>Ga0163109_10000527_pt1 | contig 30747 bp, 39 predicted proteins | sample CRUFie1St13metaG_FD_108704 | JGI IMG/M metagenome (GOLD analysis project Ga0163109, IMG submission 108704) | Marine microbial communities from the Costa Rica Dome - CRUD Field 142mm St13 metaG | ecosystem: Environmental > Aquatic > Marine > Oceanic > Photic zone | place: Costa Rica: the Eastern...
ACGGATGAGATTACTTTTGTAATCTCAAAAGAACGTTATGCAGACTTCATTACTCCAAAAATTAATTTATTTAAGTCTGAAGTAAAGACTGCAGATAGGCCACAAGAAGGTGATTTAATCTATCTTCCATTGGACAATAGTCTTTTTGAGATTAAGTATGTTGAGATGAAGGCACCCTTCTATCAACTTAATAATCTTTATGTCTATGAACTTCGTTGTGAACTCTTTGAATATGAGGATGAGATTATTGATACTGATATTGCAGAAGTCGATGAGTCTGTTCAGGACTTTGGTTATATACAAACCTTGGTCATGGTTAATGACACTACCTCTATTGCTGCAGCAGCAAATGCAATTGACTTACATGCATCATTAGTAGGTTCCCGTCCAGGTTTACCTGAGTATGGTGTTGCTTATATTGATATCATTAACGGTGGTTCTGGATATAGTACCCCACCAGAAGTTAGGTTTAAGAAACCTGGTGGTTTTGGTCAGTTACCAACAGTAGAAGCAATTCTTGATAGGGGGTCCATATCAAAAGTATTAATTAGTTATCCTGGCATTGGTTATACCTTTGCTCCAGAAGTTACATTCCATGGTGGAGGAGGAGTAGGTGCTGCTGCTACCGCAGTCATTGCTAAGGGTATTCCTTTTGTCGGACTTACCACTGGTGGTGTTGGGTACTCTACTGCTCCTAATGTATACATTACTAATCCAGTGAATCCAAGTGATGCTAATGGATTTGAGTCAATATTTAATCCTAAGTATATTACTAGGTTGAATTCTGAAGGTACTGTTGTTTCCATACTTGCAGAGCAAGTCGGTGGTAAGTATGATGAGCATGATAATGGTTCAGGATTACCACCCTCAGTTTCATTGGATCCACCAAGTGCAGCTACTTCCAATAATCAAACTGCAACTGCAACTGCAACGATTGGTGCTGGTGGAACTATTACAGCAATTAACATATCATCTGGTGGTTTGGGATATGGTTCTACACCATCTATAACTGTTTCCAAACCACTTACAAAAACATTAACTGAAATAGAAACAGTAGCAATACAAGATCCTGGTTTTGCTTACACAACGGCAAGGTATGTATTAAGACCAGCTTCTATAGGAGCTTTAGGAACAGGTGCTGTTGTTGATGTAGTTTCTGTTGGAGCGACATTTGGAGATATTGGAGGAGTATCGATTGTAGAACGTGGAACAGGATTTGCTGTAGGAGAGGACTATCATATTGTTGGAGTCATAACGGCAACAACAATTACTAATAATTTACTAGGAACAGCAGGACTTGCTTTAACAGAAACTCCAACATCTGGAACTGCAGATGATGGATTCTGGGAATTATCCATGCCGTTTAATAGTGCGTATGCTGGATTCTCGACTAATGTAGTTTATGTTGGTACAAATAACTATTTGACTTTTGCTGCTGGAAGCAATCAGCATAGTAATATAAGTGCAACAAATCCAGCACTCCCTAAAATTATGATGCAAGCTGCGGACAACTCAGTTCAACGAGTTTACTTTGGTACAGAAGGAACTGCACCGAATAGAACGTATAGAATCCGTTCTGAGGGAACTAGTTCCACTAGTGGTTCACCAGGTTCTCCAAACATGGTTTATGAAGCAGTTTTCTATGAAGCACATTCTGAAAGAGTTGATATCCATACTGGACAATTATCCAGAACCACTGGAGTTAGTGGTGCATATTCAATTAATGTCCTTGTTGCTGATGGAAATCTTGGTGTAGCAAATAGTGGAACTCGTTTAGAAAGTGATTCTGTTCAAATACCAGTTGATGGTCTTGTAAGAATCACTGATATAGTAACGCAACAGGGAGTACAAGCAACAGCAACTGCAACCGTTAGTGCAGGTGGAACTATTAGTAATATTACATTATCTAATCCTGGTAGTGGATATAGAACTGTACCGACAGTAACTTTTGAAAATTCAGCTGAAATGGCTGCAGGTAGTTTTGAATTTAATGAGACCGTTACTGGTCAGACTAGTGGAGTTACTGGAGTTGTTAAATCTTGGGACCACGATAACAGGACACTTAAAGTTTCTATTGTCAGTGGTTCTTTCCAGAAGGGAGAATTGATTGTTGGTGCTGCAGCAACCCATAAGATTAGTTCAATAACCCTTGATGACATCTATGATGATTTTGCAGAAAATGAGGTCATAGAGACAGAAGCAGATAAGATTCTTGATTTTACTGAAATTAACCCATTCGGAGAGCTCTAAATACTTTTATCATAAACTATTGATATGTTTGGTTCCTATCACTATCACGAAATTATAAAGAGAACAATTGTTGCCTTTGGCACATTGTTCAATAATCTTTATATCAAACACCAGGACGGTACTGGTGCGGATAATAGTGTCATAAAGGTTCCAATATCTTATGGACCTGTTCAGAAATTTCTTGCTCGTTTGGATGAAAAACCAGACTTGAGAAAAAGAGTAGCAATAACTCTTCCTAGAATGTCATTTGAAATGACCGACATTGTTTATGACCCTTCTAGAAAAGTTTCCACAGTTCAAACATTTCAAGCAAATAAAACAGGAGTGGGACCAATTCAGGTATACATGCCTGCACCATACAATGTTAGTATTGAACTAAGTATTCTGACGAAATATCAGGATGATATGCTTCAAATTCTGGAGCAGATTTTGCCATACTTCCAACCACAATTCAATTTAACGGTTGATTTGGTAAATTCTATTGGTGAAAAGAGAGATATTCCAATCACTCTAGAAGGAATCACGATGCAAGATGATTATGAAGGTGATTACACAACTAGAAGAAGTTTAGTTTATACTTTAAGATTTACTGCTAAGACAGCAATCTTTGGTAAGATTGATGATAAGGAAGGTCCAATTATTAAAAAGGTTACTGTCGATTACTATGGAAATACTGATAGGCAGGATGCTTCTAGACAGTTAAGATATCAAGTAACACCAAGAGCAATTCAAGATTATAATGATGACAATACTACGACTCTTGCAGCAGATATTAGTGAGACTCAGTTAACATTCGATGTATCTAATGCATCTCAATTTGTAGAGAACTCCTATATTATGATTAATGAAGAGTCTATGTTAATTACCAAGATTACAGGTAATACTCTTAAAGTCTCAAGGGGTATGGATAAAACAATCAATGCCAAACATCAGGTTGGAGATAACATTAACATGATTAATGCAGCAGATGATGCTCTAATCAATTATGATGATGAGTTTGGATTCAATGAAGACCTATTCGATTTTGGTGATGGAAGACTATACAGTCCTAGGAAGGATAGTGACTTATGAAGAATGATTTTGATGCGATAAATGATTCACTAGAAATAGAAGCAACTCCGACTGAGATAGTACCTACTCCAGAAACTTCTATCAGAAAACGTCCCAAAAAAGGAGATGGAGATGACACAGATTATGATTATGACTATACTAGAGGACAACTTTATAGTCTTATTGAAAAAGGACAAGAGGCAATTGATGGAATTATAGATATTGCTCAGCAGTCTGATTCCCCAAGAGCATATGAAGTTGCGGGTCAACTTATAAAAAGTGTAGCAGATACAACTGACAAGTTGTTAGATCTTCAATCTAAACTTAAGAAGTTAAAAGAGGAAGAGTCTGGTCCTAAAAATGTTACCACCAACAATACTATGTTTATTGGTTCAACGGCAGAACTCCAGAAATTATTGAAGAAAGGGTTGCCAAACGAATAAATAACTAAAAATTGTATCTTCCAATGAAATCGTTTTCGGAATTTATATATGAATCGAAAAGTGGTGATAGTTCTTTGCGTGACTGGTTTAGCAAGAGTTCTTCTTCTGATGGCACCCCTGGTTGGGTTCAGTTGGGTGGCAAATACGCAGGGAAACCCTGTGCAAGACAACCAGGACAAAAGACCAAACCTAAATGTGGTTCATCCAAGATGAAGAGGAACCTCTCTGCGGAAGAGGAAGAAAAGGCATTCAGACGTAAGAATCGTGAAGACGGTAATCCAGACCGTAAAGGCAAAGCAAAGAATGTTGCTACTGAAGAGACAGTATTAGAAAAAGCAGGTGAAAAGGATGCATGTTATAAAAAGGTCAAATCTCGTTATCGAGTTTGGCCAAGTGCATACGCATCTGGAGCACTTGTAAAGTGTCGCAAAGTTGGTGCTGCGAACTGGGGCAATAAAACTAAAAAGGAAGACTTCTCCCCAGAAGCAACAGCACTGGTAGAAAGATATACTAAGTTACAGGAAAGAGGCAAAACTTATCATGTTCGGTTTCAGTGGAGGGGAAGATATGAAGGCATTCAAATGTTCTTCCCAAGTTTAACAACACCCACTAAAATGGAAGTTTCTGCCCAGATTGAAAAAATCTATCCTGGTTCAACAGTTATCTCCTTTGGTCCACACTTTAGAGACCCAACTAAACCATTACTACATGTAGGAGAAGACAATCCATGAATCCTGATGACATAAAACTTGATTCTCTTTCAAAGAACTTTGAGTATGAGAAACAAATAAGAGAAATCGAGGACTGTAATGATATTACAGAAATTAAAAATATTTGTAAAGTATATCTTAAGTTATATTTAAAACAGCAGGAAACAGTTGCTGCTATTGGATTAATAAAGTAAAACCATTTTATGGCTGATAAACATTATAAGGGCAATCCCAACCTCAAAGCAGAGAATGTCCCAGTTGAATTTACTAAAGAACAAATATCCGAATATCTAAAGTGTAAGGAAGACCCTGTTTATTTTGCACTTAAGTATATTCGGATTGTTTCATTGGATGAGGGTTTGATTCCCTTTGACATGTATGACTTCCAGAAAGATTTAATTAAAAACTTTCATGAGCAAAGATTTAATATTGCAAAACTACCACGTCAGACAGGAAAGTCCACAACGGTAGTTTCGTATCTACTTCATTATGCTTTATTTAATGATAATATTAGAATTGCAATCCTAGCAAACAAAGCAGAAACTGCTAGAGAACTGCTACAAAGATTGCAACTTTCTTATGAAAATTTACCAAAGTGGTTACAGCAGGGTGTTGGTTCTTGGAATAAAGGTTCTCTAGAACTTGAAAATGGTTCTAAGATTATTGCTGCTTCTACATCCAGTTCTGCTGTACGAGGAAACTCATTTAACATCATCTTCTTGGACGAATTTGCGTTCATTCCAAACCATATTGCAGAGCAGTTCTTTAGTTCTGTATATCCAACTATTTCATCAGGTAAAACAACCAAAGTTATTATCATTTCTACCCCTAATGGGATGAATATGTTCTATAAACTTTGGCATGATGCAGAACGTGGAAAGAATGATTATAAACCATTAGAAGTCCATTGGAGTGCAGTTCCTGGTAGGGATGCAAAATGGAAAGAAGAAACTATACGTAATACATCAGAGAGACAGTTTACTCAGGAATTTGAATGTGAGTTTCTAGGGTCTGTTGATACTCTTATTGCGCCTTCTAAACTCAGGTCTATGGTCTATAGTGACCCTATACAGAGAAGTAAAGGTCTTGATGTATATGAGGAACCAAAACCAGACCATCAATACTTAATGACAGTTGATGTTGCTAGAGGAACTGGAAAGGACTATTCTGCTTTCGTAATGTTTGACATTACAAGTTTCCCGTATAAAATTGTTGCAAAGTATAGAAATAATGAAATTAAACCTATGCTGTTCCCAAACATAATTGATAAAGTTGGGAAGGCATATAATAAATCTTTTGTTCTTGTCGAGGTTAATGATATTGGTGAACAGGTTTCCAGTATGCTTCAATATGATTTGGAGTATGAGAATATATTAATGTGCTCTATGAGAGGTAGGGCAGGTCAGATTGTTGGTCAGGGATTCTCTGGTAAGAAATCTCAACTAGGAATCAAGATGTCTAAAACTGTAAAACAAGTTGGATGTTCTAACCTAAAAACAGTTATTGAAGATGATAAGTTACTTATAAATGATTATGATATTATTAGTGAATTGACAACATTCATTCAAAGGAATCAAACATTCGTGGCAGAAGATGGTTGTCATGATGACCTTGCTATGTGTCTTGTTATTTTCTCTTGGTTAATTGTTCAACCATACTTCAAAGAGATGACGGATAATGATATCCGAAAGAGAATTTATGAGGACCAAAGAGATCAGATTGAACAAGACATGGCACCTTTTGGTTTTGTAAGTGACGGTATATCTGATGATAGTTCCTTTGTTGATTCTTCTGGTGATAGATGGCATACAGATGAATATGGGGATCGTTCATATATGTGGGAGTATTATTGATGGACTTGGGTGATGATTTTGCTTTTTCTTTTCCAAAAGATAGAAAATGTAGAGTTTGCGGAAAAGTAAAAGACTTAGAAGATGGATTTTACAAAACCAGAAAGGGCAAAGGCAATGCATCATCTGCCTATTCATATGAGTGCAAAGAATGCACAATTACCAGAGTTTCAAGAAAAAAACAAAAAATAAGACAAGTTGAGCAGTCTAACTATCCAGACTGGTAGGTGTTTCCCCAGTTTCCCCTCTAAAAAGAGTCTTAACTCTAAATATTAGTAGACTAATATGAACTTCTTTAAGAGGGGAAAAAATGGCGTTAAATTTAGTATCACCAGGAGTACAGATAAGGGAAGTTGATTTGACCATTGGTGCCATCACTGCTACCAATGATCAAGTCGGTGCCTTTGCTGGTCCTTTTGCTAAAGGTCCCGTTGATCAGCCCGTGCTGATTGCATCAGAAGCAGAGCTTCTAAACACTTTTGGCAAACCATCAGAGACAGATGGTCAAAACGAATATTGGCTTTCTGCTTCAAACTATCTTTCTTACGGTGGTGTAATGAGAGTGGTAAGAGCAGGTGGTACTACCCTGAATAATGCCAACTCCGATGCTGTAGCATCACTATCAATTTTAAATGACGAAGATTACGATACTAACCATCAGTCTGATACTACTTGGGAATTTGCAGCAAGAACTCCTGGTTCATGGGCAAATGACCTAAAGGTTTGCACTATTGATGCTTTTGCTGACCAAGTAATTTCTGGAATTGGAACTACTGCTACATCAGTATCTACAGAAACTACTGTTGCAACTAAGACAGGCGACGTTGGAATCACAACAAACTTAATCACTGGTATTACAACTTCTTCACTGACAGTGGGTGATAATGTTACCAACACAAATATCCCCGATGGTACAAAAATTGCTACTATTGGTTCATCTCAGATTATTTTAGATGAAAATTCAACAAATACTGGTTCGTTAACTGCTGAGTCATTTGTATTCTCACAAATTTCGACAAATGTAGTTGCTACTGATGTTCAAGTAGGATACGCAGTAACTTCACCAGCAACTGTTAGTTATGCAGAAGGAGGTGTGGTTAAGAGCTTCACAGGACAAATCAGAGGTATTATTACTGGAATTGGTAACGAAGAAATCTACGTTAAAGTTGTAGATAGAACAGATTCTTCTACTGGAGTTACCGAATCAATCGAATACAAAAATCCTGGTCAGGGAACTAATGCTAATTCATTTGGTGTTACTAATAACACCATCAATATTGTAACATCAGCAGGTGTCACAACAAATACATTCAGTGCTGGTGCTAGTGACTGGTATGATGAGCAGAAACTTGGTCTAGATAACCAAATAATTCATTGGAAGTCCATTGCACCAAAACCTGGTACTTCACAATATGCTGACGACAGAAGTGGTAAGAATGACCAGATTCACGTTGTAGTTATTGATGATACTGGTAAGATAAGTGGTTCTGCTGGTTCAATCTTAGAGAAGTACACATTCCTTTCTAAGGCATCTGATGCAAGAATCAGCCCAACTCAGGGAATTTACTACAAGGACTACTTAGCTACAAATTCTGCAAATATCTTTGCTGGTGTAGCAAGAGCAACTACTGCTGCTCATCTGGTAGGTGGAGTAGGAGATGCATTCACCGCAATGAACGGTGCGTGGGGAACAGAAGCACAGAGCAAGGCATTCAATGTCAATGGAAACCAGACATTCAAGATGTCTAATGGTGTTGATTATTCTGCACAAAACGGAATGGCACCTGACTTGGGTAATATCACTGCTGCTTATGAAATTTTCAGAAACCCAGCAGAATATGACGTTGATTATCTAATCATGGGTCCATCTGGTGGAACCAGCATATTTGAATCACAAGCAAAGGCAACAACATTGATGTCTATTGCTGATGAGAGAAAGGACTGCATCGCAGTAATTTCACCACACAAATCAGATATTGTTGCTCAGACAAATACAAATACACAAACCGATAAGGTTATTGAGTTCTTTGAACCACTTCCCTCCTCTTCTTATGCAGTATTTGACAGTGGTTACAAGTACACATTCGACAGATTTAATAATAAGTTCTGCTATCTAGCACTCAATAGTGATGTTGCTGGACTAATGGCAAGAACATCTGGTGACGATTTCCCTTGGTTCTCACCTGCAGGTGCTAACAGAGGGGCAATCAACAATGCAGTTAAACTCGCATTCAACCCATCAAAAGCACAAAGAGACCTACTTTATACAAAGAGAATTAACCCAGTTGTTGCTTCTGCGGGACAAGGTATCTTACTCTTTGGTGATAAGACTGCACTAGGTTATCAATCTGCATTCGACAGAATCAATGTTCGTAAGTTGTTCCTTGCACTTGAAGAATCAATCGAAGGTGCAGCAAGAGCACAACTCTTTGAGTTCAACGATGCTACTACAAGAACTAACTTTATCAACATTGTTGAACCTTTCCTAAGAGATGTCAAAGAAAAGAGAGGTATCACGGAATTCATTATTGTATGTGACGACACTAACAACACACCTGATGTTGTTGACTCAAATCAGTTTAAAGCTGATATCTTCGTAAAACCAGCAAGATCAATTAATTTCATCGGTCTTACCTTCGTTGCTACCCGTACAGGGATTAGCTTCTCCGAAGTCGTTGGCACTGTTTGATTTATTACACTTAAAGAATAAGAGGAACCCTATCGATGTCAAACGCAACTAACAACACCCCACGTTACAATACCAGAACACTCAGTGATTTCAAATCAAGACTAGTTGGTGGTGGTGCAAGACCCAATCTCTTTGAGTGTGTTCTTGCATTCCCTTCTGGTCTTAGCACCGAAGTAAGAGTTGATGAAGACTTCACCTTCATGGTGAAGGCTGCTCAACTTCCAGCATCAAATGTCAACGTAATTGACATTCCCTTCAGAGGTAGAAACCTCAAGGTTGCTGGTGATAGAACCTTCGATCCTTGGACAATCACAGTCATTAACGATACCAACTTCAAACTCAGAAATGCGTTTGAAAGATGGATGAACTTCATCAACAGACATGATGACAATGCAGGTGTTATCACTCCTGCTGCTTATCAGACTGAGATGGTAGTTCACCAACTTGGTAGAGGAAAGGAAGTAAATGGAACAAGTGGACAACTTCCAGACAACGGAGCAAAGATTCCTGTACTGAAGTCTTACAAGTTCTTCGGAACATTCCCAACAAACGTAAGTCCAATTGAACTTTCATATGATGCGGCAGATTCTGTTGAGGAGTTCACCGTTGACCTTCAGGTTCAGTGGTGGGATGCTCTTGATCCAGAAACTGGTAACAGTATTCTTGGTACTTCAGAAACCACCTAAATACTAGGACAAGAGAGTCCAGTATTTCATAGAGATGCCTAAATTATTTGGTTACAAATTTGAGGAGTCGGGTAAAGGTAAGGAAGATTCCATTCTTTCTCCGATTCCTCAAAATGATGAAGATAAGTCAGATTTTTACTTATCTAGTGGTTTTTATGGTCAATATGTAGATATTGAAGGTGTCTATAAAAACGAACAAGATTTAATACGTAGATACAGAGAAATGGCACTTCATCCCGAAGCGGATAGTGCCATTGAAGATATTGTAGATGAAGCAATCGTATCAGACTTGAACGATTCACCAGTGGAAATCGAACTTTCTAATGTTCCTGGTTCGGATAAGTTAAAGGAAAGTATTAGGGAAGAGTTCAAATATATTAAAGAAATCATGGACTTCGATAAGAAGGCTCATGAAATTTTCCGTAACTGGTATATTGACGGAAGAGTCTATTACCATAAGGTAATTGATGTCAAAAAACCAGAAGAGGGTCTAAAAGAAGTTCGTTATGTTGACCCCCTTAAAATCCGTTATGTTAGAAAGTTAAAAAAGAAAGAAAACGATAATCTATCGGGTATTACTAGAGCAATTTCTTCAAAAGATAATTCTTTTACAAATCCAGAAATTGAGGAATACTATCTTTATAATCCTAATGGTGCTCTTAAGGGTGGTGGTGCTACTTATCATACATCACAAAATGATAGTAAGGCAGTGAAAATTGCTCCAGACTCAATTACCTTCGTAACTTCTGGTCTTGTAGATAGAAACAAGCAAACTATTCTTTCATATCTCCATAAAGCAATCAAGTCACTCAATCAACTCCGTATGATTGAAGACTCTTTGGTTATCTATCGTTTGTCAAGAGCACCAGAACGTAGAATTTTCTACATTGATGTTGGTAATCTTCCAAAGATTAAAGCAGAGCAGTATCTGCGTGATGTCATGAATCGTTATCGTAATAAGTTAGTTTATGATGCGAACACTGGTGAGATTCGTGACGATAGAAAGTACATGGCAATGCTTGAGGATTTCTGGTTGCCACGTAGAGAAGGTGGTCGTGGTACAGAGATTACTACACTGCCTGGTGGTCAGAATCTTGGAGAACTTGCTGATATTGAGTATTTCCAGAAAAAACTTTACCGTTCTTTGAATGTTCCCGAAACCAGAACTAATGGTAGTAGTGGTTTTTCAATGGGTCGTTCTTCAGAAATTCTTAGAGATGAAGTTCGTTTTACTAAATTTGTAGGAAGACTTCGTAAAAGATTTACAAGTCTATTCAACGATATGTTGAAGACTCAACTTGTCCTAAAGAATATTGTTGCACTAGAAGATTGGCCAAAACTTTCTGACCATATTCAATATGATTTCCTTTACGACAATCATTTCTCTGAACTTAAAGAGACCGAACTTCTCAATGATAAGTTGGCAGCAGTTGCAGCAATTGAACCTTATCTTGGTAAGTACTTCTCTGCAGAGTATGTAAGAACCAAAATTCTTAAGCAGACTGATGGTGAAATTTTGGAAATGGATAAGCAGATGAAGAAGGAAATAGAAGATGGAACTATCGCAGATCCCAAACTTCTGAATATGCCTGAAGACCCAGCAGCTGCAGCACCACAAATTGCAGGTGGACAAGCACCAGCAATGGGTGACGCAGTAAGTGAACCAGGAATTGGTGAAATCTGATAAATAGAAAAGTTAATTAAATTATTTTAACCTATGGAAGACGATACTATGGAAATCGAACAAGACACTGAAGCACGTCTTGTGGATATTCTTGACAGTGACGATGCTGCTCGCATCAGTGATTCAATCAAAGATATTTTGATGCAAAAATCTGTTGGAAAAGTCGAAAATACCAGACAGGAAGTTGTTGGTAAGATGTTCGATTTGGAAGGAAATGCGGACGAAAGCTAAATAGAATATATCAGTACAAGTAGATAAATGATTATCCAGCCTCTAGGTCCTGAAGTTGCAGTCACTGATGCAGCAATTACTGCTGCAAGATTGATCCGTATGTCAAATGCTCATGCGACAGATGTATCGGCAATTACACTTGCTAATTCTTCTGGTGCTTGTGGATTTACATTAATGCCTCTTTCAAGTGAGGTTGTTGAAAAAGATATCGGTGCAGCAGTCACCGCAACAGGTGGTACTGTCAAAGCAACCCCAGTAGCATTCACTAACTAATCCAATGAAATTAATTACCGAAGAAATCGAAAAGGTTGAACTGATTGTCGAAGAGAAAAACGGCAAGAAGAATTTGTTTATTGAAGGTATTTTCCTCCAAGCAAACAAGCCTAACAGAAACAAGAGACTCTATGAGATGAACATCCTAGAGAAAGAAGTTAAGCGTTACAACGAAAACTTCGTTCAAAAGGGTCGTGCTCTCGGAGAACTTGGTCACCCAGACGGACCAACTGTCAATTTAGACAGAGTATCTCACAAGATTACAATGCTTGAGAGAAGGGGTGATAATTTTGTTGGAAAAGCAAAAATTCTAGAAACCCCAATGGGTAAAATTGCATCTAATCTTTTAAGTGAAGGTGTTTCTCTTGGTGTTTCTTCTCGTGGAGTTGGTTCACTTAGACCCACTTCTGAAGGATATTCACTAGTTGGTGAAGACTTCATGTTGGCAACTGCTGCTGACATCGTTGCTGATCCTTCTGCTCCTGACGCATTTGTTCAGGGTGTAATGGAAGGTAAGGAATGGGTGTGGGACGGGGGAATCCTCCGTGAGCAACTAGCAGAGAAAACTCATAAGAGAATAAATACTCTAGTTGACCAAAAAGTCTTGGATGAGCACAAGCTTAATTTGTTCCAAGATTTCCTTTCAAATCTATAACTAATAAATAAATATAGATTAAGTATAATATAGTCTAAAATTTCGGAGAGTTCACATGTCCCGTGGTAACGATTTACAGGAAATGGAAGTAGGCACAGCACAATCCAAATCTGCCGTTAATGCAGGTGCTAAACCAGCAGAAGGTATGCCAGGAGCAGGTTCAAATGCTTCTGGTGTAACCACTCCTGGTCAAAGCCCTTCCTACGAAGATCTAGGTGGTCCATCACCAGATAACTACAAGCCTGATGACGATTCAGCAAAGCTGAAGACTCCAGGTGCTACTTTGTCCCAGGTTAAGGACGTAGTAAATGCAAAGGCAAAGCCTGCAGATGCTATGAAGTCCATGTCTGCAGAAGAAGTAGAAACAGAAGAGGAAGCAATTTCTGAAGAGGAAGTAACTACAGATGAAGTAGTTGCTGAATCTGAAGAAGCAACCGAAGAGACAATTTCTGAGGAAGAAGTTGAGTCTGAAGCAATTGCATCTATTGAAGAAGCAATTGAAGAAGATGTAAACGCACTTCTTTCTGGTGAAGAACTCTCCGAAGAGTTCCGTGACAAAGCAAAGACAATCTTTGAGGCAGCAATTAATGCTCGCACTCAGCAGATTGAAGAAGCAGTTGCGGCACATTATGAAGCACAGTTCAACGAGCAAGTCGAAGAACTAAATGCATCACTGACCGAGCGTCTTGATGCTTATCTTGAGTATGTTGCTGAAGAGTGGTTCCAAGAGAACGCACTCGCAGTAGAAAAAGGAATTCAAGCTCAGGCAACTGAGTCATTCCTATCTGGCCTGAAGGGCCTTTTTGAAGAACATTATGTATCAATCCCTGAAGAGAAATATGATGTGCTTGAGAGCATGGTAGAAAAACTTGATGAAATGGAGTCAAAACTCAACGAGCAAATCGATAAGAACGTTGCTCTAAACAAGAGATTGGCAGAATCAGTAACCGACGTAATTTTTGCAGAAGTTTCTGAAGGACTAGCTCTTTCCCAAAAGGAAAAGCTTGCTACTCTCGCAGAAAATGTTGAGTTTGGTAGTGAACAGGACTATCGTGAGAAACTAGTAACTTTGAAGGAATCATACTTCTCTTCAAATGCAGTTACTCATAGAGATTCTCAAGATTATATTGCTGAAGAAACTACCACTTTAAATGAGCAAGTCGATGTAACTGGCTCAATGGGTATGTATCTAGAAGCACTACAGAGAGTTTCTAAAAAGTGATTTTTAGATAATAATCAAACTTAAATTTTCCGAGGACAACTAAAATGCAAATGTTCAATGCTGAACAACTGCAGGAAAAGTGGGCACCTCTCCTAGACTACAACGGTCTAGGTGAAATCAAGGATTCCCACAGAAGAGCAGTTACTGCTATCCTGCTAGAGAACCAAGAGAAGGCACTCCGTGAAGAGCGTGAGTTCCTCTATGAGGCTCCAACCGTAAATACTGACCCAGGTGCATCAGGTAATGCTGGCTTCTCTGGTGCAGCAGCTCCAGGTGGTCCAGTTGCAGGTTTCGACCCTGTTCTGATCTCCCTGATCCGTCGTTCAATGCCTAACCTGGTCGCATATGACCTAGCAGGCGTCCAACCAATGAACGCACCTACAGGACTCATCTTTGCGATGCGTTCTAAGTATGTCGATCAAAACGGTGCAGAAGCACTATTCGACGAAGCAGATACCGCATTCGCAGGACAGAATGCTGGTAAGACCCTGACCGCAGGTATGACCAACTCTGCAGTTGGTTTCGGTACTACCTCACAGGACGGTACAAACCCAGGTCTGCTTAACCCAACCGCTACCTCAACCGACACCTATAATGTTGGTCAGGGTATGTCCACTGCTGAATCTGAAGGACTAGATGGTTCTTCCACAGCAGCATTCAACGAGATGGCATTCTCAATCGAGAAAGTCACCGTAACAGCAAAGTCAAGAGCACTCAAAGCTGAGTACTCACTAGAACTCGCACAGGACCTCAAGGCAATCCACGGTCTGAATGCTGAGGCTGAACTAGCAAACATTCTCTCCACAGAGATTCTTGCTGAGATCAACCGTGAAGTCATTCGTACCATCTACAAGATTGCTGAGCAAGGTGCAACCCTCAACACAGCAAACGCAGGTGTATTCGACCTAGACGTTGACAGCAACGGCAGATGGTCTGTTGAGAAGTTCAAGGGACTTATCTTCCAAATCGAGAGAGATGCGAACCAAATCGCACAAAGAACTCGTAGAGGAAAGGGTAACATGATCCTCTGCTCCGCAGATGTTGCATCAGCACTTACCCACGCAGGTCTTCTTGACTACACCCCTGCACTCAACGCAAACCTCAACGTTGACGATGCTGGTAACACCTTCGCAGGTGTTCTCAACGGTCGTTACAGAGTATACATTGACCCATATGCTGCTAATAACAGCCAGGATCAATACTACGTTGTTGGTTACAAGGGTTCTTCACCTTACGACGCAGGTCTGTTCTATTGCCCATACGTTCCTCTTCAGATGGTTCGTGCAGTTGGTGAGAACAGCTTCCAGCCAAAAATCGGATTCAAGACTCGTTACGGCATTGTTGCAAACCCCTTCGCAGAAGGAACCAATGCTGGTCTTGGCCGTTTGGAGCGCAACTCCAACCGTTACTACAGAAGAGTCAAGGTTGCAAACCTCATGTGATTCTTTTTCACGGTTCATTCAGAGGTCCTTCGGGACCTCTTTTTTTATGCCTAAATAGGACAGAACTTGCATATCATTCAGGGTGGCGGAAACACACATGCCTTTAGATAGGCAATTAGCAAATAGAAATTTTCTACAACCAACAGGATTTAAATTTACTCTTGGCAAATATCCCAAAGTAGATTTCTTTTCCAATACCGCCTCGATTCCTTCAATCAACCTTGGAGTTGCATTTCAACCAACTTACTTAAAGGATATTCCACTTCCAGGTGATAAATTAACTTATGATGATTTGACACTTGACTTTCTAGTAGATGAAGACCTTGTTAATTACAGAATTGTCCATCAATGGTTAGAGAGATTTGGTTATCCAGAATCAGTACAGCAATATCAGGATCTTCTAGATTTAGAAGAAGGATTTACTAAGGGAAAACAGTTTGCTGAAGCAGGACAAAGTGATGGGACACTTATAATCTATAATAGTAGTTTCAATCCCGTTGCTTCTGTTGTCTTCACAGGTTTGTTTCCTGTTTCATTATCAACTATTGAATTTAATGCTAAGGCACAAGATATCGAATATGTATCGGCATCTGTGACCTTTAAGTACACTCACTATACTATTACAAAATACTGATTGGTATGAACCTTGATGAAATACAGTCGTCTTGGGCAGAGGATTCAAAACTCGATCCAGACAACTTACATAATGAGTCTATTAAAATTCCATCTTTACATTCCAAGTACTACAATATCTACAACAATATTGTCCTCTTGAAAAAGATGGAGGAGAACAAGTACAAAATTTTAAAGAAGAAAAAATGGTTGTATTACTCGGGGAAAGCAGAACCCGACGTATACAAAGAAAATCCTTTTGACCATAAGGTATTAAAACCAGATATTGACAAGTACATGGATGCAGATGAAGAGATTATGCGTCTAGTATCAAAAATTGAATATTATCAAACGATGTTGAGTTTTATAGATAGTATTCTTAAAACAATCTTAAATAGAACTTACCAGATTAAAAATGCGATCGAATTCATGAGATTCACTGCTGGTTATGACTAACTTAAAAATCAGAAAGAAAAACGAAGTATATTTAACGATAGAAGCAGAACCTTTTATAAAGCAGGAACTATGTGATTATTTCACTTTTGAAGTTCCTGGTGCAAAGTTCATGCCTCAATATCGTAGTAAATATTGGGATGGAAAAATTAGGTTATTCTCACCACATAATGGTGAAATTTATGTCGGATTATTGGATAAGATTTGCTCTTGGGCAAAGAAGTCTGGGTTTGGTGTAGAGTTTGTAGATAATAAGTTCTACGGAACACCCTTTGAAGAGAATCAACACATCTCTTATGAGGGTGTAAAAGAGTACATGCGGAAACTCACAAGTTACCAACCAAGAGATTATCAAATTGATGCAGTATATGATGCTCTTAGATATAACAGAAAGTTAATCGTATCTCCTACTGGTTCAGGTAAATCTTTAATGATTTATTCTGTAGTTAGATATTTTGCAGAGACTGGTAGAAAAATTTTATTGGTTGTTCCAACTACTTCTCTTGTTGAACAAATGTTCAAAGATTTTGAAGATTATGGTTGGGATTCTGAAAGTAATTGTCACAAAATTTATTCTGGAAGAGATAAAGTTTCTAGTAAGAACGTAACAATTACAACTTGGCAATCCATTTATAAACTTCCAAGGTCTTGGTTTGAACCATATGATGTAGTTATTGGTGATGAAGCACATCTATTCAAGTCAAAATCTTTAGTTAGCATTATGACTAAGATGGATAATGCAAAATATAGATTTGGTTTTACTGGTACACTTGATGGTTCACAAACTCATAAGTGGGTTCTTGAAGGGTTATTTGGTCCATCTTACAAAGTAACTCAAACAAAAGACTTGATTGAAAAGGGACACCTTTCTAAATTACAGATTAAAGTTCTTCTTCTTAAGCATGATGAGCACCAATTTGGTGAGTATGAAGAAGAGATTCAATACATTATTGGAAACGATAAGAGAAACAAATTCATTAAAAATCTTACTGTTGACTTAAAAGGAAATAGTCTTGTTCTCTTTAATAGAGTGGAAACACATGGAGAACCAATTTACAACTTGATAAATAGCTCTGTAGAAGAGGGACGGCAAGTATTCTTTGTCTATGGAGGAGTCCCTGCCCAAGAAAGAGAAAAGGTAAGAGAGATTACTGAGCAAGAGAACAATGCAATTATTGTTGCCTCTTATGGAACTTTTTCAACAGGTATTAATATTAAAAATCTACATAATGTAATTTTTGCATCACCATCTAAGTCTAGAGTCCGCAACCTGCAGTCTATCGGTAGGGTACTTAGAAAGGGTGATAATAAGTCTCAAGCAGTTCTTTACGATATTGCTGATGATATCACGTTTAAGTCTAGAAAAAACTACACACTCAATCATTTAATTGAGAGAATCAAAATTTATAACGAAGAGAATTTCAATTATGAAGTATTGCAAATTAATTTCAGAGGATAAGAAATGGAAGAAGAGTTTTACGCAGTTATTAAATTAATATCAGGAGAAGAAATATTTTCTAAAGTCTGTCCTTGTGAAGAGGAAGACAGAACAATTCTTCTATTAGATAATCCAGTCACAATTGAAACTTTCAATATGAGACAGATGGGAGTCTCGGGACTCAAAATAAATCCTTGGATTAAATATACTGATGATTCAATGTTCGTAATGGACATGGATAGAGTCATTACAATGTCTGAAGTAACAGACGAAGATATGCTCTTTATGTACGCTAAGTACCTTAAAAAGAAACATAAAAAACCCAACGTCTCTAACAAACCATCAGAGAGCATGGGATATTTGAAATCTATAACTGAAGCAAGAGTATCACTAGAAAAAATCTTTAATGAATCTGGTGAAAAAGACACCAAAGAGTCTTAAATAAATATAGCTATTATTAACCTTGAACGTCCACAGACTCATTATACACATTAACAAGCAGCCTTGTCAACTAACGATAAAGGATGTATACTCTTAACAGAAATCAAACATAATTAATGGTCAGAGAACGTAAAAATCCTCACTATGTAAATAACAAAGATTTCCATCTTGCCCTCCTTGAGCACAAGAAGAAAGTCGAAAGTGCGAAAGAAAAAGGATTGGAACCACCTAGGATTTCAAATTACCTAGGAGATTGTTTCTTAAAAATTGCTACGCATCTATCTTATCGTCCTAACTTTGTAAACTATATGTTCCGTGAGGACATGATTAGTGACGGTGTAGAAAACTGTGTTCACTATATTAATAACTTTAATACAGATAGAACTAATCCATTTGCTTATTTCACTCAGATTGTTTACTACGCATTCTTGAGAAGAATCCACAAAGAGAAAAAGCAGATGGAAATTAAAGAAAAAATTATTGAAAAGTCTGGTTACGACGAAGTATTCTCCGTAGATGGTGACCACTACAATTCTTCTGACTATAATACTATTAAGGACAACATCCAGATTAAACTTTATCAATGAAGATTGCTTTAATTACTGATACTCATTATAATTTTAAAAAAGCAAATAAAAATTTTCATGAGTATTTTGAGAAATTTTATGAGGATATTTTCTTTCCATACTTAGAAAGAAACAAGATTACTAATTGTATTCATCTTGGTGATGCCTTTGACAATCGTAAAGGTGTGGATTATTGGGCTCTTGATTGGGCAAAGAAGCATGTATATGATAAGTTCCTTGAATTAGGAGTATCAGTTTATAGTATCTGTGGTAATCATGATACTTATTATAAGAATACAAATTCTGTTAATTCAATTGATATTCTTTTAAATGAATACTTTAATGTCATAAAGATTACATCACCTAAAGAAATTCAAGTAGGTGATGCTGAGTTTGTAATGCTTCCATGGATTAATGCTGCTAATCAGGAAGAAACTTTTGAACTACTGGAAAAAAGTAGACTAAAGTTTGTTTGTGGGCATTTAGAACTTAGTGGATTCCCAGTTTTTCCAGGACAAGACCAACCACATGGTATGGACAAAGGAATATTCTCTAAGTTTACTAGAGTATTCTCTGGTCATTATCACACTCGTAGTAATGATGGCAAGATTTTTTATCTTGGAAATCCTTATCAAATGTTTTGGAATGATTGGAATGATGTTAGAGGATTCAATGTATTTGATACTGAAACCTTACAGTTAGAACATATTGAAAATCCTTATACCATCTTTGAAAAAATTTACTATGATGATTATACTCAATCAACTGAGTTTGACATCGAGGATAAGTTTGTTAAACTTATTGTAAAGAGTAAAAAAAATCAAAAAAATTACGACAAGTTTCTAGATAATATTATGTCTATGAAACCATTAGACGTAAAAATATCTGAGATTCTTGATATTGATGATACTAACTACCAATATCAAGAGTCAGATGTGGAGGATACTCTGACAACATTAAACTCTTATATTGAAGAATCTGAATTTGATTTGGACAAATCAATTGCTAAGAAGATTATAAAAGATGTATACTTAGAGGCAATGGAAATTGAGTAATGGAAATTTGTGATAATTTCCTAAACAAAGATTACTTTAATGGAATTTGCGATTTCATAATGAGTCCTTACTTCCAGCAATGGGCTTATTGCCCAAAAGTAACTGCATCAGACAAACATATGAATAATAGTAACTACTACTTTATTCATAGGTTATATGAAGGAAATAAACCAGTATCTAATGAATTTAGTATAATTGATGGTATTGTTGACCAACTTAAATGCAATTGTTTAATTAGAGCAAGAATACTTCTCTATACAAATGTAGGAAAATTTGTAAAGCATGGACTTCATACAGATTATGATTATAGTCATAAAGCTGCTCTGCTTTATTTAAATACTTGTAACGGTTATACTGGATTTGAGAATGATGTGAAGGTTGAATCTGTTGAAAATAGACTTGTTATATTTGATGGTTCTACCCCACATCACAGCACAACTTGTACTGATGAGCAATCAAGATATGTTCTTTCTATCAATTATTTCTAATAAATATAGTCAAGGTTGCTTGTACCATCATGTTTATACTAGCACTTAAAGATGATAGTGATGACGGAGCATATGCTGTCCCTAATGAAGATGGTGAACAAGTAGTTTTCTTCTTTGAGGAAGAAGATGATGCAATCCGTTATAGTGGACTTTTAGCAGCAGAAGACTATCCAGAGATGGGTATAGTAGAAGTTGACCCAGAAGTAGCAGTAAAAACTTGCGACATGTATGACTATAAGTATGCTATAATTACAACAAATGACTTTGTGATACCACCAAGAAACGATGATAACATTCCAGAAAATTCGGTTTCGTAATTTCCTGTCAACAGGAAATAATTTTACGGAATTAAATTTTACTGACCAAACAACAACATTAATTATGGGAGCAAACGGAAGTGGTAAATCCACTCTTCTGGATGCTCTTTGTTTTGTCTTGTTTAATAAAGCATTTCGTAAGATTACTAAAGGGCAATTAGTAAACTCAACCAATGAAAAAGACTCTCTTGTAGAGATTGAATTTGAAGCAGCAGGATATCAGTGGAAGATAAGAAGAGGTATAAAACCAGCAATATTTGAAATATACAAGAATGGTGTAGTGATGGACCAACTTGCATCTGCTGCAGACCAGCAGAATTGGTTGGAAAAGAATGTACTAAAATTAAACTATAAGTCTTTTACTCAGATTGTTATCCTGGGTAGTGCATCTTTTGTTCCATTCATGCAATTATCTACAGCACACCGTAGAGAGATTGTAGAGGACCTCCTAGACATCAAAGTGTTCTCTTCTATGAATACCCTTCTAAAAGAGAAATTAAAACTCCTCAGGGACAAGCAGAAGGATATTGAAGTCAAGAGAGAATCTACTTTTGAAAAAATAGAAATGCAGGAGAGATTTATTAAGACTCTTGAGACTAATACTGCGTTAGAGATTGAAGAAAAGTCTGATAGAATTAAGATATTGGGTGAACTAATTGATGAAAAGAGAGTGCTTATTGGACAAATTCAGCAAACCCTGATAAACGAATATCAACCAAAACTTGATGAAGTATCCAATGCTACTAATAAAATTAGGAAGTTGGAAAATCTAAGAGTAAAGTTAGAGGAAAAAGTATCTACCGAAACAGAATTGGTAGAATTTTTTGAAAATAATTCGGTATGCCCTACATGTACTCAAACTATTGAGGATGGTTTTAGGTTAAATAAGGTGGGGGATCACCATAATACTATTTTAGAACTGACCGATGGTCTCAAGGATATGCAGAAAGCTCTTCAAAAAGAAGACGAAAGGCAGTCCAAGTTTATTCAATTAAGTAAGGAGATTACTAAACTCAACAATGACGTTTCTAACCACAATCTTGAAGTTGGCCAATACGAAAAACGAAAAGGAGAACTGGAACTTGAAGTTCAAAGACTTATCGGAAAAAATGAAAACAAAAGTGTTGAGCAAAGTGTCCTAGCAAAGTTAGAAAAACAACTGAATAAACTTGACCTTGACAGGTCCAAATATAGAGAACTCCATTCCTATTATGCCTTTACTCAAACCCTCCTGAAAGACGGAGGGGTAAAGGCTAAAATAATTCAAAAATACTTACCACTAATGAATCAGCAGATTAACAAATATCTGCAGATGATGGATTTTTATATCAATTTTACATTGGATGATGAATTCAATGAAGATATTAAATCTGCTGTTCATGAAGATTTTTCATATGCATCATTTAGTGAAGGTGAAAAAATGAGAATTAACCTTGCTCTTTTGTTCACATGGAGAGAGATTGCAAGGATGAAAAATTCAGTGAGGACAAATTTACTTATTCTTGATGAGGTCTTCGATAGTTCCCTTGATGGTGCAGGAATCGATTACTTCAGTAAGATTATTAGATATACTATAAAAGATGCAAATATTGTTGTAATCTCACATAAAACAGATGAACTTATAGATATGTTCCAAAAGGTTATAAAGGTAGAGAAGGTCAAGGGTTTCAGCAAATTGACTTGACTAAAATGCAGGTAGTCGATATACTGATATTGGCTACCTATTTTTTATATTATGACTATTGGAACCACCTTTAGTGGTGATTATGTATTGGCAGGTGGAGAGGGTTCGGATACCATCAGTTTTATGGGTGCAGGAGATGCCCCGTTTGAAATACATGCAGCAGCTGCTGTTGATAATTCATTTTGGGATTATGATGGATTTAGTTTGACAGGAAATCCAAATCCTTCACCAGATACAATTACTTTTAATATTCCCGAAAAGAAATCAACTGATTGTCTTAATTTGGATCTTGCCCTCACACCAAATTGGAAGTATCGTGAGCAAGAGATTCTCAATGAACTTGAGACTTATTTGAAGAAAACATATGGGCAGCATTACTCTGATGCCAAGAGTAGTGAGCAAACCCTAGATAAGATTAAGAGTTCTCGTAAAGAGGGATTTTTTGCTGGTAATGTGGTAAAATATATTGACCGATATGATTCCAAAGGGACTCCTCGGCAAGACTTGTTTAAAGTCCTCCATTATACTATGCTCCTTATTGACCACCTGGACCTTGTTGAAGAAAATTGAAATTATGAAACTATCACCTGAAACTATTACCATCCTCAAAAACTTTGCTTCGATTAATCAATCGATTCTAGTTAAGGGTGGTACTCAACTTCGTACTATCAGTGTGATGAAGAATATTCTTGCGGAAGTAGACGTAAAGGAAGAGTTTCCAAAGGACTTTGCCATCTATGACCTTAATCAGTTTCTGAATGGTCTGAGTCTTCATCAAGACCCTGATTTGGATTTCTCTAACGAATCTCATCTGATTATTCGTGAAGGGAAAAGAAGGGTTAAATACTTCTTTGCAGACCCTGAAGTCATTGTTGTTCCACCAGATAAGGAACTTACTCTTCCTACAGAAGATGTATGTTTCCAATTGGAGCATTCTCAACTTGACAGACTGATTAAAGCATCTGCTGTCTATCAACTCCCTGACCTTTCTGCTGTTGGTGAAGCAGGAGTTGTACGTCTCGTTGTTCGTGATAAGAAGAACGATACTTCAAACACCTTCTCTATTGATGTTGGTGAAACAGATAAACAGTTTGAGTTTAACTTTAAGGTTGAGAATATCAAGATTATTCCTGGAACCTACGATGTTGTTGTTTCCCAAAAACTCTTGTCCAAGTTTACAAACTCTCGTCACAACCTGAACTATTATATTGCTCTGGAACCTGACTCCACTTTTGGTTGATTAAACCTTTTTTATTATGCGTGATGAATTTCTTTGGGTTGAAAAGTATCGACCCAAAACTATTGAAGATTGTATTCTCCCTGCAGCAACAAAGAAAACTTTTAAAGACTTTGTGCAAAGGGGAGAAGTTCCTAACTTGCTTCTTTCTGGACCTGCAGGTTGCGGTAAAACAACTGTTGCTAAAGCATTATGTCACGAATTAGGAGTAGATTACTATGTCATCAATGGATCCGATGAGGGACGATTCCTCGATACTGTCAGAAACAATGCGAAGAATTTCGCTTCGACCGTATCGCTTTCGTCAACTGCTAAACACAAAGTCATCATCATTGATGAGGCAGATAACACAACCAATGATGTACAACTCCTCCTACGGGCGTTTACTGAGGAGTTTAGTGGCAACTGCAGATTCATCTTCACCTGCAACTACAAAAACAAAATCATCGAACCCCTCCATTCCCGTTGTGCCGTCGTTGAATTTTCCATTACTGGAAAACAAAAACCAGGAATTGCAGCAAAATTCTTTTCAAGACTACAGCAAATACTCACTGATGAAGGAATCAAATTCGACAACAAAGTACTCGTTGAGCTCATCAACAAACACTTCCCAGATTGGAGAAGAGTTCTTAATGAATGTCAAAGGTATTCGGTCGGTGGGGAAATCGATACGGGAATTCTTGCGTCGTTTACGGAAGTAAAAACCGATGAACTTATTAAAAATCTTAAGACGAAAAACTTCCCTGAAGTACGTAAGTGGGTCGTCAGTAATTTGGACAATGATTCTGGGGTACTTCTTCGTAATGTTTATGATGCTTGTTACGAGACCCTTGACGGTCCTAGTATTGCTGCTGCTGTGCTCATTGTTGCTAAGTATCAGTATCAGGCGGCCTTTGTAGCTGACCAAGAGATTAATCTTTTGGCAGCATTAACAGAAATTATGGTGGAATGTAACTTTAAGTGACGTATACAACAAATAGAAACGAACTAATGCACCAACGTCTACAGGCATGGTTACGTGAAAACAAAAGTGATGACGTTGAATACCTTGGATATTATGATGATGTTCTTGGTCAACCTAATTATTGGTATCGCATCGGTAAATATGATGTGACTGTAGATTGTATTGAAGACATTACCCTAGCAGAAGAAAATGATTGACATTAAACTTATCCGAATTGTGACTGGTGAAGAGGTAGTTGCAGAAGTTCTTGAAACCACTCAGGATACTCTTAAAATTCAGAATGCTCTCGTAGTCATTCCTCAGAGCAGTGGAGTTGGATTTGCTCCTTGGGCAACAGTAATTTCCAAAGACAGTCCTGAGATTGTTCTCAAGCAAGAACATGTTGTGTACGTTGTCGAAGTACAAGAAGAAGTTGCTGGTAAATTTAATGAGATGTTTGGTAGTAAACTAGTTACACCGTCAGCAAAAAAACTCGTTTTGTGAATTATGAAAAAAGAAAAGAATCAAAAACTTAAAGCACAAGTAAAGTCTAGATTTTATTATCTATTCTGGGGAACTGCTACTGTCTCTGTAGTTCTTGGGCAAATTTATGTCGGTACAGGATATCGTATTCTCCATGATGATATGAGGGACCTATTGAATCAAGTTGATGGTGTTCTTCTACATAAAGATGATTCTAGTGACCCCTTTGGTAAATACCTATGAACTGCGAAGTCAGTTTATTTAAAGCAGGTCAGGTATTCAAAGAAAAGGTTGTTGCCAGGGATTATGAGGATGCAAGGAAAGTTGCACTTGCTCGTAACCCAGGAGCAACTGTTATAGGAGTGAATGCAGTATTTAAGTAGATTATGGGAATTGAATTGAAAGATTGGTTGAATTCAATTAACCAATCAAAAAAACATATTATTGATGAAGACCCCTCGGTTGCAAAACAATATCCTCCATATATTGTTAATAAGTGTTTGAGTGGAAGCATTACTGTCTTATGCTTGTCAATGAGATGAACCTCCACCACTCATTAGATAAGAAGCTCCAATACGACTTTCTTATAAATACTATACGATCCAAGAAACGATTCAATCCTTGGATAAAAAAAGAAAAAATTAAAGACCTTGAATGTGTTAAATCTTACTATGGGTATAGTAACGAAAAAGCAGAGCAAGCTCTGAGAATTTTATCTGACGAGCAACTTAATTTTATTAAATCTAAACTTGATATTGGAGGAGCAAGATGAGCGTCGTTCAGGAACCTGAGGTAAAATGGTCACCAGATAAAATGGTCGAAGTTATCCTCAATGAACCTGATGACTTTTTGAAAGTGCGTGAGACATTGACTCGTATTGGAGTTGCATCCCGCAAAGAAAAAAAGATTTATCAGTCATGTCACATTCTGCACAAGCAGGGTAAATATTATTTGGTTCACTTCAAAGAATTGTTTGCTCTTGATGGTAAACCAGCAAATCTAACAGTTAATGATGTTCAACGTCGTAATAGAATCACTCAACTTCTAGCAGATTGGGGATTGATTAACGTTGTTGACGTTGAAAAAATTCAAGATATTGCACCATTAAATCAAATCAAAGTCCTCCCTTATAGAGATAAGCAGGATTGGATTCTAGAAACTAAGTATAATATTGGTACTAAAAAGAAAAAGGTTGAAGAAACCGCATAGTAAAGTAGGGGGTTCCGAACCCCCTTTTTTAATGGTTACCACATAAATAGACATGGATGCCTTCGGGGTCCACACAAAAACAAACTCGCTTAATAAAGGAGCTAGAATAATGGGTAACCTCCAACGATGGAGTGCAGCAGACCTGCCTGCACTTATGGAAAGAATCAACCGAAATAGTATCGGGATGGATGAGTACTTTGACCGTCTTTTTCACCTACATGAAAGTACCTCAAACTATCCGCCTTATAACCTAGTGCAAGTTAACAATGTAGAGTCTAGACTTGAATTGGCACTAGCAGGATTTAAAAAAGAAGAAGTTAATGTCTACACAGAATATGGTAAACTCTTTATTGAAGGCAAGAAAGAGGATAAAGAAACAGAGTCTTCATACGTCCATAAAGGTTTGGCTCAACGGTCGTTTACACGAACGTGGACACTCAGTGACGACACGGAAATTGGATCAGTTAATTTTGAGAATGGGCTTTTAGAAATCACTCTTAAGAAAGTTGTACCAGACCACCATGCAAGAAAGGACTGGTTCTAAATAATAAGGAATATCGTCGTCGCATGGACGGGAGGGGTAACTGGCAAAATCCAGTTGACACCCCTCTTTTTTATTGGTAGAATACTTTTGAAGTTGAACCGTCTCATGGCACCCAAGAAAAAAGAGTATGTCGATGTTGTCCTACCTGTTTCAGGTAATGGTGTTGAGTACGAAGTAATCAGTCGTCAGATTACTGAGAATGCTCACAGGCAGTGGTCTGATGTTAAATCAGACCCCTATGATGAGATTGTAGAACAAAGAAAGAAGACCTGTTATGGTAATCCTGAGGAGGTCTTTGTGACTTATGAAACAGTTCGATATCGTAAGTATAAACCTGTTCCTGAACTTCCTACAGAAGTTAAAGTAGAAAAGCAAAAAGTTAAACAAGAAGTAAAGGTGGGAACATGACCGAATTAGAACCTTGGTCTAAAAAATTTGAGTTAGACCAAAATAGAGACATCAAAAGAATTGCTGACAGTCTAGAAAAAATTGCCATCATTCTTGAGAGTAATGTCCACATTAATATTGACCATGCTCACATTGATGATGGTGAGATCGACGTTCACAGTAAGACTTTCTGATTTATGATTCCTTGGTTGAGTTTATCAATATTAGTCCCCATTGTTGCTTCCTTATTCATTCCCTTTATTCCAGATAAGGGTGATGGTAAGGTAGTTAGATGGTATGGATTATCAGTAACACTAGTTACATTTTTAATTACAGTAGCAGCATACCTTAAGGGATACGACCCCAACGAAAGTGGTCTCCAGATGGTAGAAAAAATATCTTGGATTCCTTCATTGGGACTTCAGTGGTCTGTTGGGGCAGATGGGTTATCCATGCCTTTAATACTTCTGACTAGTTTTATTACCAGTCTTGCTGCTCTTGCTGCATGGCCTTTACGGTTTAAACCGAAACTATTTTACTTCTTGCTCCTCCTTATGGCAGGTGGTCAGATTATGGTTTTCGCAGTGCAAGATTTAATTCTATTCTTCTTGTCATGGGAACTTGAACTCGTTCCTGTTTATATGATGCTTTCAATCTGGGGAGGTAAGAAACGTCAGTATGCAGCAACAAAGTTCATTCTTTATACCGCAGGTAGTTCTCTGTTTATCCTCGTTGCAGGACTTGCTATGGGGTTCTGGGGAAATGCATCTACTCCCAACTTTGATTATACTTATTTGATGGAGCAGGGATTCCCTAAGAGTTTCCAATTGTGGTGCTATGCAGGATTCCTAATTGCATTTGGAGTTAAACTTCCAATCGTTCCACTACATACTTGGTTGCCTGATGCTCATGGTGAGGCAACTGCACCAGTTCACATGCTGCTGGCAGGCATCCTTCTCAAGATGGGTGGATACGCACTTCTGCGATTTAACTGTCAACTGCTACCAGAAGCACATACAGTATTTGCACCAATCTTGATTGTTTTGGGTGCTGTGAATATCATCTATGCTGCATTGACATCATTTGCACAGAGAAATCTTAAACGTAAGATTGCGTATAGTTCTATCAGTCACATGGGATTCGTGTTGATTGGTATTGGAAGTTATAGTGCTCTTGGAACTAGTGGTGCGATGCTTCAGATGGTCAGTCATGGTCTGATTGGTGCATCTCTGTTCTTCCTGGTCGGTGCAACATATGATAGAACTCATACTCTTGAACTTTCTGAGATGGGTGGTGTTGGTAAGAGTATGAAAGTTATGTTTGCAATGTGGGTTATCTGTACTATGGCATCCCTTGCACTTCCTGGGATGAGTGGATTTGCAAGTGAACTAATGGTGTTCACTGGATTTGCAACTGACTCTATGTACAGTGTTACTTTCCGTGCGTTTATCTGCTTAATTTCTGCCATTGGTGTTATCCTTACACCTATATACTTACTATCAATGCTCCGTGAAATTTTCTTTGGTAAGGAAAATCTAGAACTTGTAAATCATGCAAACTTAGTTGATGCCGAACCAAGAGAAATCTATATCATTAGTTGTCTCCTTGTTCCAATCATTGGACTTGGACTATTCCCCAGAGTCATGACTGATACATACAAGAGTTCTATTGAAGCATTAGTTGCTAGAGATGCGGCACCATTGGTGAGAAAAAATATAGTTACAGTACCTATTACTTTACCAGGAGTATGAATTTAGATACTTGTAAAGAAATCCTTGAAGGAATCCAAAACCACTATACAAAATCTATTCGGGGTGAAGATTCCTTTGAGGGACTTTATGGATTTAGATTAGTTTTTAGAAATGATGGAATAGATGAAGTTATTCAAAGATATAGTTTTTTGAAACCATTTTTAGATGAATCTATTAATAGTTCTGAAAGTAATGTATATTATTTGAATAGTCTCACTGTTACTGATGGTAGAAGTGTACAAAAACATCTTGATACTACAATATCTAACAAATATTTGCCAGGAATAAAAACTGCATCTGAAGTGTCTGTGCTATATTTGCAAGTTCCTAATGATATGGTTGGTGGAAGACTAACGGTTTATAATTTAGATGGAACAACTGAATGCGTTAAACCAAAGGTTGGAAAACTATTTAAATTTGATGGTAGACTTCCGCACAGTGTTGGTATAACTATGACAGATTTTGAAAGAACTAGTTTGGTTCTGGAATCTTACAACCTAGAAGAATGGGAATATGAATTGATACCCCAGTTTCATATTGATGGTGGTGTAGCTAATTGAATCTGTTATAAATCTAAGGAGGGAGGTTTGACACCTCTCTTTTTTATTGCTAAAATCCTAGGAGGAACCGAGTGGTCTATGGCTGTTAAACTTGCTGTATTGAAGTCTGGTGAAGACGTAGTTGCTGACATTAAAGAACTCTGTGATGAGCAGGACAATGTTGTAGCATTAGTGTTTAGTAACCCTGTTGTGGTAAAGGTACTTACCAATCAAACTATAACTGAAAGTGAAAATGCTGACGAATACAAGATAGCATTCTATCCCTGGCAACCACTCTCTGCAGAAAGAGATATTCCCGTTCGTTCTGACTGGATTGTTAGTATTTCTGAACCTATTGAACTCGTAAAAACATCTTATCAGGAGAAAATGAATGGAAGAAACAACACTGATGGTAGCAGTCCTGAATAATAAAACTGTTTTAATTTCAGAAATCGAAGAAGTTCCTGCTTCTATACCTGGTGAACCAGATTGTAAGTTTGTAAATCCCTTTGAGATAAAGGGTGACACCCTGGTTCCTTGGCTGTATGATTACACTGACGAACGAAACGTCCTAATTAGTTCGGACAGGATACTTACTCTTGTCGAACCAAAGAAAACATTCATCGATAAGTACAAAGACCTGACGAAATGAGATTCTACACCAACGTCTATGAAAAATTCAATAAGATTTTAGTTCGTGGTTATGAAGACGGTAGATATTTTCAAGTAGAAGAGGAATTCAATCCTACATTCTTTGTTACTTCTAAGAAGAACTCAAAGTATAAAACTCTAGATGGAACTTCGGTTGAACCTATTCAACCTGGTTCCATTTCTGATTCTAGGGAGTTTCTAAAAAGATATTCTGATGTAGAAGGATTCTCTGTATTTGGGAATGAAAACTTCAAGGCTCAGTATATCTCTGAGAAATATCCAGAGGATGAGATTAAGTTTGATATTAATAAAGTAAGACTATATACAATTGACATTGAGGTCCAGGCAGAGCATGGATTCCCTAATGTATTTGAGTGTGCTGAAGAGTTACTCACTATTACTCTACAGAACTATGCAACAAAGCAGATTATCTGCTTTGCAAATAATCGTGACTACAATAACACCCGTAAGGATGTTATGTATGTGAAATGTGATAGTGAATATGACTTGGCACAGCAGTTCCTTGCATTTTGGGAGCAAAATACTCCCGATGCTATTACTGGTTGGAATTGTGAACTATATGATATTCCATACATTGCTGGAAGGTTTGAACGCATTCTTGGAACAAAAGACACACGTCGTCTTTCACCTTGGAAAAATGTTAGAAGAAAGGAGTTTGTAGTTCAGGGACGTGAGCAAATTTCATATGAGATTGCTGGTGTTTCTGTTATTGACTATCTTGACCTTTATAAGAAGTTTACTTA
>Ga0163109_10000529_pt1 | contig 30722 bp, 30 predicted proteins | sample CRUFie1St13metaG_FD_108704 | JGI IMG/M metagenome (GOLD analysis project Ga0163109, IMG submission 108704) | Marine microbial communities from the Costa Rica Dome - CRUD Field 142mm St13 metaG | ecosystem: Environmental > Aquatic > Marine > Oceanic > Photic zone | place: Costa Rica: the Eastern...
ACTGCCCGGAATTCTCGAGAAAAAACGGCCGCTGCTCAGGAAGAAATAGACTGAATCGGTCAAGGTTAATCTGGAATTCATCAACCTCAACCTGAGCAAAATCGGTGTTGTAGGTCATGTCCAAGGTCAAACTGGGTGTTACAGAGTATTTGATATCGACGCCCAACTCCTGCTCGCTCAAACTTTGGCTACGATTTCCGTTTCGTTCCTTGGCCAAACCATAGGGCGTTACTTTTAGATTCCGCTGTCGTGGCGCCGATATGTTTCCCACCCGACCGGCGTCCGCCAAGCGTGAAAGACTGTACTGCCGAGATATCGGCGCCCAGTAGGAGACTTCGTTATTGCGCCGGATGGTGCGCTTAAAATTAAAGCCCCAGCTTTGGACATCGGCGTTACCAAACCGCAGTGACTTAAAGGGTATTTCAAACTCTGCAGACCAACCGTAATCACCTACCTTTGTCGCAACCCGCCAATTGGTATCCCAGTTCAGATTGAAACCAGCCCCCCAGCTCATTGAACCGCTCGCTTCTTTACTCACCTGCGCGTCATATTCGATACCAGCGGGGTTAGTGCCGAAGACAAAGCCGTTTTGCTGGTCCCGAAAGGCGTCAATGATGAAACTGAAACTGTCACCATTATCTAGCGACGCATCGCGCCGACTATCAGCAATAATGATGCCGGCGGGATTATCATCGTACGCAACGACGCCGATATACATAGTGGTGTCGGTGTAGCCAATGTAGACATCGGTTAGCAGTGTTGACGGCGCACCCTCAACAGGGCGTTGTTGCCAGAAGCCACTCAGTGCTCGCTCCCCCCACGCAACATCGCCCAACACATCGCCGTCGATCACGGGGGCATCAGACAGCCTCACGGCGTCAGCGGACGGTTCAGCAAAACTTTGCAACGACAAAAAGGAGAGAGCGATTACTGAAACAGAGCAGCGATGAGCGCGAGAGATCACAGGGTTTACCGTTGAAAGAAGCATAGATCGCGAGGGCAAAGAATATCACCTGCCGCGAATGATGCCGTCAGGACTACCCCTTACACGTTAGGCCGACTGGAAGATATCGTCACACTTAGGTCCAATGTGACTGGAGCATTCGCTGTTTTAGCGCCAACGAATGATCAGGGTCTTACTTTCTGCTGACTCAACCGCCATCGCTGAAGCTTCCTCACCGAACCGATCTAAAATTTGGTCTCGCTTTATTTTCAGTGTCGGCGTGAGCACCCCGTTTTCAATACTCCAAGGTTCATAGGTGAGAATCACTCCGCCCATCCGCGCGTGCGTTTCGACTACTCCGTTCAACTGCTCCATGGTCTTAAGCACGGACGCCTCGATAACATCACGGGGAGCATCGCGCATGGTCTCCGATACGACGGCTACCATGATGGTTTTGTTCATTCCCAATCCAACCAAACACTGCTGTTCCACACAGGGGTTGTCGGCAAACTGCGCCTCAATAGGGGTGGGTGCAACAAATTTTCCCTGAATCGTTTTGAAGTAATCTTTGATTCGGCCCGTGATATATAGGAACCCATCTTCATCCTGACGGAAGCGATCGCCGGTGTGCAGCCAGCCGTCTTGGATCAACTCGGCCGTTTTGTCCGGTTGCTTGTAGTAGCCGGGCGTACAACCATCCGCCATTATTGCTAACTCGCCTTCCTCGGTGATCTTGATATCAACACCGGGAGCGGCCTTACCCAGTGAGCCAAGACGTCGTGCACCTTCTCGACTGATGATAAGACTCATCGCCTCCGTCTGGCCAAACCCCTCCATCAGCGGGATACCGACGCTATCCCACCACTCCATCAGAGGCGCAGGTAGCGGGGCTGATCCCGTGAGATGAAATTCGCAGCGATCAAGACCCAGTGCCGTTTGAACCGTGTGGGCAATCCCGTCTGGATTAGCGGCTAGGGCAGCATCGAACGCCTCACGCCCGCCGAATTTAGCGAGAATTGCCTGCTGCAATTGCTCCCAGACCCTGGGTGCTCCGAAGAAAAACGTGGGGCGGGTCCGCTGCATGTCGCGGCCTAGAAATTCCAACCCTTCATTGAAACTGACAGGCGCACCGTGACACAACGAGGTAAATTCAATGACCTGCCGCTCAGCGAGGTGCGAGAGAGGTAGATAGGAGAAATAAATGGGGTCCGCCTCAATGGCAAGGAACTCACTGCCGCGTCGAATCGGAATAACGTTGCTATCGTTGGTCTGAATCACACCTTTGGGTCGGCCTGTCGTGCCGGAGGTGAAAATAAGCGCGATCATGTCATCGTGCTTGGGCACGTGACTCGGACTCTTACCCTCTCCTTCGCTCAGGAGCTGATCCCATGTCAGCGTTGCCTCAGGTATATCGACTCCGGGCAAGCTTATGACAGTGACATCATCGGCAAGCACCTCTTTGACACGATCCCAGTTTTCCGCCTCGCCGACAAAGATGGCTTTAGACTCGGTAAATTCAGCGATGTACTGAGCAACATCTGCATTCAAGGTAGTGAAGATGCCCACGCTGACATTGCCGGCGGCCATGATGGCCAGGTCCGCGAAGAACCAATGCGCTCTGTTTCGCGACAAGAGCAGAATTTTGGTGTCCTTGTCAAAGCGCTGCTCCAGCGCTGATGCAACTGAATGAATCTGGCGCCGACTCTCTCTCCAGGTGTAATCGTCACTCCCCTCGCCTTTAAAGTCACGCAGCCAGATCTCATCGGATTTCTCTTCTGCCCACTGATCAAGGTAAGCCAACAAAGTATCGTGTTTCATGACATCTCCTCTGCGAAGCCTTTTTTTATTTTTTTGGCGCTTAGATTGTCGCCTGCTATCGACTCTGAGCATGCCAGACTGCGGGACTATGACAAGAGGTTGGTAGTCTTAAAAAGTGCAGTTGTAGGTGAGCATCAGGAAGGTGCGCAGGACCGAATCGTATTGAAGCTTGATAGCCTAGCGTCACCGCCCACCAAGCCATCATTCTTACCGGCCTCGCTGAAGTGCATCAATAAAAGTGTTCGCGCATCAGGCTCGAACTCTTGGCTCGATGGCTGGAATGAGGTGCGATAGCGGGTCGCGCTGCTGATACGAACCTCATCCACCAAGCCATTGAGTACCTCGTAATAACCACGGCAGCAGTTGTTACCGCCAATAGCAACATTCTGATATCCCAGCTGTGCAGGACGGGCGCGGTATTCTTTTTCTGCCACTAGCTGGCCATCAATAAACAAACGCATGAGGCCTCCCTCGTTGGTCGACGCGACATGCACCCATCGATTTTTGGGCACTGGGTAATCGGAATACAGACCCCTCGAGTTTGCCAGTGTTCCATCGATAGAAAACCAACCACGAAGCAAACCGTCCTTGCCCACTGAGAGTCGGTATTCCCGTCCTCGACCGGAGCCAGAATACTTGTCGACAATGATCCCCCCTCGAACATACCCGCGCAAAAAGACCCGTGCCTCGATGGTGTAATTGTCGTCGAGGTGGAGTTCTTGCGTATTGCTCACCGTAATTGCCTGGGAGCCCTGATAAGGGTCGAAGTCTGCGGACATGCCGCAGAACACCGCGCTTTGATTTGAAGGTTCAGACACGCAATCGGACTGGTCTTGGTCGCAGTTGGTAACTTTTAGGAGCGCATGAGCATTCCCCGTAGTGGTGTGATCAATCAGAATTCGCGAGTCATCAACAACTAACACGAGATCGATAACCGGATCGTTTTCAGTTGCACCAATTTTCAATCTGTAGCGCCCTGCGATCGGCTGAAATGGCAGCATCATCTGGACTCGAGAATCGTTAACATTAATAAGCCGGGGCTCAAAGAGGTAATCGGCCTCTTCAGCCCCAAAAAAAATCTTGTGCCCCGGATCGCTTAACAAATGCTCTCCATAAACATTCAAGCGCGAGCCACTCATCTGCACCTTAAAAACGGGACCCTCCTCTAGACTAGACGGGTGAGAAGCCCACAAAGAAGAGAGTGTTGTCACAGACAACACTGTCATCAGAGCAGCATGTTTAACCGCTGTTAAATGCTTCAAGTGGGTTTTCCCGAAAAGCTACCGCGCACAAATAATTAATTATTAGTGCAATACAAACGCTTAAACGAATTTTTGGACTGCTTAAGCGACAATTTGGGCAAAAAGCCTACCCAACAGAGATCATGTCTTGCAGACATCGGTACCATCATCCGTGTGAGTCTGGCGGTCGATAGCATCGAGCTGAGCAGAGAGGCACCCAGTAGCGGCGCAGGGACTGCAATACTATTTTCAGAGTCCGGGACAACAACTTGCACTGAGATCCTTGCTCGATAAGGCGGGGCCCAAACGTTTGTGAGGTGTGGCATACCCCGAAGTAATTTACCTCCATCACCCATCGAGCGTGCGCTCGGTGTGATCCAACATTGGGCGCAGAGGCAGTCCAACTGCCCGCATTATCAAAGACTAAATCGACACCACCTGGGGTTGCCGCACTAAAGTCAGCCAGTGCCTCGAGCGCTTCCTGTTAGGTCACGTCGCAGGCAAACGTACGAAACGTGTCACGCTCGTCAGCACATATGCTCAGTGCTGTCCGGCAAGTACGATCTGACAGACACGTTCAGCCAGCTTACTAGCAATGGCGAGCGCAATGCCACTCCACCACCCGTGATCACGACCAGGCGTCCTTAAACCTTCATCGCCTGCCATTCCTCTTCTTTAACCGCTTTTATTCGAAAACTCGATGGCTGACTGGTAACTAGGCAACAACACCGTCGGAACTGAGCTTCTGGATATCGGTTTCGCTCATGCCAAAGCTCTCCAGCACCTCCCGGGTGTGCTGCCCGTGTGTTGGCGCACCGCCTCCCGGCGCTAGTCGCTCTCCGCCAAATAGGGGGGGCGCAAGAATGCGCCGAGACGAGCCCGCAATTGGGTGGTCATAAATATCCACCGTGCCATTCGCCGATAACTGCTCTTGTGCGAGCACCTCGTCTCGCGTCATGACCTTGGCACAGGGCACATCCACCTCGCGTAGCCGCCTCACCATGTCGTCGCAACTCAGCTGGGCACATCGCTCGGAAACAAGGCTTTTGAGAACGTGGATATTGCGCATCTGGTTTTCGAACGTCGCAAATCGCTCGTCTTCCAAGAGATGCTGCATATCGATCGATGTCAGGAAGCGTTTCTGCATCTCGTAACTACCTGCGGAGATGATGACACCACCATCACTGCACACCCACGGATCGTAGAGGATATCAATGAGCATACCTCCCCGTTCATGTTCGTCACTGAGCAGCGTGTGGTTTTGAAAGCCGTCAAGGAAGATAAAGAACAAGCCAGAATCGATCATTGAGAGATCTATGTGCTGACCTTCCCCGCTTCGCTCCCTTAAAAAAAGCGCACTCGTGATCGCTTGGCAGGCTGTGTAGCCCGTTATCTTATCGCACAAGAGCGTGCGCATGAATGCGGGTTCATCACCCTTACCTTGGGTAGCAGCGACGCCAGCGTGCGCTTGGATAATGGGATCGTAGGCAGGTGCACTACTCATAGGGCCTTCAGTACCGAACCCCGAGATCGCAGTATAGATGAGCTTGGAATTGATACCGCGGAGTGTCTCAGACCCTAAACCCAACTTATCCATGACACCGGGTCGGAAGTTATGAATAACTACGTCGACCGACGGAATCATCTCTTTAATAACGCGCACGCCCTCTTCTGACTTTAGGTCGATCCGGAGTGATTCCTTGCCGCGATTGCAGTTAGCAAACAGGGCCGATATGTCGGCTTTTCGCGCACCGATGTAACGCATCGGATCCCCCATCGCCATTGGCTCGACCTTGATAACCCGAGCACCTTGCTCAGCCATCATCATCGAGGCGAGTGACGCTGTAATCATGGTGGAAAATTCGAGAATCGTAATTGACTCAAGTGGCTTCATATCGACCCCGTCGCTTCTTATTCATGTGCCTCATGACACGCTAGTGGCAGACCGACCGACAATCAAGTAATGACGCAAGAATCACACCCAATTTATAGCCCCATAAGCCGTGTTCAATGCGAAGAAGGTAAAGAGCAGTAAAGTTCGCCGATTCTGCCGAGAGTCTTCGCCCACCACGGCAATTTAATAACCCAGACACTACAAAGCTAACGAGGCCACAGGATCTAACCATTTGGTAGTCATACCTACACCAGAGACGACCGTGATAACTAGAGTGATGTTTTTCAGAGCCCGTGCGTAATGAGCCGATGTTGGCGCTTTAGGCGCAGAAGGTTCAATCATCGGGAGTGCCTGTCTAAAATGTTAGGTAGCAATAGACTCGGGAACAGTGCTGCCTGCTAGCCGCTTTTTTCCGCAAGTAAGGCCTGAGAAATGGCGAGCAATTGTTCATAGTCAGACTGGTACAGCTTTTCCAACTGCTCTCGCATTCCACCTCTACCCATCAAATCCCAGTCGCGGTAGATCACTCGGTCGAACCCGTGCTTAATAAAATTAGCGCGTAGCTTTCTGAGAGGCTTTAGCCAAAACGTCCAATATAGATTGCTTGGACCATCGTCGGAGAAGGATATCGGATCGTATGAGGCTGGGCCGCCCGAGCAGAAGCGCTCGATGGCCTGAGCTGAGTAACTTCGATTTTTCACCCGATCTGGCTCGAGATCGGGCAAGCGCGGGAGCCCAATCAGTTTACGCAAGCACTCCAGCACATCGTCTTTGTGACTACGAACATGTTCAAAGCAGATAAGTACTACTCGATCACGGCCAAATAATTCAACGCAGTGATCGTAAATTGAACGGACCGGAAATCCTCGAGCGTCCATATTTCGCATGCCATCGGCAAAAACGGCACGTTTCTTATTAAACGTTCCATCCCTGTAATTGAGGAATGTCTCGATAGGGCCGCCCCGACCCTTGACCAGCGACTGGCGATAAGCTGAGTGAAGCCAGTCCGCCGGATGCCGGGCAACATAGAGGATGCGAGCCTCTGGTACCAACTCTCTTAACATCGACAGATACTCTGGGTGCTCGGGGTAGCCATCGTACATTTCACCTGGGATATCAGGCTTCGAGATCAACAGGCACTTCCCCTGCCCTTCCGCTCGCAACGTCGCCAGGGCAGTCATGACTCTCGCTTTAGCCTCCTCGGCTGAGGGATCCCGATAGAGCGCATGCAGTGGCGCCATCAGCGCCCGCGGATTGAAAAGCACACCAGCGCTTGAAAGTTGAGAAAACACAAAGTTCTGAAAGAACCGCGTTGCTGTTTTATGCAATCCGATGTGCACAACAATGCGCAGCGGCGATGTCTCAGGCACCTATCTTTCCTAATGAAGCAACCCCGACTCGCATGATGAATAGCCTTGAGACTAAGTTCAAGGTGACGGTCAAAAATCATCAAATACCGTCATTCACTGGCACTCCCAGTAATCTGAACTATGGTTAAGAGAGCCCACGGATGGGCGTTAATCTACACAAGGAAGTGACAATGACCTTACAACTCACAAACCAAAACCAGGCATTGATGAGAATAACTCCTCTGTTACCAACGCACCGCGCCGACTAGCTAGGGGCCGCGACTGCGACATTTTTGCGCTTCGGCTGCGGGAACGTCCCCCCGAGTGACCCGAGCGACTGCTCGAATTCTTTGACCCAATCCCACAAACACCGTTATCCCACACAACCCTCAAAGTCATCGGTATGTTACTGACGGGCGATCTGAGTCGAATTCGCTGAGAGACAGTTACCAACAGCTTACGCATCAGCCCTACAACGCTCCAACGTCGGCTAAGCAGAGTCAACATGAGCTAACAAACCATTCTGGATGCTGTTTGACGACATCGGTGTGAGGAAAGCTTGGCTGACGAATGGCTCCCTGGTAAGTGCCTTACGTGCGATCTAGGTTATACGGAGGTCAACAGCTTTTATCGCGCATTCCGCCGATAGACAGGAAGGAACTACAGCGACATAAAGTTATTGCTGATCTGAGGAAGACTCGTCGACGTTAACGGGGTCAAAACGCCCCAATCGGTCGTAGACCCAATAACCAACCCACTCGTGAATGGCCGCTGTGCTAGTCGAAAGGTGCTCAATGGTAGGCATCCAACCGGGGATTGCACCAGGATACTTGTGGACTCGATGATCTGTAGGCACTGCAGTGACTTTAAAGCCCTGTGCATTAAACAGGGCGACTGCTCGCCGCATGTGCAATGAGGAGGTAACCAGCAATACGTGGCTCGAACTGTCAACCAGCTTGGCGATAGCAACTGCTTCCTCTTGGGTAGTGAAACTGGCGTCCTCAAGCAAAATATCGCTAGAGGAGACTCCCAATCTTTTAAGCAAATCGCTGGCATGACTAGCTGAGGTCACAGAACCTCGGATTGCTCCTCCGCTCACAATAATCCTGGGCGCCTTATTCGCTTTCCAAAGCTCCGCACCTGCGGGAACGCGATCTGCAGCATCATTTAAATCGCCCCAGCGCCCAAACTTCCCCTCCGCCTCCACACCACCGCCCAAAACAACAATGACGTCACCATTAGGGAGCTCTTCGGGCGCGAAGGCGGGGTAGCTTGCTTCAAGCGGTGTTGCAAACGTATCGACACCGAACTGAGTCGATGGGACATAGATGACACCTAGCGCCAGAAAGGTGTAGAGGCCCGCAGCAGCTCGATTTCCGCGCAACTGACCCCACAGCGACAAGCCGACAAGGAGTAACCCGAGAGAGAGTGGGTAGACGAAAAGCGAGAGTATTTTCGTCAACGTGAACATCAGGCGAAGGGGCTCCTTAATACGATCGTTTCTGCACGATCAGGCCCGGTCGAGATAATGTCAATGGGCGCACCAACCAATTGCTCCAGCTTTGTAATGTAGTTTCGCGCAGCAGTTGGCAGATCAACAACGCGCTGAGCGCCAACCGTCGACTCAGTCCAACCGGTAACCGTCTCGTAAACCGGGTACAAATCATCGTAGCTTTCCACACCACCCATCATGGGATTTCCATCAGCGTCGGTGTAACCCACACAAACGGAGATTTCCTCTAGCCCATCGAGTACATCAAGCTTGGTGAGGCAGAGGCCGGAAATAGAGTTGATTTGAACTGCAGCTTTTAGTGCGACCGCATCAAACCAACCACACCGTCGTGGGCGGCCTGTTGTCGCGCCAAATTCATGTCCGCGCTCCGCTAGCCGTTGCCCAATCTCATCGAAGAGTTCAGTAGGAAAAGGGCCGGAGCCGACACGGGTTGTATAGGCCTTAGTAATCCCTAAGACATAGTCTAGGTACAGTGGGCCAAAGCCGGAGCCGGTGGCGGTACCGCCAGCCGTGGTATTCGAGCTGGTTACAAATGGGTAAGTGCCATGATCAATATCGAGCAGCGAACCCTGAGCACCCTCGAACATGATGTTGGCGCCTTCCTCACGATATTCATGAAGACGTGAGGTCACGTCGGCCATCATGGGTAACAACTGGTCACCCTCTTCATAGGCAGTTGAGAGGACATCGTCGAAGTCGAGCGCCTTAGCACCGTAATAATTAACCAGTGCATGGTTGTGATATTCCAAAACCTCACGCAATGAGTCAGCAAACTTTTGCTGGTCTCTGAGATCGCCCAGACGTAAGCCTCGCCGAGCCACCTTGTCTTCATAGGCTGGTCCAATACCTCGACCTGTTGTTCCGATTTTCTTTTCGCCCCGACGCGCTTCGCGGGCCTGATCAAGTGCGACGTGGTAGGGCAAAATTAAGGGGCAGGCAGACGATATCTTGAGACGATCACGAACGGGCACTCCGCGAGCTTCAAGCTCTTTGATTTCTTTGAGCAGGGCTGCGGCCGAGAGCACGACACCATTACCAATCAGACACTCTACATCCGAACGCAAAATACCCGAGGGGATGACATGAAGAACGGTCTTTTCACCATTTATAACAAGTGTGTGTCCCGCGTTGTGGCCACCTTGAAATCGGACAACCGCTGCGGCTTGCTCAGTTAGCAAATCGACGATCTTACCCTTGCCCTCATCACCCCATTGTGTGCCGAGTACGACGACGTTACGTCCCATTATTGCTTCTCCAGTGGCTCGACTAGCCATTCGCTATTTCGGTTTACCAGTTGCCCGGTACATCGGTCATCCACCTCACCACCGATAGCCTTGATTACTACGACACCAGAGGCGCGCAGCTCAGACTCTTTTGCGGCCAGCTTAGCGGACGCGTCGACGGGCGAAGCAACAAAGATCTTGTCTGCTACCTCAAGTGCTGCTAGCGCGGACCACGCCTTTAAATCGATGGCGAAGCCCGTAGCGGGACGTCTTCGGCCAAACACCTCACCGACACCGTCGTATCGGCCGCCTTTAGCCACCGCCGCACCGAGTTCCTTTGCGTACAAGGCAAACACAACACCCGAGTGATAGCGGTACCCGTGTGCCTCGGTCATATCAACATAGACATTCACCCGACCCTGAAGACGCTGACAGCAGGTAAGAACAGCCTCCACCTCGCCAATGACCTTTTCGAGTCCTTCGACATCGACAAACGCCGCTCGCGCACGTTCCACTACCTCGATTCCGCCATGCATTGTGGCTAGCACTGATATTTTCTCGGACTGCTCGCGAGACAGTGTGGTGAGGAGACGATCGAGATCGGAGTGTGCCTTTCGCGCCAATAGCTCGAGCACCGTGTTCTGCTGTTCGCTCGAGAGACCGACATGAGACATCACCAGCTCGCAAAATGCGACGTGTCCAATATCGAAAGTAATGTCTGACAACCCGCTTCGCTCGACGAGAGAGAGCAGCAAATCCACAACTTCGATGTCGGCTTCAATACCACCACAGCCAAAGATTTCCGCACCAAGTTGCACGGGGCTTCTATCCGCAGGAATGGAATTGGCGACGCTCTTGAGGGTTGATCCCGCGTAGCAAAGTCGATTCACACCTTGCAACCCCATACTGTGAGCATCAATTCGTGCAACCTGAGGTGTGATGTCAGCCCTTACAGCAAGGGTTTTGCCGGTCTCGTGATCAGTAAATTTGCAACTGAGTAATTCGAGGTCAGCACCCAAGCCAACATGCAGGGAATCCGTAAACTCAACGAGCGGGGGCACGACATACTCGTAACCCCAGCTGGAACAGGTATTGAGCAACAGTCGTCGGCAGTCTTCGACGCGACCTGCCTGCTCAGGCAAAAGCTCATCGATCCCGTTAGGGAGCAACCATCGTGTTGTGTCACCCATGTTTTTGCCCAAGCTATGAAGGTAGGCGATGAACCGCCCTGCAATCATACCATCGTATTATCGCCGGTACGGTATCAGAGATACAGTGGAAGATTACTTACCCGCTTTCGGATCTCTCAAGTACTGGAAGAACTGACTATCAGGCTGGAGTAACATGATGTCGCTACCATTGGCAAACGTCTGCTGATAGGCGTTCAAACTACGCGTGAAGGCGTAAAACTCAGGATCACGGTTAAAGGAGTCAGCGTAGATCCGTGTAGCAGTCGCATCACCATCACCGCGAATGATTTCCGCATCTCTCACCGCTTCCGCCTCAATGACCGTCACTTTTCTATCGGCCTCAGCACGCATGCCTTCAGCGATTTCCTTTCCTTCAGACCGCAATTCACGAGCTTCTTTTTCACGCTCGGCATTCATTCGACGGTAAACCGATTGCGAAACTTCGTTGGGCAAGTCAATCTTCTTCACTCGGACGTCGATCACCTCGACACCCAACTCAGTGAGCACAGTCTCATTGAGTCGCGCTTTCACCGCTTCCATGAGCTGGTCACGCTCACCAGAAACTACTTCCTGAACACTACGGCCTGCCACCTGGTTACGAAGATCATCATTAATCCGTTGAGATAACAGCGCCGCCGCCCGAAATTCTTCACCACTCGTGGCCGTGTAGTACTTGGCGGTATCCACGACACGGAACTTCGCATAAGAATCAACGATTAACTGCTTTTGCTCCTGCGTGAAGAATCGCTCGGGCGTGGAGTCCACTGTCAATATGCGGCCATCGAACTTGCGTACCGAATCGACAAACGGAATTTTAAAATGAAGCCCGGGCTCAAGGTCGGAATTAACGACCTCACCAAACTTTAAAAGCACGCCGCGCTGCGTCTCACTAATGACAAACACCGCGTTACTCAACACGATGAAACCAAAAAATATCAGTGTTCCTAATAGGTTAGATCTCGACATGATTAGCGACCTCCCCGAGTGTTACGACCACCCAAGTCTCTTCGTAGCTGTTCTGTCACGGCATCGGTGACTTCTCGAAGCTGCTGGGACGTTAGGCCTCGACTAATCATATTGCCGGGCATGGCATTGTTGCTGCCGGCCGGCGCCAACTTATCGAGCGGTAGATACATCATGTTATTGCCACCCTCCACATCGACCATCACTTTGCTGGTGTTAGCCAAGACTGACTCGATAGCATCGAGATACAAACGCTCTCGAGTGACCTCCGGCGCTTTTTCATATTCCGCGAGGAGCTGGTCAAAGCGCTGCGCCTCACCTGTTGCTTTAGCGATCACCTGTTGACGGTAAGCCTCCGCCTCTTCTTTAATTCGCTGAGCGCGACCACGCGCCTCGGGCACAATGCCGTTGGCATAAGACTCAGCCTCGTTTTTAACGCGCTCCTCATCCTCTCGCGCCTTAATCACGTCATCGAATGCTTCCTGCACCTGCGACGGTGGACTGGCATCATCGATATTGACCTTCTGCACATTGATACCCGTAGTGTAAGCAACCAGATACTGCTGCAGGCGCTCACGAACCTTGACCGCAATCTCAGCACGACCTTCGGTCAGGACCAAGCCCATGGTGCTCTCGCCCACCACATGACGAAGTGCGCTTTGTGCTGCGTGTTGGAGCGAGCGTTCGGGATCACGCACCTCAAGAACAAAATTCTTGGGGTCATCGATTACGTACTGAACCGACATGCTGACGTCTACGATATTCTCGTCTTGCGTCAACATTGTTTCGCGGAACTGAGCTGATCGCACTTGGGTGATATTGACACGGGTCAGTGTGTCCACACCCCGCGGATACCAGAACAGTCCCGGTTGAGCAGTCTTGCTGTATTCACCAAGGCGAAGCACCACGGCACGCTCTTGTTCACCGATCTGCGTCAGACCCAGTAGGCCCCATACAGATGCAGCCACAACGACAGCAATACCAAGAAGACTGCCCGAGCCACGACTACTGCTACCGCCGCCGCCAGATCGACCGCCAAATAGGCCGTTTAACTGGTCCTGCAATTTACGAAGTGCCTCATCGAGATCGGGTGGACCCTGATCCTTGCCACCCCAAGGATCGCGCGGGCCCTTACCGCCACCGGGCTCATTCCATGACATATCTTCTTCCTCGATAGTAGATGCTGATAGTCTAACAAAACCTGCCAAGATAGGGAGGTATTAGAGACTTCCGTGCCTAAAAACCATGCTGCTGCTTCAAACGCGTCCAATCAGATTCAGGAAGATAGATGTCCAGCTCACTGCCACCTGCTTCTAACCAGTCTTCAGACTTAACTGCGCCCATCTCATAAAGGGCCGCACGCAATTTTCCCTGCGCTGGTGTTAGCTCAACACACCCCCCAAAAAAGTTACCCGCCAGTCGCTCACCAATCGCGCCCCTTAACAAGTCGATACCAGCGCCGGTTTTGCCCGAGACGGATACCGAGTCAGGTTGACCTTCACTATCTCGCGTTATGCGCGGCTCTCGCTCCAAAAGGTCGATCTTATTGAAGACCAATAGCTGGGGTATGTCTCCAGCACCAATTTCATCAAGCACCAACTCAACTCCCGTCTTTAAAAACTCGCGATCGTCAGCAGCAACATCGATGACATGAATGAGTAGTGACGCACTGAGTGTCTCCTCCAGCGTTGCCCTAAAAGCTTGCACCAAGGTATGGGGAAGGTCAGCTATGAAGCCAACGGTGTCCGCGATAATGACCCCACCCAAACCGTCGATCTCAACTCGCGCCAGGGTTGGATCCAAAGTTGCAAATAGTTGATCGGCGGCATAGACATCGGACTCAGACCAAGTATTGAATAGAGTAGATTTGCCAGCATTGGTATAACCAACCAACGAGACCAACGGCACCTCAGCTCTCTGTCGCGCCCTCCGATTCTGCGCGCGCTGTTGCCGCACTTTATCCAACCGTGACTCAATCGCACTTACGCGAGCGCGCAGCAATCTTCTATCGGTCTCTAGCTGCGTTTCGCCTGGGCCTCGAAGCCCGATACCGCCCTTTTGTCGCTCTAGGTGAGTCCAACCCCGTATTAAGCGAGTGCTAATGTGTTTTAGCTGCGCCAGTTCGACCTGCAACTTGCCCTCATGCGTTCGAGCGCGCTGAGCAAAAATATCGAGAATAAGACCTGTTCGGGCAATCACTCGACACTTTAAATAGGCTTCAAGATTGCGTTCCTGACTGGGTGACAACGCGTGATTGAAGACCACGAGCTCAGCCTCTACTCGTTCGACTTCCGATGCGATTTCTTCAAGCTTGCCTTCCCCGACAAAGTATTTAGCCGTGGGGGAACGGCGCGAGCCCCGCACCACAGTCGCAGGGTCACCACCGGCAGATCTGACTAGCTCAATAAACTCGCCAAGGTCGGGTTCGTTGGCACCACCGTCAATAGCAATTTGGACGAGCACAGCGCGTTCACCACCACTGTGGAGTTCAAAGAACATCGTTTGTCTCTGCGCGTGTTACTGCAGTGCGCTGACGGCCGATATTAGGCGGCCTCTTCCTCGACTGGCGCGATAGGAACGCGCACGTTGCGCGCAGGCACAACCGTGGAAATAGCGTGCTTGTATACCATCTGTGAGACGGTGTTCTTCAACAGGACGACAAATTGATCGAATGACTCGATCTGCCCTTGAAGCTTGATACCGTTTACGAGATAGATAGAAACCTGAACGCGTTCTTTTCTCAGTGCGTTGAGGTAAGGGTCTTGTAGCGTTTGCCCTTTTGACATGGGAGCTCCTTAAAATGTCAACGGCCGCAAAAAACGAGGCGGCCCAATATCCCCAAAAATCGGGGCGATGATTCTACTACGACAGCGGAGTCTCTAGGTAGTTCCTAAGATGGTTCTTGACCTGCTCAAGACCATCTTTTGCTTCGCTGTCTATCCAGTGTAGACCAGACCAGCCGCGAAGCCACGTTATTTGACGCTTGGCTAATTGCCGTGTGGCCGCAATGCCTTTATTTCTCGCATCGTCAAGCGAATACTCACCTGACAAATGTGACCAAACTTGTCGGTAACCGACGGCTCGGATCGCGGGGAGGTCGCTGTGCAAGTCACCCCGATCGAAAAGAGTTTTAACCTCCTCGACAAAACCGGCCTCCAGCATGCGGTCAAACCGAGTTTCAATTCGGGCATGCAGCGTGGCTCGATCGTCGGGTGCGAGTGCGAGACAGACGGCTTCGCGAGACTCTTGGGTATTAGCGCGTTGCCACTGGCTCATGGAGATGCCTGTTTGGCGAAAAACTTCTATCGCGCGCGAAATACGCTGACTGTGATTAGGGTGCAGGCCATTCGCCGCGTCGGGATCCACTGCCGAAAGCTGTCGATGCATCTCGGGCCATCCCACCCGCGACGCCTCTAGCTCTATCTCAGCGCGAATGACCGGATCTGAGGCGGGCATATCAGACAGTCCCTCAATCAATGCGCGGTAGTACATCATCGTTCCACCTACCAATACCACGCGGCGCCCGCGTGCTCGTGCATCGGCAATACAGCTCAGCGTGTCTTTAACAAAATTTGCCACCGTGTACACGTCAGTAGGATCACGAATGTCAATCAAATGATGCGGATATTCAGGCTGTGCTGCACCAATACACAAACCCCGGTAGACCAGCGCCGAGTCCACACTGATCAACTCAACATCAAAAGACTCAGCGAGAGCAACAGCGGTATCTGTTTTGCCAGCCGCCGTCGGCCCCATCAGACAAATTAACGGTTCGGCCAAATCATCGCCCTCGAAGGAAAAGCTTATCCAACTCGTCGTGTCCCAATTGGACCCATGTAGGGCGGCCATGATTACACTGTCCCGAGTTTTGAGTGACCTCCATGTCCCTCAATAATGCATTCATCTCGGCAATCGACAACGCCCGATTTGCGCGCACCGAACCGTGGCAGGCCATCGTTGCAAGAATTTCATCCATACGCGCCGACAAGCGATCGCTATGACCCACCTCAGCAAGGTCGCCCAACACATCACGCAACAGGTTAACCGCATTATCCCTAGCCAGGATGACGGGAATCTCCCGAATTAGCACCGTGTCATCACTCGCGGCATCGACCACCAACCCTAATTGCGAAAATAGGTCTGAGAATTCCTCGTACGCACCCATCTCTGCTGTTGTCAGCTTTATGGGCATGGGAACGAGCAGCGGCTGACTGGCAATCGATGCATTTGCCCGGGCCGCCTTCAAACGTTCGTAGGTGATTCTTTCATGCGCCGCATGGGCATCGACCAGAACCATACCGTCAGCGTTCTGAGCGACAATGTAGGCGCCGTGAAGATGCGCCATAGCGAAACCCAAGGGAGGCACATCATTCCCCTGAAGCGTGGCGCCTGATGCCGAAGATGCGGGGCTCATCCCCGCACTGATAGTGCCCGTATCAGACCCTGCGGGAGAAAATACCGTCGGTTGTCGAGGCGCTTCATTACAGGAGTTCGCATTACCTGCGGGCTCACTCAAGCTATCAGTCCCTCTGGGGATTTCCAGCCCAATCGAGACCTGCTGAAACTGATTTCCTGAGGGCTGCGATTCGGCGACTTGATCGATGTTAGCTCGGTTGGCCATATCAGCTGGTCTGACATCGGCCAAAGCACGCCCCAGTGTGCTGAAGACAAACCCATGAACCGATCGACTGTCGCGAAATCTCACCTCGTGCTTTGTCGGATGGACATTCGCGTCAACGCGATTGGCGTCTAACTCGAGAAATAGGACGTAGGCCGGATGACGTCCTCCGTAGAGCACATCCCGATAAGCTTGCCGAACCGCGTGGGTGATGACCTTGTCTTTGACCACACGGCCGTTTACGAAGAAATACTGCAAATCCGCCTGCGACCGTGAAAAGGTAGGCAAACCCACCCAGCCGCGCAGTGACAAGCCATGCGCGACTCGATCGATGACGACACTCTCACGTGCAAACGACTCGCCACAAATGCCAATTACACGCCGCTGAAGATCATGTTCTGTCATACCTGCTGTTAACCGGTGAAGCGCTTTGCCGTTGTGAGATAGGACAAAGCTGACGTCGGGGCGCGCCAATGCGGTCCGCTTTACAACCTCTTCAACCCGCGCCAATTCCGTCCGCTCTGTGCGCAGAAACTTACGACGTGCTGGCGTGTTGTAAAACAGGTCGCGTATTTCCAACGTCGTCCCTCTGGGATGTGCGGCGGGTGACACTGTGACTTCCATCTCACGGCCTTCACAACGCGCCACCTGACCCTGACTGGGGTTATCAGAGGCATTGGAGGTGACAGATAACTTGGACACCGATGCGATGGAGGCCAGCGCCTCGCCGCGAAAACCCAAGGTGGCTACCGCCTCAAGATCGTCAATCGATGCAATTTTGCTGGTAGCGTGACGAGCTAGCGCCAAAGGCAAGTCCTCTCCCTCGATACCGACACCATTGTCAGTGATGCATATGCGCTTGACCCCACCTTCGTCGACATCAACAGTGATGACCGTTGCACCGGCATCGAGAGCATTCTCCAGGAGCTCCTTAACGACCGAGGCTGGGCGCTCAACTACCTCCCCTGCCGCTATCTGGTTGGCTAGTCTATTGTCGAGTTGTTTTATCTTCCCGAGCGACATCAACCGGACTCCGGAATTATCAAAACCTGACCGACTTTGATGGTCTTGGACGACAATGAATTGCTTAGCATTAACTCTTCAACGGATACCGCATACTTCGCAGCAATGCCGGACAAGGTATCACCCCTGACCACCTTCACCGTGCGCTCAGCGAGGGCCTCGCCCGAGGACGATCTCGCGAAAATTGTGCCGGGTGGCGGGTTTGATTTAAACCAGCGCTGAACGCCTCGAAAAATAGCGCTCGCCATTTTGTCCTGATAGCTGGGGGTTGCCAGCAGTGACGATTCTTTAGGATTAGAGATGAACCCGGTTTCCACGAGAATCGAGGGAATATCGGGAGACTTGAGCACCAAGAAAGCCGCCTGTTCCACCTTTGTTTTGTGGAGCCTTGGAGCCACCTTACCCATCTCGCCTAAGACTTCGGCGCCCACGCCCAAGCTCGAATCGACCGTACCGGTCATCAAAATATCCGTTACGACGAAGCCCAAAACATCGTCCATAGCCGACACTGCGACACCGCCGACCAAATCAGCCGCGTTCTCTTTATTGGCGAGCAACTGTGCCGTTGTAGAGGTGGCTCCGCGGGTCGACAGCGCATAAACCGAGGCACCATTAGCGGACGGATGAGTGAAGGCATCGGCGTGAATCGAAATAAACAGATCGGCTTGGTTTTTTCTCGCCAAATCGCGTCGGCCTTTATGCGTGACGTAGTAATCCCCAGTGCGAATCATCACGGGGCGGAACTGCGAAGAGGCATCAAACTTTGACTTCAATCGATTAGCGATTTGCAGAACCACATGTTTCTCACGCAGCTTTTTGGGTCCTGAAGCTCCAGGATCCTCACCTCCGTGCCCAGCATCAATGGCGACTACGACGGGGCGACGGGTGTCCACTTTTTTAACCGTTTTCTTTGGCGCAGCGATCACCGGCTGTTTAGACGTCTCCGCGTCAAATAGATCGAGCACCAGACGATGACCCGTTCGTTCATTTGGGGCCAGCTGGAAGTCGTTGGGATTTACGTCAGCAGAGAGATCAAACACAATGCGTAGGTCTTGTCCCTCACGAATACCAGACCGAACACGATCGATTGGCGTTCCATCAAGTGGTAAATCGGTCAACACCCCTGCTAATGAAGCATTGCTCACATCGAGCACTACACGCGCCGGGTTTGCGAGTTCCAAGACTTTGTGGGTCGTGGGCCCTGATAGGTCCAGCACCACTCGCGTGTGGTCGGGCGCACGCCACAGGCGAACATCTTCCACCTCTACGCTTGCCGATACATAGCTTGCCAACAGCGTCATCAAGCAGATTATCGCCAGCGGTGAGCGACTGTGGTTAGGCATGACATTCATCCATACGTGTCAGAACACCCTCACCGTTGTCCGTCAACGCGGTGACCTTCAACTCACGTCCGTTATTGGATTCAACTAGGGCGACCTGTAGATCGGGCGTAGGCAACCAGCCCTCGCCTTTCGATGGCCATTCGATGAATAACATGGCGCCACTGGCTACGTAATCCCTGATTCCCAGGAACTCTAATTCCTCGGGGTTCGACAAGCGATACAGGTCTAAATGGCAGAACTGCCCTGAAACGGAAAGGTCATACGGCTCACAAAGCGTATAGGTAGGGCTTTTCACAGAGCCAGCATACCCAAGCGCTCGAAGAGCGCCGCGTGTGAATGTGGTTTTCCCGGCGCCGAGTTCACCCATTAAAAAAACAACGGCGCCTGAAGTGAGGGCACGTCCAACCGCAGAGCCAGCAGCCACTGTCGCTGCCTCATCAGGTAAGAATTGCGTGAAGGAACCGAAACTACTCATGCGCAGAGTGTACCTTGGTCGGCCCACTATCTGTCACAATGTTGCGGTGAATAACGAAGAGCACAGCGAATTAGTCGATACCATCCGCCACTGGGCGGCAGAGTTGGGTTTTCAGGATATTGGGTTCACAGGGATCGAGCTTAAAGAACACGAAGCCTATCTCCAAAAATGGTTAGACGCGGGTTACCAGGGCACCATGGACTGGATGGGTCGCCATGGTACGAAGCGCAGTCGCCCTTCAGAGCTTGTCCCTGGCACCTGCACGGTCATCTCTTGTCGAATGGATTATCAGCCGGAGGCAGAAGACGCATGGCAGGTCATGAGCGCCTCGGCAAAGGGTTTCGTCTCACGTTATGCCGTTGGACGCGACTACCACAAGATCATCCGGTCACGACTGGCCAAACTGGCGGGTCGCATACACCAAGAACTGGGCTCGGGGGAATTTAGGGCATTTGTCGACAGCGCCCCCGTGCTCGAACGTGCCGTTGCCGAACAATCAGGTCTTGGCTGGATAGCCAAAAACACCATGCTGATTAATGAGTCGGCCGGCTCCTACTTCTTCCTGGGCGAGATCTACACCGACATCCCGCTACCGCACTCAAATCCTAAACAGGAGAAGCACTGCGGGAGTTGCTCTGCCTGTCTGACGGCCTGCCCAACCGATGCCTTCGTTGCACCTTTTGTTCTGGATGCGCGGCGGTGTATTTCGTACCTGACTATCGAACACGAAGGCTCGATCGCCGAAGAACTTAGGGCGAAAATGGGTAATCGCATTTACGGCTGCGACGACTGTCAGCTGGTCTGTCCTTGGAACAAGTTCGCCACAATATCGACGGAACCAGACTTTGCACCTCGGTGGGACTTGGACAATCCAGATCTAGTCGAGCTCTTCTCTTGGACAGAGGACCAGTTCTATGAGCGACTCCAAGGCTCACCCATCCGACGCATAGGTTACGAGAAGTGGCTTCGCAATATTGCCGTGGCTCTGGGCAATGCTGAGACGTCACCCCAAATCCTGCAGGCACTTAAGAGTCGCAAGAATCACGGGCCATCGCTTGTCAGAGAACATGTGGCCTGGGCACTGAATCAGCACAACTGACTTGCCTTACGCGTTGACTCGCTACGAGGCCTACAAACGGATGAGGTGCTCCCTAAAATACTTCAGCTCCTCGATGGACTCTCTAATATCCGCGAGGGCCTCGTGGACGTTTCGTTTAGGTGCTGCTGGCAATTCAGGCCGCCAATAGTTGGCGAGCAACTTCAAGGTTGTAACGTCGAGATTTCGGTAGTGGAAGAAGGTCTCGAGGCTGGGGAGGTGCCGGGCCATGAACCGGCGATCCTGACAAATCGAATTGCCACACATGGGCGAACGATTCGGCGTTACCCACTCGTCGAGGAAATGCAGGGTTTCCTGCGCCGCTGAGGCCTCATCAACTCTACTAGCTCTGACACGGTCTACTAATCCCGAGTTGGTATGCGTTCGCGTATTCCACTCATCCATCTTTGCGAGCACCTCATCACTTTGATGTATGGCCATAACCGGCCCCTCAGCCAATACATCGAGGTCAAGGGAGGTCACGATAGTTGCAATCTCAATGACTCGGTCTGAGTCCGGATTCAACCCAGTCATCTCCATATCGACCCAAATCAGTCGCCTGTCCTTTTCCATGGTGCGCCGTCCTTAAAAAAGCAAACTGCATCGTTTAGAGAGCTGACAGGGTACACTGAGTTTATGGGAAATAGACGACTGACAGATCAGCAGCGCAGACGCATCGAAGAAAATGCAGTAAAGCGGCGCGAGAACGCCAGTGCCGGATTCGGTGACGATAGGGAAGGCATGATCGTCGCGCGCTACAGCAAAACAGCCGTCGTCAGAGCAAACGATGGAGGGATGCATACTTGCCACTTGCGACCAAACCTCTCCCATCTGGTCGCCGGGGACCATGTGCTCTGGTCCAATGAAGAGACAGGCGCCTACGTAACCAGTCAGCTTGAGCGCCGCTCCGAACTGAAACGCCCCGACGCGCGAGGCCAGCTTAAAGCGGTCGCAGCCAATGTCGATCTCATTGCCATTGTCGTCGCGCCCGAACCCGAGCCGTATGCCAATCTAATTGACCGTTACCTGGTCGCCGCACATATGGCGCGCATCGACACCCTCCTCATTCTCAATAAGTCCGACCTACTGGATAAGCACCCCGATTGCGCAGCATTGCTAGAGAGCTACCGCAGCATTGGCTACAAGGTAATGACAACCGGCCCAACACCGAGCGAGACGCAGGCCCTCAGCGACCAACTGGGATCACGAACATCGGTTTTCGTTGGCCAAAGTGGTGTTGGTAAATCATCCATAATTAACCGCTTATTACCCGACGAGGAATTGCGCGTTGGGGCTCTATCGGAGGGCGTGCTCAAAGGCCGCCATACCACAACGACAGCGGAAGTATTTGAGCGTCCAAATGGCGGTTTTATTATCGACTCACCGGGTATTCGAGAGTTCGGACTGCAACACATTGATCCGGCGTTGGTGGCGCCCGGCTTCATCGAGTTCAGGCCTTTTCTCGATCGCTGTCGTTTCCGAGATTGCAGTCACCTGGTTGAAAAGGACTGTGGAGTGCTCGCCGCACTCGAAAATAATGATATACGCACGGAGCGCTATCAGAGCTTCGTCAACATCGTTAGAGACATTGACTCGCAGAGCTATAAAGGAACGGGCAATCGTGAGAAAAGCGTTTCATGAGGCGCCACTTACAATGCGCCAATGATCGACGCTCGTCAGAATAGGTCAGTCAAAACACTATTGAACGAGCAGTTTCTGACCTAGACTCATTGTATGGATACTGTTCGAGCCATAGGAGGCCTCTTGCTGAGCGTCTTCATTGCTCTCAATGCATACGCACTCGAGGCAAAGGAACCTGAACAGGTCTCCAACGAGGAAACACCCCAAGAGCTTGAGTCCGAAAACGTCACTGCGACAGCGCGTGATAAAGCTAAACTTTGAGTGGACTCCAGTCACCGATTTGCAACCGACCGAACCATGGCGCTTACGCGCTGGGTGGATAGCTTTTTTGGCGATATGGATGGTGACGCAGAAATAGCGGAGTCGCGCTTGCGACTAAAAGTCACAACTGACTGGGATGAGCGTCTAGGAACAGAAACTCTCGTCAGCATTGGCGGTAAGGTCAACCTGCCACGCTTGGCAGATCGCGTTGATCTCGTCTTCCGTGGTGATGACCCTGATGAACTCGTACCCGGAGATAAGGATGATCCCTCACAAAGTCAGATAGGTTTGCAGGTACTACTCGATGAGAGCGCTGGCGGGAACCACCGAACCGATTTCACTGTGGGCTTATCCGGTGCCGGCCCTAAGCCCGGTATAAAATATCGCTACAAGACGCTCTGGAGGTCCAAAACCTCGTTTCGATTTTCCCAGCGAGCACAGTACGATTTTGATGACGGGGCCTTTGCGACTACCAAGTTGGATCTTGACTACGCGCTTTCCGGACGTTCGCTAATACGTTCCCAAAATCGCCCGTTATACAGCGAGAAATCGGATGGTGCGGAGTGGTCCTCCAATGTCGGTGTCGTGCGTCATTAGGCCGTTGAAAACGGATTTGAAAGAGCAGCTTATTTATACACTGGGGTAAAGGGTAATACTGAACCCGACAGTTACCGAGAGAACTATCAAATGGGACTCCGATTGAGAGCGCAGGCGATCCGTGAGTTTTTGTTTTTTGAGCTTGAACCGACGCTCAATCAGCGTATCTACGCACCAGACCTGCCCCGAAAAACCGCATGGGCTGTAGAAGCACGGGTCGAATTCCTTCTATTCGACTAACGCGTAAATCCTCTGGAATACGCTGACCGGGCCCCAAAACAGATCGGCTTAGAGATTCTCCTCCGCGAACGCCGCAAGTCTCGATCGGACGATGCCATTGATGTGCATGATCCCTGCATGTGGATACGGCTTAACGCGCTCAACCAAATACGTGAGACCCGATGTCAGCGGCGAAATGTACTTGTTGTCGATCTGAGCCAAATTCCCCAAAACTACAATCTTCGAGTCAGAGCCCACGCGGCTGATGATCGACTTCAGCTGAAACTGCGTTAGTCCCTGGGATTCATCGATGATGATATAGGCACCGTTAAATGATCTGCCTCTCATGAAGTTCAGCGATTTGAACTGGATATTGGCACGTTCCTTCACATACTCGATGCTACCATTTGAGCACTCGTCTGCTCCGTGAAGAATTTCAAGGTTATCGTCAAAAGCAGCTAACCAGGGGGCCATTTTTTCTTCTTCGGTCCCCGGTAGAAAGCCAATCTCCTCAGCCATGGGGGGTGTTGAACGCGCCACAATAAGCTTTTTATATTTTTTCTGCTCCAAAATGGCGTGTAGGCCATAGGCCAACGCCAAGAGCGTCTTACCTGATCCCGCCGGCCCCGTCAGTACAGTCATATCCAAATCATCGTTGTCGAGCAAACGCATCGCCATAGCTTGCTCCAAATTCCTTGGTGCTAAGCCCCAGAAGCGCTGATTCATCAAATTGTCCCGGCTGTCGACCGCGAGGTAGACAAACTCTTGGTCAACGTGATCAACGAAGGCGATAAAGCCGTTGTCGTCATACAAAAACTGGTTTGGGTAGGCCTCTGGCAACTCTGAGCGTGGAATTCTGTGAAGCGTCATATCGTCTTCACGGACCGTATCCACACGATCAATGCCCTCCCAGAACTCTCCCTCGCTTTTCTTGTAGCCAGTCGCGAGGAGATCAATATCATCGAGCACACGGTCGTGACGGTAATCCTCGACATGCAACAGGCCAGAGCCTTTGGCCTTAATCCGCATGTTGATGTCTTTAGTGACCAAACACACAAACTCACCCGGATGCTCTATCTGGTACTTCAACGCCACGTTGATGATGCGATTATCGTTAGCCTGATCCTGCGTGCTGTCGAGAAACGGTACGTGCTCGTTGGCGCCCAATAACTGGTCTGGAAATATCGCTAAGCGGCCCAAGGCGCCCGACAAGGTCGAACCCGGAATTTCGACACCATCTTGAATCGCCTGTGGTGGTGCGGATCCCACCACCTTGTCGATCATCTGAATAGCAATACGGGCCTCTCGACTGACTGACTTATCGCGTCGATCCTTGATGTGATCCAGCTCTTCGAGAACGGTCATTGGAATCACGACGCGATGCTCTGCAAATGCTGCGATTGCCGTTGGGTCATGAAGTAGCACATTGGTATCTAAGACATACGTCTTTACCTCTGCGGGGGACAGTTGCGTGACTTCGTTAGGCAAGCTTGCAGATTGCGTCATAGGATCTCCGACCATGGTTTACACACGAGAACGACGGCCGTGTCGCTCCTCTGCGGTGACGAGTGCTTGGCGTTCATTACGGGGGATAAAGGATAGGCGGTTGCAGCTGCGTAACACAGTGGCGTGGTACGTGGTGTCAAGGCGGAGCCGACAAACGTCATTACCAATAAACCGTCCTACTCTTACTATTTCGGGCCACTTCAGTAAAACCATCGAAACCGCGCATGTCAATCGCCGTTTGATGAATTTTTTTGCTCGCGACAAATGCGTGAAAAATCGGGGGCTCTCAGCTAGGATTTACGCTTCGATGACGATGGTCAATTCGGCGGTAGCAACCTTTTCTAAGAGATTCCTCAGCGTATGTTAGATAAAAACGCCCTAAGCCAACTTCAGGGCCTTAAAGACAAGATAGAAGCGGAAAAAGAATACGCAGAGGGAACCGTAAAAGCGACACGAAGCCGATTCGGTTTTGTGGTACTCGACGACAGCCGAGAAATATTTTTGCCTCCCGACGAGATGCAGCGCGTGCTACCCGGAGATCGTGTCTCCATCGTTATCAAGCCTGCGGCTGCGAAAGACAAGGCGGGTAAAGATCAGAGCACAGCTGAACTCGAAAAACTGCTGTCGACCTCAGTGAGTAATTTCGTCGGGGAAGTGGTTCAAAAAGGGAAAGCTTTCTTTGTGGCTCCCGATGTCCCTGAGCTCATGCATTTCACGCGGTGGCTTTTCATACCCCCCAACGCTCGCTCTGGCGCGAAGGCTGGCGACTTCGTTCAGTGTCGTCTTCAGCGGCACCCGTTTACTGATGGTAAGCCGTCGGTAAAAGTGCTGCAGTCATTTGGACCCATCGGAACGCCAGGCCTCGAAAACGACTACTGCGCGGCGCGAGCCGGTATAGAGAAGATGCTACCGAAGGAGCAGTTCAAAGCCATACAGGCCCTTGTTGATGGCGGCGCCATCGTCGACGAGACGCGCGAGGACCTCCGCACGCTGCCACTGGTCAGCATCGACTCTCCAAACACAGTCGATATCGATGATGCGATCTGCGCGGAGCCGCAGGACGAAGGCTGGCTACTGACAGTGGCCATAGCCGATCCCACTACTTGCCTTAAAGAGGCCGCTGACCTTATAAGCTTGATTGCCACTCGTGGCACGTCGCACTACTTCCATGGATTGGCGATACCCATGCTACCCGAGGCTCTGTCGCAGAGCGCGGCCTTGAGACCTCAGGAAGACAAAAATGCGGTGGTTTGTCGCCTGACCATCTCCGATGAAGGAGACATCACTACGTCGAGCATTCAACTTGCTATTGTTCAATCAAAAGCCAAGCTCAGCTATCAGGAAGTGGAAGAGGTTTTGACGGAGGGTACTGAGCACGAGTTCGCAGCGCCTTTAAAGCATCTTCATGACTGCTACAGGGCGCTTCGGACCTGGCGGGAGTCTCGAGAGCTCGTCATAGAACACCGCCCTGAGCACCGCTGGTTGCTCAATGAAAATAAGCAAATCGATCGTATCGAAGAGGTGCATAAGAAAGGATCGCAGCTACTGGTTGAAGAGTGCATGGTTGCAGCCAATCGGTGCATAGCCCAAGCCCTCAAGGATGCGGAATTACCTGGCCCCTACGTAACACATGCGGGCATTCGACGGGACCGCGCCGAGGAAGCAAAGGAATTCTTAACCCGGTTCTTACCGGATAAGCATGCCCTCGACTTTTCCACACTCGACGGTTTTTGTACGCTGATAAACGAGCTGAATGCGGCTAGTCATGAGCGACCTTTGCGATCAATGATCAATCGCTTGATGTCCAGAGCCAGCTTCAGCGTCAAGCCCGCACCCCACATGGGCATGGCGTTGCCGGTCTACACCAATGGAACATCCCCCCTCCGTAAAGCGCTGGACTTTTGCGTGCACCTTCAGCTCAAAGCCATGCTAGGTGACACGCAGGTCAAGACAGCGCCAGCCACGGTATTCGATCTTATCAATCAGGCCAGTGCCAAGAACCGTCAAGCAGTGACGGCTGCTAATAACTGGCTGAGCTGTAACTTCCTCAACACTCAGAATGCCCATGGACAGTCTGACTACGAAGCAGAGATTGTGCACATCAACACCTCAGGCTTTACCGTAAAACTGAAAGATTTGGGACTCGAGGGCACTGTCGACCTCAGAAGAGAGGAAGAGAAATTTAGCTTTGATAAATGGGAGATGGCACTCGCGAGTAAAACCCGGCGCTACCAATTGAGGCAGCAGATCCGTGTGCAATACCAGCCAGTCGAGAAGCCACGCGGAGAGAGCGCTGCCTTTTCTGTGATTGAAGGGATGTGATCTGGAGTCTGTGATCTGAGACACCGCGCAAGAACGCCGCTCCATGCCTGTCAAAGCAGTAACATAAGCACCCACAATACGATAGTTAGGATGAAGTCATCATGTCGCAAACCCGCTCTGTAAAAACTCTCCTCGGCGATGAGGCGCTGATCGGTAGCCCCGTGACCGTTCAAGGATGGCTGAGAAGCAAGCGCGATTCGAAAGCGGGCATCTCATTTCTCTCGGTAAACGACGGCAGCCACTTCGATAGTTTGCAGTGCGTTGCTCCTAAAGAGCTCGACAATTACGAAGATGAGGTTTTAAAACTGTCGACCGGCTGCGCCGTAATTGTCTCAGGTGAATTGGTTGCGTCGCAGGGTGGGGGGCAGTCCGTTGAAATTCAGGCGTCCCACGTCGAGCTTATTGGTGACATCGACGACCCAGAGTCTTACCCGATCGCGAAAAAGCGTCACACCTTTGAATACCTGCGAACCCAGGCCCACCTGCGGACGCGAACCAATACCTTTGGTGCGGTAACACGCGTACGTCATACCTTAGCCAACGCCATTCACGACTTCTTCCACTCGGAAGACTTCTACTGGGTTAATACACCTATTATCACGGCCAGTGACTGTGAAGGTGCAGGTGAATTATTTCGCGTTAGTACGCTCGATCTAACTAACCTACCCAGGGATGACAAAGGCCAAGTCGACACCTCTCAGGACTTCTTCGGTAGCGATGCGTATTTGACCGTATCTGGGCAGCTTGCAGTCGAGTCCTACTGCCTATCGATGAGTAAGGTATACACCTTCGGACCGACCTTTCGGGCCGAAAACTCAAACACCTCACGGCATCTAGCTGAGTTTTGGATGGTTGAACCTGAAGTCGCGTTTGCCGACCTTGCTGATAACGCATCACTGGCTGAGCGACTATTGAAATCTGTCACACAGCGTGTGCTGAACGATTGCGAAACGGACCTTGGCTTCTTCCAACAACGAATCGATAACACCGTGCTCGAGCGTTTAACGAATATCGTCGATCAGCCGTTTGTGAGAGTGACCTACACCGAAGCCATCGATATTCTGTTGAAGTCAGGCAAGAAGTTTGAATTCCCGATCGAATGGGGCATCGACATGGCCTCGGAGCACGAGCGCTTTCTGTCGGAAATACATTTCAAAGCCCCTGTCGTGGTCACGGATTACCCCCGCGACATCAAGGCGTTCTACATGCGTCTGAACGACGATGAAAACACGGTAGCAGCCATGGACGTATTGGCGCCCGGCATCGGCGAAATCATTGGCGGTAGCCAACGCGAAGAGCGCCTGGATGCTCTGGACGCGCGAATGGATGAGACGCTAAAAGATACCTTGTGGTGGTACCGCGATCTTCGCCGCTACGGCACGGTGCCGCACGCCGGTTTTGGCTTGGGCTTTGAACGTTTGGTTGCTTATATCACGGGAATGGAAAATGTGCGTGACGTTATTCCATTCCCCCGGACCCCCGGCAATGCCGAGTTTTAATGGCACTTCATAAAGGCTCTCCATGAGTAAGCAAGTGCAGGTCGCCCTCCTTCTGACAGGCAACGAGTTGATGAGTGGGGATACGGTCGACAGTAATTCCTCGCGCATCGCACTTGCCCTGGGAGCGCATAAGATTGGCGTCGCTAAAAAAATCACTGTTGGCGATGACCCTGTGCTGCTCAGCGACAGCCTTGTTGATCTTTGTGCGAGCGCAGAGGTTGTCATCATCAACGGCGGTCTTGGGCCTACGGAAGACGACCTCACTGCGGAGTTAGTGGCAGAAGTTGCCGGGCAAACACTAGTGAATCACCCGAGGGCAATTGAGCACCTTGAAGAGTGGTGTGAGCGACGAGGATTAGAACTCAATGCCAGCAACCTGAAACAAGCGCTGCTTCCAGAGGGTGCTGACTTAGTTGCGAACCCCATTGGCAGCGCCGTGGGCTTTGCGTTGGAGGTGAATGGCGCGCTGGTGATTACAACGCCCGGTGTTCCTGTAGAGCTGACCGCAATGCTCCCCGAAATCTGTGATCGCATCGCTTTACGTGTCGGCGGTGGCACAGCCTTTATCCGCAGATTGCAGACCTTTGGTATTGGCGAGTCGACGATTCAGGAACTGGTCAACGCGCGGACTGATGATTGGCCCAACGGAGTAACCTTGGGATTTCGGTCGGGGTTGCCCCAGCTCGAACTCAAGTTGCAGGTCGATGATGCCAGCCTCCTAGATAATCGAGACAACGCTGAGAATTTACTCCAGGAACTCATCGGTGATCACATTATCGGGTACGACGACGAGCAGCTGGCCATGTCCTTACAGCGAGCACTGCTCGTCCAACAACTGTCGGTCACAGCTGCAGAATCTTGCACTGGCGGCTTGATTGCGTCGCTCATCACACGCGAAGCAGGTTCATCTCAGGTCTTTGGTAGCGGGTTCGTCACCTACTCTAACGACGCCAAGCGCAGCTTACTGGGTGTTCCCGAGGCGATGCTGACCCAACACGGCGCAGTGAGTGAGCCGGTTGTACTTGCCATGCTGGCCGGCGCACTGGAAAAGAGTGGTTCGGATATAGGTATTGCGGTATCGGGCATTGCAGGCCCTGGGGGCGGGTCAGAAGATAAGCCCGTAGGCACCGTCTGGATGGCATGGGGCACCAACACGCACCACCGCGCCATTCGACTGCAGGTGCCAGGTTCTCGAGAGCGTTTTCAGATTCTTGTCGCGGCCATTGGACTCGATATCATGCGCCGCCAGGTGTTAGAGCTTCCGCCTATACCCCATTACATCCAACGGTTTATTCACCGCGTGTCCTGACCTAGGGTTGCAGGCGTGAGCGGCGCCAGCCATTAGCGGACTGGTACACAAAGCGGTCGTGTAATCGGTCTTGTCCACCCTGCCAAAACTCAATCCGCTCAGGGACTAATTTGAAGCCCCCCCAATGCGGCGGCCTAGCTACGTCGTTGCCATCAAAACGCTCTAGCGTCGCCTGATACTGAGCCTCAAGCGCTTCGCGGCTAGCGATTGGCTGACTTTGCTGGGACGTCCAGGCGGCAATCTGACTGGCTCTAGGTCTCGCAGCAAAGTAAGCATCTGACTCGGACTCGGCGACTTTCTCTACCTTTCCCGACACACTGACCTGCCGATCCAGTTCATTCCAGGGGAAAAGCATCGACGACCGGTCGTTTTGGGCTAACGCCGCTGCTTTGTCGCTGCTGTAATTAGTAAAGAAAACAAAGCCGTCCTCGCTGACGCCCTTTAAGAGGACAAATCGCTGACGGATTGATCCGTCAGGTTGAACCGTCGCCACCACCACCCCCGTAGGGTCGGCCAACCCCGCGGCACTGGCGTCTTGCTGCCATTGCTCGAATAACACCAGCGGATCATCGGGCATTGACTCATCGCGCAGGCCACCTTTGGTGTACTGCCGGCGGTAATCTTTTAGTTCCATGGCTCCTCCTAAGGGCCCTATGGTAATCGAAGTGGGCAGTACTCT
>Ga0163109_10000530_pt1 | contig 30658 bp, 20 predicted proteins | sample CRUFie1St13metaG_FD_108704 | JGI IMG/M metagenome (GOLD analysis project Ga0163109, IMG submission 108704) | Marine microbial communities from the Costa Rica Dome - CRUD Field 142mm St13 metaG | ecosystem: Environmental > Aquatic > Marine > Oceanic > Photic zone | place: Costa Rica: the Eastern...
CTGAAGCTTTGGACTCCACAAGAGCAAGTCCTCACTTGATTAATTGAACTCAATACCAAAAACTGCCTCTTCAAATGAAGCCATACTCCCGTCTTTCACTACTTTCTTTTCCGATATTAATTACCTTCTGCGTGTTTGCTGCGTGTTCCAAGAACAATCCCGGTGAGGCACAAATCAATGATGTCAAAGTCTCTGGAGGGTGGTCAGGCACTGCAGATCAGTTTGATCAGAAATTTGTGCAGCATGGAGGTCGACTTAATACGATGACTGGTTACACAGGGACGCTTACGATTCTTGATGATGAGGCCCGAAAAGTCTCTCAGGAAACTTTCAAGCGAGGACTTCGGGAGGGGGCTTCTCTGAGATGGTACAACAACGGTAACAAACAGATGGAGTCCAACTACGTCGACGGCAAACGTAGTGGCCCTACCTACGAATGGTACCTTGATGCTAAGAAAAGGTCTGAAAAAGAGTACAGTGCAGGAACGGCCCATGGTAAGGAGGTTGCTTGGTATGATGATGGAGCCAAACACTACGAGCGCAATTTTGCCGGCGGCAAGCCCGTGGGAATCTGGACAGACTGGGATCGCACAGGCAATATTGTTCGGCAAGTTGAGTACAAGGATGGCCGTGCTCTCAGGCAGATTGTACCCTAGGTATCTTGCCAGGAATAGAATCGGGCACTCCAAAATTCCCGAAGTATACTACTCAGTGACGACTATAATACGGTAGTAGCGCTGTGTCTTGCCCTGTAGATTCACATCGGTAAATTCGGTGGAGTTGCCGATTGAGGCGGCGGGAATCTGAGATCGAAGGTTTTGCCAAGTCCCAGTTAGATCTTCAGTGAACTGGATGTCGTAGATCTTGCCGGGAACACTGAACCAAGATAGGGTGAAAGAATTTCCATCACTCTCCTCGGTAGTTCTCGCCGTGAAGGCGGAAGTTAGTTCGGTTGGATCACTCCCAGCATGGTACTCGTGGAGATTGCTCTGGCCATCCCCATCGAAATCATCGTCGGGGTCGGGGTCGTGGTTGGAGAAATATTGAGTTTCCCAGTCGTCGGGGAGTCCGTCGGCGTCGGCGTCGGCGTTGGCTCCGTGGGTGCCCGGGGTGGGATCTAGGATGGTCCAACTGTTAGGGAGTAGTCCGAAGGCGTTATTGGCTGCGCGGTGTAAGGATTTGCCAGTGGCACCGTGGACGGGCCATGGGTCGGCATTGGTGTACTTGGCAGGGTCGTGAAGGGGATGGGGGACGTACTCGGGTTCTTCGGTAGGCGGGTCGTCTGCCTGCTGTAGGTGGATCGTTTCGCCCGCGTTGTTGAGACTTCCCTTGTAACCTCCCAGGAAACGACTGTTGACTTGAACGCCGTAGTGCAGTGCGAAAGCAGCGGTCTTGTCACGGTTTTCTGGTTTGTCAGGGTTGAAACTGAGGATCGCTAGAGTGCCCCTTGCAGGAAGAACAGTATTAGCAGGAAAGTCGAAGTCGATACCCTTGCGGAGGCGCCAATTCGTAAGGTTCACGGGATTGGCGCTGGAATTATGGATTTCAATATACTCGAGATCATTAGTATCTTCTTCGGGGCCAGTATTTCGTGGCTGCGCCAATATTTCAGTAATGATGACCGGGCCAAATTGAGGTAAGGAATTGGCGTCGCCCAACGTATTTGTGTTAAGAGGGACGAAGGGGGCGGATGTATCACCATTAGGGCTGCGACCAAATACTACTCCATTTAATGCTGCACCAAACTCTACATGGTCACAGAAGGCGAGGGGACGCGTGTTACCAATTGAACCTTTTAGCAAGTAGATGTCATCTCCCTTAGCTGAATTTAGGGAGAAATGGTGTTCCAGAGGGGTAAGGGGAGTTGGGTTGAAGTCAGTCTCATCAAATATCAGGTATGAATCAGCTGCAATAACGGATCCACTAGGTATCTGAAACTTTGCATGTTGATTGTTGTTGTCTGTAAGCCACCACCCAGAGACGTCGACTGATGTTTCTGTGGAGTTATAAAGCTCTATCGAATCAACTTGAGGCAGATCAGTATGGGTCAACGCTTCATTAATTACAATTTCAGGAGATTGAGCGGAGCCATCTCGCCCGGGAGAACCTAGGAAGTCGTGGCTGGAACGCCAGTTGTCTGAATTGCTGTACGTTCCACTCGGATCGATGATTTCGAGGGTGCTACCGTTCCCATCGGCGCGGCCTGGCCATCCGTTCCCATCGTCGTAGTCGAAACTTTGAACAGGAAGCCCGTTTGGTGTAGTAATCTTCAGCTTTTCGCCACTGTCTCGCAGGGATCCTGTAAAGGTGCCTGCGACAGGTAAGTCATCGCCGTAACGAAGTCTAAAAGCTTCAGGGTTGGCAATCAGCAGGGCGTGTGTACCTGAATCGATTACATAGTTTCCGAGTGTAGCTTGCACTCCATCTTCAAATTTAGCTTTGTTGAGGTTGACTGGTCGGTCACCTAAGTTTTTCAGTTCGATGAATTCGAAGTCGCCAGCCTTCAGGGAAGGGTTGCGCCCCAGTTCCTCCTTCGTAGGAGCAAGGGGATTGTAGTTGATTTCGGTGATTGCAATGTTGGAGACGGTTACAGGTTCAGCACCCACAATGAATGTGGCATCCGTGGTGCTGCTCCAAGGCCATTCGTGACCAGATTGATGGAGGCGAGCCACTACTCTTGTGGTCTCGTCAATTACTAGAGAGTTTGCTGCCTTTGCATTTGGGTTGATACCCCCCCCCGGTAGTCGAGGATCGGTGCCATCGGTTGTGAAATAAAGAGTGCCGCCACCGGTTTTCGTCAGTTCTAGCCGGGAGCCTTTGTTTACTTCACCTTCAGGAGCTGAAAAGGTAGGTGGGGTAAGAAATTGGGCGTCCATCCATTCCACGCGAGTCTTGATCCACCCTTTGAGGTGACTAACTTCTCCTTCCCAGCCGCCTCCGACGCTAGAATATGTGCCGCCGTTTGTAGAGTCCCCCCATTTTTGCCAGTTTCGAGCCTGAGCTTCTCGAATCTGAGCAGCAAATTTATCGCAGATCGCATTGGTGTTTTGTACGCTCCAGATGTCAGTGCGTAGTTGCTGGTAGCGGTCTACATAGTCCTGACGAAAATCAGGGTCTTTAAACATTTTGCCAAACCAAGTGTAGGTAAAGTATTTCATTCCACTTGAGGGGTCCCAACCAGTAGGTTCTCTGGCGCGACCATCATTGTCGCAACCAAGAGTTCGGTCAAAGTCCCAGACTGGGCCATAGGTGAGTTTTCCTTCGCGAGGCTTGTAGAGATATGTGCTAAGGCGGAGGCCGTCTGGGTCTTTGGCAAGTAGCCGTAAGAGGTGGTTGTCGATAGATTTTTGCACGTCGAAGTATTCACGGTAGTGCAAGCCGGTGGAGGGATTGGTGTAGTTGCTTTGATCGAGTGCGGCACCGAACTCGCTAACATAGCTTCGGATGTAGTTGCGCTGCTGGGAGGTGAGATTGATGGTTTTAGGGTAGACGTGGTTGATACTGCCCTGACCCCCTGCGTTGAAGCTGGCGTCGCCCGGATCGGCTCGGTCGACTTTGAGGAGATAGCCGCCAGTTACGTCGGGTGCAGCGTTGTCGGTGGCATCCATCCGGGCAATGTTGACGCGGTCTTCACCACGCTTGATTTTCTCGATCAGCGCATAAACCCCCATATAGTTGGATGGATAGGTTAGCGAGCCGCCGTCCGTATCCATGAATACCTCTACATAGCGAGTTCGCGGGGCATAGATGCCCATTTGGTTGCTCAGTTCGTAGATGAATGGGTTGCGCATGAGGGCGAGGTCGAAGCGGTAGCGTCCGCTCAGTACCCAGTCCGAGTTGGCGGGAAGACCTAGGGGCTTGATATCACGGTCTTCGTCGTCTTCGTTCCAAGTCTCCATGGCGAGTGCGTATTTGGCAAACCCAGAGGAACTTGACCCGCGTACCTTAACGCCTGAGCGTGAGAAAATCTTGTAGGGGTCGGTGACTTTGGCGCGCCCAGTATTCTTATCAGGTTCCTGAAGCGTGAAGAAGGCGGAGCGCAGGTCGTTGCCAGTGGGCTTGCCACTGCCGAAGCTGTCAACAACAACAATGGGCAAGTTGGAGGAGAAGTTCTGCACTGAGGTGTCTAGGCGCACGTAGGTGTGGCTTTGTGCGGGACTAGGGCTAAATCCTGAGCCGAACGCTCTAGCACGAATTTGAGTAGTGCGATTGAGCTGGATGGGTGCAGAGTAGAGGGTGGAACTCGCAGTCGGCACACGGCGATCCGTGGTATAGCGTATTTCAACACCGGGATTAGGATGGCTGAGACTAAGGTTAAGCGTGTCTTTGAAGGGTTGGCTTGACAAAGAAAAGCTGACTGCGGTTAGAGGTGGACCACTAGTTGAATTGTTGGTCTTGTTTGGAGATGGAGGATAAAGGAAATGGGGGACATCTAAATCAAACCCTGGTGCCTCGTATCCATTTAGCTTAGCTTTTAGAAAAAAATTGGGGTCGTTCTTGCCGAAGTTGAGCAGTTGGATAGCGAGGATGTTACGCCCCTTACGCAGGCGGCTCCCTGCATCTGTTACATTGAAGGTCGCCAGCGTAAGAATTTCCGAGCCAGAGCGGCTCTTTGTGGCAGGAGTATTCCAGTCAGCGTTGGGAGGGGCGTTGCTCCGAGCGATCTCTTGTCCGTTGAGGTAGGCTATAAATCCGTCTCCAAAATTAAGGCTCAATGCCAGCCGCTCTTGCAGGAAGAAGTCATCGCCAGCTTCGAATGGGACTCGCACATATAGACTTGTTACCTTGCCTAGGAGGTCCTCATCTAGATCAAGCCCAAGCTCTTCACTCTCGAAGTTTAGTGAACCTACTCCACCTTTGCCAGAGCGCCAGAGGGAGTCATCGTATTCGTCTAGACCGATAGATCCTATCCATCCTTCAGTTGGTGCATTGCCCGATGGGATGAAAACGCTGTATGTGGCATCTTCCCCGACCAATGGTACTGTCTTTTCCCGAATGGATATACCATAGCTGTAATCCTTGAACTGTGGAGGATAACCCGGATCGAATTCATGGACGATTGTGCCGTCAGGCTTAGAGAGGGCCAAGTAGCTTCCGTCGACCGAAAGTCGGAAGTTCGTGTGCAGTTCTCCTTCGTTGTCTGGAGTCTTGTTCTTACCCGAGCAGTAGATCAAGAGGTGTTCCCCCGGTGGGAGGGTGCAAGCGGGGAGCGTCCATTTACCCAGTCTATTCTTATTGTCGGTGAGCTGCCACCCAGTCAGTTCTACCGAAGTTGTTCCTGAGTTGTGAAGTTCGAGCCAATCAGAGTATTCTCCGTCTTCGTCCTCACGGGTGGTGTTCCACGCCTTCACCTCTGAGATGACTGGTGTGATTTCCCTTGGTAGGCGTATGCGGACGCTGGCTGTGGAGCGCCCGGCTGCGTTGGTTGCAGTTAAGGTGTAGACAGCCTCCTCGGTTACTCTGACCTCAATGGCGCCATTCGCGTTTGTGATCGTTTCAGGAACCCCGTCAATACCAAGGGTGTCTGCATGTTGAGAATCCCAAGATAGGGTGATGGTTTCGCCGGGATTGATTTGGTATTTGCTAGCGGTGAAACTTTGTATTACTGGCCTGTCATCGACAATGATCCGTACCTTGCTTGTTCGGGAACCATCCGCATTGGACACTTTTAACATGAACTCAGAAGTCTGAGTTAGGGTGGTTTCCATGAAGCCGTTAGTACCAGAAATAGCAGGTAAACCATCAATCTCAAGATTGTCCGCAGCGGTCACATCCCAGATTAGTTTAACTTTTTCACCAGAGCGCACCACGGACTTGCTTGCTCGGAAAGCGTTAATGACAGGTCCAGGTAGGACTTCCGGCCCGAGAGTAAGACTTGCTTTTACTGACTCCAACCCCAAGGCACGGTCATGGATACGAAACTCATTGATACGCCCATCGTAGTATGGGATCATTGTGAATTGGGAACGTCCAAGCCAGTTGTTGTCGTCCCGAATGTTCTTAAGAGAGATCGTGGTTCGGTTCGAATTTTGAAGATCCCCATCGATAAAGAGTGAGGTGGTATCATTGTCATCATCGTAGGCGACGACGATGTGATGCTGGGTCTTTTTATCGTAAGCGAGATAGCGCAGGCCATTCACTTTACGTTCAGAGCCTGTCTGTGTTATGGCAAAGCGAGCATTCTTAGGACTCACGCTGATCCGTGGCGATAAGTAGAGGTACTGACTAGTGTCTCTTCCAAAGTCAAAGATCCGTTCCCAGTAGGAGGAGGATGGACCGTCCCAGGTCGTCCATACCTCGAAGGAGGCATTGCCAAGCTTAGAAATGATACCAGGCGGAAGCTCCACGTAGTCATCATGACCATCCAAGTCAACGTTGCCAAGTTCCTTGAGGCGGGCACCACCAAGAATACTTCCATGGGCGCCACTAATGCTGTCAATTGCTTCTTTTCCCGAACCTTCGAATGAGTACCTGTGTAGCACTTCCGCATCGGTAGGGCTTGCTAAACTGAGGCATATCAGCACCCCGGCTAATAATTGACTAGCCGTTCCAAGCATGTTTTGGAACAGGATTTGAGGGGGACGCATCAGCACAGGATCAGTAAGGGAACTAACTACATGCCCATACTGAATGCGTAGGACGCACTAGACAAGTTGATTCGTAAGCTAAAAGGCAATCAATCCTTGCCTTGTTCAGGCGAGATTTGGTTGAATGACATCAATAATCATGCGCAAACTCCTACAGCTAATTCACCCTACCGTCTTCTTTGTGGGTTATGCCGTCTTAGCACAGTCGAATACTCCTCCGCCGAACCCATCTGTACCCGATGAGGTTCGTAGAGCTCTCGAGGCTGCAAGGTTGAGGGCGTTGCAGAACAGTGCACCAAATTCTTTTTCCACACCGACACCCGCACAACGAGTAACACCTAGCGTTCAGTTCCAATCAACACCTCGTATTGTTCCCATAAGCCCATCAGGCGTCCCTGGCGCTGCAAGCGAAAGTCCCAGTACAATAGCGGAGACTCTTGCGCAAGCCTCTGCTGACTTAAAGAGCCCACGCGAAGAACTCCGAGTCAGTGCTGCGAAACTTCTGGGTAAATACCAATCCGTTCAAGCGGGGGCACTTTTAGTATCTGTTCTGGATGACGCTAGCGTCAAGGTACGTAGAGCCGCTGTACGCTCTCTTATGGAGAATACCGCCTTTCATGGTAAGGCTGATGCCGAGAAGTTGCTCTACATGCTTAAGGACGAGGACCTGGAGGTACGTCGTGAAATCTCAAAATCTATTCCCATTTTGCGTTCCCGACTTTCCTTTTCATCGACCATCACTCGTGTCATCAATGGTCGGGCTATTACCACTAGTCGCCCTTACAGTTTGCCTCCTGAAATGGCCAAGGTGGTCACGGATGCTCTTAGTGACCCCGACGGTCTTGTTCGGCAAAATGTACTCAAATACTATTCATATCTAAATCTTCCATTTTCTGCGTCCTTGCTTGATAAGCTTCTTGGCGATCCAGAGCGGGGAGTTGTTGAAACTGCAATGAGCCGTATACGCATGGTCCCCAGAACGCCTGCCATCTTTGCTCGTATCAAGGTAATATCTCAGAGTGAGGATACTGGTCTCCGCCGCAAGCTAGTCAGCTCTTTGCGTGGAATCAATGACCCTGAAGTACTGAATATCTACAACACCCTGACTAAAGATCCTGACCCCTATGTGCGAATTATGGCAGCGGTTTCTTTAGTGGGTGCTGGAAAAGAGCTTCCCGCAGGCACCATAGAAAATGTTAAGAATTTTCTCATGCAGGTAGATTCCTCTAATACGCAGGTTATGAGTCTATTTTACAGCGTTTCTGACTTCGGTGAACCCGCTGCTCGTGAAATTTATACTGTACTCACTAAGCACAAGAACTCCAGCCTTCGCCGCAGTGCCTGGCAGCGCGTTCTAAATTATGACAACGGATGGAATAACTCTAATGCATGGCTACCAGTAATGGAGGATTCGGACAAACGCGTCCGCCAGAGTGTCAGTCAGACTGTGCAGGCGAATCTCGCTCCGGTTCCTGTCGAGTCTATTGAAGATTTAATCACTAGTGAATTTTCTGACGTGCGTGTTCTGGCTGCTAGCTTGCTTGCTCGGCACGGCTCTGAAATCATATCTGATCTAATGTTCGACCTCTTAATCGACGAAGAACCCGATGTCCGCCGTGCCATTCTGCAAACCCTATATAACAAACGTGTCGAAGGGTGGCAGAATATACTCCAAAAGTCTCTCAGCGATGACGACTCTGGTATTCAGCGTACTGCAGCCTATGGTTTGCTGAGTGATTTTGCAAATAGCCAGCATCTTCTTCGCAGTTGGGTTTCCAGAAATCCGGGGAATCCAGTCGCCATCGAAGTTTCTCGTCAGCTCACTGCCCGTTCTTTGGCTCGTCCAAATTGATTTCTTTTGCCACTCCAATGCGTTGCGCACCCATCCTCGTCCTATCCTGTGTAATCTTTCTCGTTTGTTCGGTGGCAGGTCAGTCCTCTCTTCTGCCTGCCGATCCCGATGCCATACGCGTTGTCCAACTTCTAAAGGTAGATAATCTCCGACCTCGTTATCCAGATGCGCTCCCCAGTCTTTTGCGAGAACTCAACGAGAAGACCACTGCCAAGTTTGATACCAGCCCACTCATTGTGAACCAACTTGATGAAGAGGTTCTTGGTAAGCACACACTTCTTTACCTCAACTTTGACGACCAGCCCGAGCTTGCACTTAGTGAGAGTGAGGTTCAGATATTGCGTAAGTTTCTAGAGCGTGGGGGCTTTTGCTACATAGATGCTGGAATAAAGGCTGAGTTTATCGGTGCGAATCGAGGCCATAGCTTTGCAAACTGGGAAGCTCGACCAGAAATTATCTCCACATTTGAGAAAGTTTTCCCGGGGAAGTCTTTTCGCCCCCTTTCTAGAGAACACGATATCTTTCGCTCCTATTACCAGGGATTGCCCAAGGGAGATGACCTGCCGGAGGCCATCAAAGATTTTGTTGAAAACGAAAAGTGGCCGCAAGGAACCTACTCATTCCTCGGACTGCATGTTGAGGACCGTTTGGCTGTATTGGCTACTCCAATCATTGCCATGGGTTGGGGCAAAGACGAGGCAGGCAATTGGATTAGCCCCATCTCGTTTCGTATAAGAGAGAGTGCCGAAGATGCGCGTCTGCAGGCTGCATCCTACAATGGTCCAAAGTTTGAAGCCTCTCGTGAGGATGGTCTAAAAGATGTGGTTTACAGTCAGGTTGGGCAGCTTCCTGCATGGGTTGAGGAACCCAACGGGCGCTGGCGTATCTTCCGCTATTACAGTGGCAAAGAGATCAGTGACTATGCGAACAGCTTCTATACCCGTTTGGGCGTTAATATCTTTGTTCACGCTTTGACCAATTAGTTTTAGAGATTCGAGAACTTAACTTCTTCTTGAATTTTGTGTTCTAAGCTGGAAAATCTTCGCCATTGGACTCTGCGCAAATAGCTCCAAAATTAAGAAGGCCCGAATAACTTTATCCGGGCCTTCGCGTTAAATTGTACAAGCTGGTTGGCTCAGTCCTTAGCTCCTCCGACACCCTTGCCTGCGCGGGCCATGGCCTTGGCTACCTTCTTGCGTTTGAGTTCCTTGCGGAACTTTTTGGCTCCTGATTTGTCGTTTCGCTTGATCATAAGGGCGCTACAGCAAAGGGATTTCAAGTCATGAAGCAAGACGAAATTAACGGCCTTGCTCTTCGAGGTATAGTCGGTCTAGGAGTGTTCGGATTCTATCTAGGTCAATACCTTCTGGTTCGCGTGTGACAATCCACTCAAGATCGCGCAGTGCTTCGCCTTTTCGACCCTCAGAGTATAGTAGCATTGAGCGCATCGCACGAGGGGAGGGCTTTTCCTGGTCGATGGCGATGATGGCATCAAGGTAGCGGATCATCGAAGAACGGTCGCCTTCAATTTCTGCAACGTTGAGAAGGTTATAAAGCATTCGTATTAAAATATCCTTTTCTTTGGCTGGTAAAAGATGTTCTTCAAGGATTGTACTTCCACTGAGCTCTTGTGCTTCAGCGCGGGTAATGATTTTCCCATCGCCAAAAACATCAATTAGCACGGGCTCCTCAGGCTTTTCATTCTTTTGAGGTGGAGGTTGGTAGGCGGCGATAAAATGGCTAGGTATGCCTAAGCCATGTACGGGTAAATCTAGTCGACGAGCTAATTCAATGAAGACAACTGTGAGGGTGATGGGAAGGCCCTCACGGTCATCCAGCACTTCATTGATATAGCTGTTCGAGCGGTGGTAATAGTCCAGTCCGCTACCATGAAAGCCTTGAGATTCAAACATATGTTGAATCAGAGCGTCCAGTAGTTCTCTTGGCTTAGAGCACTCGGGTATGCTCTTTTTTATCTTGTCTGCCATACGGTCCAGACGCTCTAGATAGGGCTTGGAGGCAAGATGCGGGTTATCAAGGCGTGCTAGATGAAGAGTTGCTTCAAGTAGATCGACTCGTTGATCTTTTGGAGGGTTTAGTGAGGCAACCAGATCACTAAGGACTAAGCGGTCATGAACTTGTCCGGCTAGCTTTTTCAGTTGGGCAGATTCTTCTTCTAGGCGCCTAGCCCTAGAACGAAGGATATCTGGTACTCGTGGCCCGTTTTCAAGGAGTTGTTCTTGGAGTTTATCATCATGTGATGGTGAGGAACTGAGGACCAAATTTTCTACCAGTTCATTGACTTTGGTGGTGAGCCTGCGGGGGATGGTGGAGTCTGCCAGCTCGTGGCCAAATCGAAAGTTGCGGAACTCCGCACTGGGACTACGAAACTTCACTAATCCAAAACCGCCCGGTTTGAGTCGGTCATCTTTGAATTCGATTACAGTTTTACCGTTTACCTTACATTGCATACTTCCTTTGTTGTAATCGACTCGTATTCGGTTCCACTCTCCGGGTCTGTAGGCTTCTGACTCAATCGTGTCTAGAATCGTCCAGCTGAAGACGTCCGGGCCCGAGAAGCGGGTAAGTCGAAGTGAGCCAGCGGTTGGATAGAACCCGTAATGATTGTACTTTCCGTCGTGGTAAAAGGCTAAACCAGCTGCTCCGGATTCGTCGTCCAACTTGATTTCGACTTCAGTTGCAAATTTGTCTTCGGGTGGTTTCTGCTGGGCGATGCACAAAGTGCGTCCTCCGAATCCTGTGCCTTTGCCTGAAGCAATCAATCTACCAGCACGCTGGCGCCAGTAACCGCCCAGGTGGACTTTCCACTCCTCTGGATCAAGTGCCCCAATCGTGAGCCAGTGCTTCATTAATACAGGACGGGGATTCTCTAGCATTGGCTTGAGATGGTTAATGGGTACTGCAAATCCCATAGCTGCACTGGTTTTTATGGCTATGACGCCGTGTACTGAACCATTCATATCCAATACAGGACTTCCACTTGAACCTGGCTCGATTGGCATGGCCACTTGGACCATATCGTTTCCATCAACATCACGTGACGGGGTAGCTACTACACCTCGAGCTACGCTAAAGTCTAGCCCCAAAGGATTACCGATCGCGAAGATCCCTTGACCCGGCTTTAGCTGAGAAGACTCACCGAGATGTAGCGGTTGAAGCCCCTTGGCTTCAATCTTGATGATGGCGAGATCCCGCTTTCTGTCCGTGGCAAGGATGGCGGTGGGTTCATAGGTTTTACCATCTGCCAAGCGAACTGAGAAACCGCGATGTAGTCCTATAACGTGGAAGTTGGTCGCTATTACGCCATCTTCCCTAACAACAAACCCTGTTCCGGTTCCAGAACGAACACCCTCTCGGTCGGCAGTTGAGATTACAGCTATTGAGGCGCGAACGTTTTCAGCAAGTTTCTCTAATTTATCGCCGTCTTTTTTCTCATCGTCGGCTTGGAGTCCTACGATTAATCCCAATCCCAGCAGAAAGCTTCGGTAAATCATTTTCACGATCTACCATGCATGGAATACCTTCGTAGTTAAAGCATTATTTAGATATTGATTTGGACGACCTACCCACCTGCAGTGTCATAAACAAGTGCAATTCGGAATCCGACCATACCAATTTTACCCGTCACAGGTAATGGATAGCGGGTCGTAGGTGTACAATCTGAGGCAGGATTGAACCAACTACCGCCACGAGCCACACGCAAGCGAGTTGTCGAGTACCCAGTCCAGTCAACTACATGTCGACCAGGGTAGGGTGCATAAAAGCCGTGGCAAAACTCGTAGACATTACCCAATATGTCATGAAGTCCAGGAACAGTTGCGGATTTTAATCCGGTAACTTGAACGGATTGTCCACTGTTCCCTTCGTGCCAAGCGCACTCTTCTCGGGTAGGGCCATCCTTTGGGAGGCGATTGCGCCCACCTTTTGCTGCAAACTCCCATTGTGCTTCCGTTGGAAGCCGGTAGATATATTTTTTTGGAAGTCGCCCCATTTTGGCTTCGTAATGGGTAAGTTTTTCGCAGAAGGAAACTGCGTCTAAGTAGGTAAGGTTTTCTACTGGAAGTTTGGCGCCTTGAGTCAGGCTTGGGTTTTCTTCGGTTAGTTTTGCATAGAGATCTTGGCGCGTCTCAAGCTTGGCCAACCAATAGCCTCTTGATAGTGTACTAAGCGTGAGTGGCTTTTCGTTTTCAGGGGCATTGGGATGTTCTGAGCCCATTTGAAATGATCCACGATCAATCCATATTAACTCCAAGTCGTGCTCCTTAAGGAAAAAGTTTTTCTTAAACTCGGGAAGGGTTCCTTCAGGTATCGAGTTTAAGTTCTTTTTTTCAGAAGTATTTCGCGGTGGAGTTGCACCTTTGTGAAAAGATTCTTGAGGCTTTTTCGGCTCTATTACTGGTTGAGGTTTAGAGCACCCTTGAAAAGTCAAACTCAGAAGTAAGGCAAATATACGTCTTTGTCCAAGCAACCTATAAACAGACACTTTTAACTGAGTTAATTCAGCCCCCAGCGATTCCACTCCTTGAGCTGATCCTCATTTTTTTTCTTCGAAGACTCGGTATTGATCACCTTGTTACGATCTAGCTTGTCGAAAGTATTGATCTTAGCCTTTAGCTGTTTGACCCGTTCCCTCAGATAAAGTGCTCGTGCGCGTTCATGGTGTCCCTCACATTCAGCCAGACACTTTGCATAGAGACCCTTTTTCGGACTTTTAGTAAGCTCGCGCGCCGCAATTTCATACAGTCCCTCTTCGTTGGGATTTCGAGTAAACTGTACGTTTTCGTCGAACATAATCGTTGTGAGAAGTGTAGGATTTGTAAGGAGAGTGCCAGTGTATAGCTAAGAGTTTACTGTCTGCTTGCCTTTGATCAATTTAAGCCAGAAGTTATATCGGGAGTAGGAAGAACCTAACTAAAATGCCAACTCGGTACTAATCTGTCAAGAACGAGGAACTGAGCTTAATTTTGGTCAGGTGTTGAGGGTTTTGGATCAAGTTCAGCCTCATCTGGCGAAGCTCCCTTAGAGGGGTCTTCGCTTTTTGGTGCATCTGGAGCAGTAGTCTTCACATCAACTTCCCTACCATTCTCCCAAGTGCCTGTCTTTTGCTCGCCAGCGGGTGTTGTTGCCGTGCCTTGGCCATTGGGTACACCATCTTTAAGTTGTCCAGTGTATACAATACCGTTTGCTTTTGTATAGGTGCCTTGACCATGGGGCTTGCCGTTGACGAAATCGCCTTCGTATTTGTCTCCGTTGAAAGGACTGGTCTTCCCAAAGGTCATAGTTCCTTTGCCAGTTCGACGATTCTGCTTGAATTTGCCTTCATAGCGGTCACCGGAAGATGTAACAAGTACCCCTTGACCATGCATCATGCCCCGCACCCAGTCACCCTTGTAGGTGTCACCATTTGAGAGAGTTTTCTGGCCACCAGAACCATGTGGCAAGCTATTTTGAAAGGGACCAGAATACGTGGATTGGTCGTGATTGACCATATTTCCTTGGCCGTGAGGCACTCCTCCTTTGAAATCACCTACGTATTTAAAGTCTTTCAGTCCAGGAACTTTACGAGTAAGCGTTCCTTTGCCATTACGCTTTCCTTCCTGAAACTCACCCTTATAAACTTCAATGACTTTTCCATTTCGCTTTTGTTCTTCACCTCGACCTGCTTGTTTGCCAGCAACAAATGCGCCCGAGTACTTATAGCCGAAAGCCTCGCTTTCAAAAGTGCGTACACCCTGACCCTCGGGCACGTCACTTGAGAAGGCACCTTCGTAAATACTACCATCCTTGTAGATGAGGCGGCCTTGCCCTGATTTTTGGTCATTAGCCCATTCGCCCTTGTAACGATCGCCTTCAAAAGGCAGATGTGTGCCTTGACCATGGCGTTTGCCATCAGTGAGGTCGCCGACATAAACTGATCCATCCTCATAAACCTTCGTGTTCTCGTTGATAATGGTTTCGCCTGCAGGTTGAGTACACGCGCCAATTAAGATTGCCCAAGTGGCAAATAAGGTAGTGGAGAAAAGATGTCTCACGGTTTATTTTCTACGAGGTTGGTAAGAGCCTCCGAGATGGTCACGGAGTTTTTCTGTACGTTTTCGAAACTTTTCCAGAATCTTGGCGTAGGAGGGATCCTTTGCAAAGTTTTTTAGCTGCGCAGGATCTGCAACTAGGTCGTGCAAGTGTTCGCTGTCAGAATTTTGTTCGAAATAATGCGCATAGGTATATCGAGTCCCTCGGACTCCTTCCCATTTAGGGATGCCTCCGTAGTCCATAAGATGCTCGCAAAAGGTGTCACTTCGCCAGTTCTCTGGTGATACACCTTCGATGATTTGGCGTAGGCTACTTCCATGGTAGCTTTCCGGTAGGGGAAGATCAGCATAGTCGATAAAAGTAGCTGGAAGGTCGATGTTGAGTGCCATCTGTGGAGCAGTGCGTCCACGAAGGTATGGCGATATACTTGGGTCGTAGATAATGAGTGGCACTCTCAGAGATTCTTCGTAATGCGACCATTTGCCTGCAAATCCTCGCTGTCCCTGATAGTAGCCATTGTCGCCGGAGAAAACTATGAGGGTGTTCTCCGAGACACCCTTTGCATCCAAGGCTTTACGGACACGCCCAACCACATGGTCTATGCCAGAAATCATCCGGTAGTAGGCTCGTAGATTGGTTTGATATTTTTCCTCAGTGTCCCATCGCCAGAAGTAGCGTTGGCGATTAAGAGATTTTTTTAGGTAAGTTGGTTGGTTTTCGAATACTTCTGGTGCAGAGTATAGAGGAGGGGGCATGGTTATATCTTCATAAAATCCGTCCACCACCTTAGGCCAAGGGAAGTGGCCGTGACCAGGACGTTTGTCACCATCTTCTGCGTGAGATGCATTAAAGGAGATGGATATGCAGAATGGTTTCGCCTGTGGGTTTTTATCGATGAACTCGATTGCTCGGTCGCCGCAGATTTGAGTTTCATGGCGGGTTGAGCCATCAGGTTGTTTTTTGTGGTAAGGACCTCGACCTATAGGGTGAAAAACATCAAAAGATGACTTATTTCCGCCTGCCACACCAACTCCGAACTTTCCAACGAATCCCGTTCGGTATCCTGCGGAACGGAGCAGGGTAGGGTATGCGTTTGCAAAGTGTTCTTTTCGGATAGGAGGTGTGCGGAATGTATAACCATGAGTACGTTCGTAGAGACCCGTTAAAATTGAGGCGCGGCTGGCAGCACAGATAGAGGTTGTTACAAACGTGTTTTCGAAGCGTATACCATCACGGGCGAGTATATCCAATTCTGGGGTTTTGAGTATGGAGTGTCCAGCACAGCCAATAGAGTCCCATCGGTGATCATCTGATAGAAAGAATACTATGTTGGGCTTGGTCGAACGAGCGTTTACTGCCAACACAGAGAGTAGACTTATCAGGAGTAGGCGCATGGGAAACTTGTTGTGCAAAGTGTCACGTACAGGAACACTCACAGTGGTCGGACGACACTTATGCCTCGATAGTAGTCGAGCAGAGTTTCAATACTTACGACTCCACCACCCATTCCACTTTGTTTGATCCCGCCGTAGGGGACACCATGAACTACTACATTGTGGCTGTTGATCCAGCCATTACCCGCCTCAAACTGAGAGGCTACGCGACGGCAACGTCCAAGATCACCTGACCATACGCTGTTAGCCAAACCGTACGGTGTATTGTTTGCTAGGCGGACACCTTCAGCTTCATCCTTGAAGCGAGCAAGGTAGGCGACCGGGCCAAAGATTTCTTCGCGAGCTGCTATGTTATCCAAAGAACCACTAAGCAGAGCTGGTTTGACGTAATTGCCGTTACGCCCTGTATCTGCAACTCCCCCTTCTAGGACAACTTCCGCACCTTCGGAAACACCTTTTTCAAGGTAGTTGAGGACGCGCTTGTGTTGAGTTTCGCTCACTACGGGGCCCATCTGGGTCTGGTCCTCCATTTGATAGCCGATGCGGATGTTTTTAAGGCGTCCCACACATTCATTGACAAATTCGTCATATATAGGCTCCTGGACCAACCATCGTGTCGCATCACAACAGACCTGACCCGTATGGAATGTGATAGCGTTGACTAGCTTTTCAGCCGCATCTGATATGTCTACGTCGTCAAATACAACGGCTGCGCCCTTACCACCTAACTCGAGCTTTACCGGGACGAGATTAGCACCACAGCTGGACGCCACTAAACGCCCTACCTCGGGGGAACCAGTGAACGACATACGGCAAATGTCAGGGTGCTTTGAAAGTGCGGCGCCCGCGGTCTCTCCGAGACCCGGAATGACATTGAGCACCCCGTCTGGGATGCCGACCTCTTTAGCTAGGTGGGCGACGTAGATCGTACTCAGCGGAGTGTCTTCAGCGGGCTTGACGATACAGGTGTTCCCAGCTGCCATTGCAGGGGAGACGCCCCAACCGCAGAGCAGAAAAGGAAAATTCCATGGAATTATAAATGCACATGGTCCCCAAGGGTGACGTACCACAGATGCTTCATGACCTGAGGCCGGAATGACCGTCTCCAGACTGAGGTTCTGCGCCAATCCGCAGAAATAACGAAGCGTATCTACAAAGTTCTGAACATCATCCTGAGCCTGTTCAAAAATTTTGCCACAATCTAGCGATTCGATTTGTGCAATTACATCTTTACGAGCTTCGATGGCATCAGCTAGGCGGTGTAGGTGTACGCCACGTTCGTTAGCAGGAAGTCTGGCCCATGGTGCTTTTTCAAAAGCTTCAGCAGCTACTTTTATGGCTTGGTCTACATCTGAGGACTGAAGGCTGGTCACCCTTGCGAGGATTTTACCATTTCCCGGGTCAATAGTCTCAAAAGTACCGCCGTCGTGAGCGAAGATTTCTTTGCCACCAACAAAGCCTCCGTGGATTTCTTTGGCGAGGAATTGTTCAACTTCAGGAAGAATTTTTATGCTCATGTCGATTTGTTCACGCAGGTTATTTTGGTGGAGCAATTACTCCAGATTAGCATCAGAGCGGTAGAGGAGGATGAGTACGCTAATGGCCATAGCAATCGAGAATATGAAATCGATGACGATAAAGTAGAAGAGCCAATTATAGAGGTTTCCCAATGTTGCCTGAATGATCACTAATGTGCTGAGGCCAATTATGCTAGCCAATACATAGCAGTAAGATAAAAAGTGTATTGCTTTGAAATAGCGCTTGATGTCACCTGCAAAAATCCAAAACAAACCTCCCAGCATAAAATAGAACATAGATAGTGTTCTCGAAAGATACTGGGTTAGCAGAGTGACCTCAGCATCAGGTATAAGTGAGTTAACTGCCTTCTCGAGCCAAGCTGTAGGCTGTATGACTGCCACTATTGCAAGCATCATGGATACGGCTACAATTCTTAGCCAGAGCTTTAATGCAAACGCAGCCTTATCCGGAGGGAGATTCATTAACCAGGATACCAAATTTTGCGCGGATCGTCTTCCGAGCGTTTATAGTCGTAGGACTCATCTACAAGTCTGGCCATGTCATACTGTGGTCTCCATCCAAGGAGGAATTTGGCCTTTGTATTGTCCAGCCAAGTGCTTCTGAAGGAGGTGTCGACTGAAACGCTGGGCAGACCTCGGGTTTTTAAAAGGTGTTTTGCCACATTGCCGTAATCAACGGGTTCATCCATGCAGATGTTGAATAGTTCCTGCTTAGCCTTCGGATGCTGTATGGCGAGGAGTATTGCCGCGACCAAGTCTTCCACGTGGACAAAGTTACGTTGCACAGGTTTTCCTTGAGGGTCCAGCATGATGGGTACGGTACTGTTTTTCTGGTGTTTTTGGGCATCTTCCGCGCCAACAAGTTCAGACCACCTTGGACCGCCGAATACATCTTCGCCGAAGCTCATCGAATACTTGAAGTCGTCTTTCTCCATGATCCATGGAGCACGTAGGCAGCATCCGTCAAAGTCGTATTGAACGTAGTACTGCTCAAGCATAACTTCTTCGAGAACCTTTGAAAGTGCATAGCAACCCTCATAGGCACTGTGCTTCTGGGTCTCGGTTACGGGAATCGGGTGTGGGTACACGAAGTGTCCCATTGCCGCATCTCCTCCAACCAATATGAAGCGCTCAAAACCCTTGCTTTGCCTACATTCTTCAAGCAACCAGAACATTCCCTTCACTGTTACATCCATCACCTCTTCCGGAGTCTCTTTGCACGTGGCGAGGTGAACTACGTGGGTCACATCTTCAACAGCCATGGCGACAACCTTTCGGTCAGCAATGCTTCCTCGAACTACTTCCAGGCGATCCTGTTCTTCAAGAGTTCGGTTATGGCAAAGTGCGCGAACGGTGGCTTGAGTGTAGCGTTGGTCGCTAAGTAGGCGTCTGATAAAGCACTGACCTACCTTGCCCGTGGCTCCGGTGACGAGTATTTTCATTTAGTTGATTTCGATTCCTTAGATGTTTTTAGGACAAGCCGAAACGAAAGTTCCTTCTTTTAGGTTTATTACTTCCAACATTGATTACCAGTGACTCCTCAATCTCTGCAATCTAGGTTATGTTCGGTATGATACCTCAATATCCAAATTTGAAGAAGACAGCTTTTGAATTCTCAAAAGCCATTAGAGGTTTGAAGATTCCTCTTTCAGAAGGCTCTTGTATCGGTCCAGAATGGTACAGTCCTCCACGACCTTTGGCATATTGGCTTCTAATGCCACATTTTCCAAAGTGCGGAGGAACCTTTGATATTTGACCCACTTGCGGTCCTCGTCGTGTACTTTGCGAGAAAGTCCGTCAATCTTTCGACTCAAATCCATGTATTGCTTGAAATCCTTGTGTGACTCGAGTTGAGCGACCAGTTTCCAGTACTTGGCTTTCTCGTTCAGTAGGGAAGAGGTGGCTGGATGGTAGGCGTTGGCCACTTCTGGCCAGTCTCTCTTAATGACACCAGCTAACGTACCTCTGAGCTTATTTCGTTCGCCAGTAAGCTTTCCTTTCTCGGTATTGAGCTTTTTCTTTGCTTCCTCAACCTTCTTTGATCCTTCACGGGCTGCCTTCCCTCTGTTATCTCCGCTAATTTTTAACTCTCGGGATAATCCTTCTAGTATGGTCTTCTCATTAATACCTGCCTTTTTAAGAAGCGTTGAATAGGAGGTCTCCGTGGTAAGTAGACCTTCAACTTTTTCACCTTTCTCTGGGTTTTTTGTACGAGAAAAATGTCTTAAGAAGGCGTCCGAGGTTTTGACTGGGATATCGATAGTAGAGGACTTGAGGATCGTGTAAGCATGGGCTTCAGCATAGGACGTCTTTCCGTCGCCATCGTAGTCTGGCTTTTTGACTTTCTTTCCCAGACGTGTCTCTCCGAAGAGTGCTTCCCAGAAGTACGTACTGTACTCCCGGTAGTTCGCTTCATTGATGTCTGGTGTACAACCAGCAGCCAGTCGTGTTTGGAGGGTCGCGCAGAAGCCAGCTCTTGTGTGATCCGTTAAGCCTTTATCGGCATCACCCTCATTGAAAATTATGTTCGCAAATCCCCCACTGTAGCACTGCACCATGACAACAGTCACCGGTACTTCAGTGGGTAGTTTATCTAATTCCTTAACAAACTCAGAAACACGAAGATTTTTGTCCTGCCACAGATACATAATCGTATTGTATGGTTTCTTCTTTTCGCCACGTCCGCCGTGCCCAGTGAAGTACACAAGCAGCTTGTCTTTCTCGCCACATAGTCTTTTTCCTTTGGTATCAAACCACTTTGCTATATTCGAAGACTTCGAGGCTCCATCTGTATCAAGTTCGTGGCTTCGGTATTGATTTTGGATGCCCTTTGTTGATCCAACGAAGCGAGCTAAGTACTCATTGATTTTTGGTATTTTGAACTTTGGGTCCAAGTATTGGAGGTCGCGCCCGTCGGAGTCCCCATCAGCAAAGTATATAGAGTGCGGTGCATCTCCTAGATTTTTTTTGATTAGCATTCGGTTCAGATACTGCACATTTTTTTCCAAAGATACCTGATTGCCAGAAGGCGAATAGCCTCCACCGATAGTCAAGAAGTTCAAATTGTCAGGATTCTGCTCTTGTTTACCAGATGCCATAAACGCTGGCATTAACAGGTGAGAGAGAAAGAGTATTTTGAGCAACGGCTTCATTCGCCCCAGAGTCTGTGGCTTGCCTACCTATGGCAAGGCTTGAATTGTTCTCTTGGTCTTGACCTACTCATTTATATTACAGATTTTCATTCCCATGAAGCGAAGAGATTTTTGTACGACCACCACTGTTGCCGCAATTGGGCTTACTGCTAAACAAGCCAAGAGTCAGCCTGAAGTTCGAAAAAGAGAATTTCGCGGTAAGGTCTACAAATCCGTAAAGTGGGGTGGTAAAGTCAACATGGACCGTCTTCTTAAGCTTAAGGACCTCGGTTTTGATGGAATCGAAGGCTCTGCTCCTGGGATGGATATCGAAGGACTGCGGAAAGCTTGTGCCGAAATCGATCTTCCCATGCATGGGGTCGTTTACAACAAGCACTGGAAGATGCGTCTTTCCTCACCCGACCCTGAAACCCGAGAAATTGGGCGTAAAGGCCTTGAAGAGGCAATCCGTGAATCCAAGGCTGTCGGTGGTTCATCCGTTCTTCTTGTGCCCGGTCGAGTCTCTAAAAATAATGAAACCCACGACCAAGTATGGGAGCGCTCAATCGCCGAAATTCGCAAAGTTCTTCCCCTTGCCAGTCACCTAGGAATTCACGTTCTTATCGAAACTGTCTGGAATGGCTTCTGTTACAAACCTGAACAGTTCCGTGACTACTTAGACGAAATTGATAGTCCTTGGGTTGGCGCCTACTACGATATCGGAAATATGCAGAAGTTCGCCCCTAGTCACGAGTGGATTCGCATCCTCGGTTCACGCTGCATAAAGTTTGATGTCAAGGATTGGGGCGTCAAAAACGGTTTCTGCAAACTTGGCGAGGGTGACGTCGACTGGAAACATGTCCGTAAGGAGATGGCTCGTATCGACTTTTCTGGCTGGGTCACTCGAGAAGGTGGTGATGGTGGTGATGAGGTTACGGCCAAACTAATGGACGAGCTTCTTGACCTGTAATTGCTTATTTAGTCAATTTGGCCACTGCCATAGAATTTTCCAGTTAGCTAGCTCTCAATTTCCTGTAAAAACCTTTTTACCACTTCGGTAGCCTGTTCGAGTTGGGTCAAATCAATCCATTCTTCAGACGTGTGTGCTTGAGCGATGTCGCCTGGTCCGTAGAGGATTGCTGGAATTCCTGCTGAAGCCAATGGAGAAGCATCTGTAAAAAAGTCTGCACCAAGTGTGCGACGTCGTCGGGCGACCTTCATGAACCGCTGAACCAATGGAAGTGCTGGGTCGGTTTCCAAAGCATCACACGGTACACCGCGCAAGTCTAGAAAGTCTGGTTTTAATCCGTGAGGTTTGAGCACATCCAGAATTTCCTTTCGAACTGTATTCTCAGTTTCGCCGGGTAGGGTTCTTCGGTCGATATCGATAGAACAGGTATTGGGTACGATATTGGGCTGTGTACCACCCTGAATAACGCCTATATTGATGGTGGGACTTCCGAGCAATGGGTGTTTTTTATCCTTAAGGCTATCATTGTACTCAGTGAGTAGTATCTCCACTGTTCGAGCCATCTTGTGGACTGCACTTTTACCTAAGTGGGGCGTTGCTCCGTGGGCTGCCTTCCCGACCACCTTGAGTTGCCACCAAAAGTCACCCTTGTGCGCAGTTATGATCTGTAGCTTTGTAGGTTCCCCAACAATAGCAAGGTCTGCCTTTGGTCCATTCCTTGCGTAGGCACGAGAACCGCTTTGCAAATGTTCTTCGTCAATGAGACCCAAAAAGATGATTTCCGTATGCTGAAGACGTTGCTTATATTTTGCGAGTTGGCAAAGTGCATGAAAGTATGCAGCAATGCACCCCTTTGTGTCGCATGACCCACGTCCATATAGACGACCGTTGCTGATGGATGGCTTAAACTGTGAGTCATCCGCAGGAACAACATCCATGTGTGGCGCCAGTAGAATTCTTTTCTTCACCTTACCGGAAGGTTTTAACCTCACTAGTAAGTTTCGTCTTCCCGGCAATACTGCTTGCCTAGATATGTCCAGTCCGTGCTTTTTCGCAAGCACGCTAAGATATTCAGCGATAGGTTCTTCCGCAGGTGTTTCTACATCAGGTCCAAGAAGCCTCGGATTGACGCTTGGGATTGCAACTAGGTCGCGAAGCAGACGGGTGACGGCGTTCATGTGGTTTTCACATTGTAGGTATCAGTGGCATTTGCAAAGAATTATTGCTCATCCATTATCATAACTCTGCTCTCGCGTGGGCAGTAGAGTTGTGCAGATTCGCAAATGATCAACATGTTCATGACTTATTGGATTGTCTCAGCCATACTTGTGATGGTGTGGGTTTTCCTATTGATTAAACAGCAGCAAGAACATCGTCGGTTTCTTGGTTTCGGCGGTGCTAGTATTGCAATGTTTGTTCTTACTGCGTTTTGGCAGGCTGAAGCTGTTCCTTGGTTATGGAGATTCCTTAAAGCAGTTTTGCTCCTTTGGCAGACTGCCCTGATTATATTGGTCTTTGATGCCTTTATCACATGGCGCGCAAATCTGTCTCAACGTGTGCCTTTGACCATCTGTTCCTTATTGAGCATCGCAGTCAACCTTGCTGCAGGTCTTCATTTTCTATGGCTTGCAACTGTAATCCCTGGTGGCGTTTAGAATAGTCTGAATTAGAGCATAGCCCATACTTCGTCTCTCCATTTTTCAGCGAGACTTCCAACTGCTCCATCAGAGAAAAGATATGCCCATGCTCCTTGGCCATTGAAAGCCATTGCTTGCCAGTGGGACTTGATAATATTAGCCACCTCTTTTCTTACATCAGGTGGTCGGCCATTTTCCTCCTCTGTAGAGCCAATTGCAATATCCAGATACCCGTGATAAGATGCGTCATCACTTGAGGCTGTGACTACGTATGAGTCATAGATTGGTATGAAAGTCAGGTAGTAGGCTTCCGGCCAACTATATCCTGGGCCTGAGTCTGCCCAATTTAAGGTAAATAGTTCTTTTGAGAACCATTTCTTCATCCTCAATGGAAGCTGTCCTGAACTTGGTTCATTACGATTAAGATGTACTCCAGATTCAGGAGAATAGTAACCCCACTGAGGCAGTTTATCTCGGATCGATTGTAGCGCAATCCTTGCAACAGCATTTTCTAAGGAATTCTCTGAACTACTATCCCAATTGTTCGTATGCTCCACAATCCCCTTTTTTGATTCATCCCAACTTTCATCTCGAGTTACTGCATCGTAAGGGATCATCTCGGAGAATTTCTTGAAATAGTAAGGGCTTTTTACCTCTACACCTAGATATCTTGAGAGAACATCGTGCTCAGATGGATAAAACAGTCCGTCAAAACCTGTATCCTTTGAGGGTTTCTGAAGTAGGCGCCCAACTGCCTCTGTTCCATTTTTGGGATTAGAACGATCGTACATTTTAACGTTTTTCTATATCTGCACCTGTGGGTGAGGATTTTCGGTTTTCCATACCGCGCATCCAGCCTGTTTTGGCATGATCCACCGTGGCGACGCTAGGCGCTCGGTTGGTCAAGTTTAATCTTGTTTCTAAAGATGCTTGTTGGAGGGTATTAAAAAACTTTCTGTTATGTTTGGGATTGTGAAACGAAACTCAAGAAACCCTTGTGTCATACTTTCTTTTCAAATCATATGGATCGTCCCTTTTGTAATTTAATAAAACAGGTCTGTGATCGCCGTATTGTTCTACTATATCCCGAAATGAATAAACTAAACACCCTGATCTCTTCAGTTTTTCTTACAGTTTCCATGGCGCAAGTTACTGCTGCTGAACATCGATGGAATCAGACAGAACTAGGACCAACTTTTAGCGCTAGCCTTAAGCCTTCTGGCAAAGGAGAAAGATGGGAGCAATCTCCTAAGGTTATTGCTGTCAAGGTTGGCGAAAACGGCAATGCAGGTGTGGGGTTTGACACAGAGTTGCTTCGAGTTGTTTCTGGTTGGACAGAGGGTTTTATTCGAGTCAACCCAGGACGCAATGCCTTGCTAGATCATCACTCAGCACGTGGGGTCGGACAGTTCGTTACTAAGCGTTCCCCAGGTTGGACTTACAATGGCCAGTGGATGAGTCACCCAAAGAATCGCGGTCCAATACCAAGTCATCAAGGTCATTATGGGGGACTTTATATGCACGAGGAGCGTGTCGTGTTTTCTTACACAGTCGGTAAAGCGAAAGTCTTAGACTCACCGTGGTTGATTGAAAAGAATGGACAATCGGTTTTCACTCGTAGTTTCGAAGCTGATAAAAGTCTTTCTGGTGAAAGTCTGGCGATTGCTCAGGGTCATTCGGGCAAACCGGCGTTAAAGAGTTTTGGTGGAGTTGATCTCTTATTCAGCAAGGCCTCAGATGGGGTCATCGCCCTAGCTGTTAAGGGGAATGCCGTCGCTGTGGATGAAGGCGTGAATGGTCTTGCAATTAAGGTCTCAAATGGAAAGAAAAAACTCCGATTCAAAGTGTATCTCTGGAAAGGCAACGAGGACGAATTGTCTAGGTTTGCAGAAATTGTGAATTCTGATGGCAACTTAGAAAACCTCGCAGCTTTGACTAAGGGCGGTCCTCGTCGTTGGGTTGAGGACTTGGAGACTCAAGGAAAACTTGGAGAGGGAAAGGGGCCCTACGTCATCGACACGCTAACGCCACCCTTCGAGAACCCATGGAAGTCTATTCTTCACTTCGGTGGACATGATTTCTTCAGTAATGGCGATGTTGCAATCTGTACGATGGAGGGCGATGTCTGGTTGGTTAAGGGAGTTGATGAAAAGCTAGAAAAACTCACTTGGCAACGTATCGCAACTGGGCTCTATCATCCGCTTGGTCTTCGTATTGTTGACGATCAAATCTATGTCGCTGGCAGAGATCAAATTACACGACTTAAAGATTTGAATGGTGACGGTGAGACCGACTTTTATGAGAACTTCAACAATGAAGGCCAAGTCAGTCTTGGTTCCCATGAGTTTGTTACTGCTCTAGAGACTGACCCCGAAGGTAATTTTTATTACATCAAGTGTAGCAATGGTACGGACCATGGCGGTTCCATACTCAAAGTTCACAAGAGCGGCCAAGGTATTGAACGTGTAGCTACTGGATTTCGTAATCCGAATGGTTTTTTCGTTGGCTCAAATGGAGTCATTACTGCAGCCGACCAACAGGGAGGCTGGGTTCCATCTTCCCGCGTCGATATTATCAAACCAGGAGGGTTCTACGGTTTCATGCCCATGCACCACAGAAAGACGGCACCCAAGACTTACGATGGCCCCGTCACTTGGATTCCGCACAAGGTGGATAACTCCTGTGGAGGTCAAGCATGGGTAGAAGGGAAGCGTTGGGGACCATTAGAGGGAGAACTCATCCACCTCTCATATGGTCGCTGTGAAATGTTTCACATACTTCGAGAAGAGGTAGATGGAGTAATTCAGGGGGCTGCAGTCAAATTTCCTTTGCGCTTTCTATCCGGTGTAATGCGAGCCCGCTTCAACCCAAAAGACGGACAACTATATGTCTCCGGTTTAAAGGGGTGGCAGACCTCTGGCGCAAAAGATGGATGCATCCAGCGCGTACGATACACTGGCAGAAAGCTTCTTATGCCCTCAGGGCTAAATGTTTATTCCAACGGTATCGTTCTACACTTCCACGAAAAACTTGACAAGGACCTATCTGATGATGTTGGTTCCTACACTGTAAAACATTGGAACTACCGCTGGACCAAGTCCTACGGATCAAAGCATTACAAACCCTCAAATCCTGATCAGATTGGCGAAGAATCGGTTGTAGTTAAAACAGCTCGGCTATTACCCGATGGTAAGTCTGTCTTCGTAGGATTAAAAGATTTGCAGGAGGTTATGCAAATGGAGATTTCTTTCGATCTGGAGACAACTGATGGCGATGAAATAATTGGTAAGGTTTACAACACTATTCACCGGATGCGCAGTGATTTCCTCATAGATTAGTTACACACATTTAGCATACAAAATGAAAATAAAATATTTTATAATTTGCATTATTTTATTAACTTTTAATAGCACCCATGCGGAAGCTAGGAAAATCACCCTTGGTGTCAATCCGGGGCTGCATTTTCATCCCAAATCCTTACATGTTTTACCTGGAGAAAATGTTGAGCTAACCTTCGATAATTCAGACATGATGATGCACAACTTTGTACTAGTCAAACCGGGTACAAGGATGGAGATTGTTGAGGCTGCAATAGCACTTGGTGAAAGGGGTGCAGCCCTTCACTACGTTCCGGAGTCTGATAAGGTCCTCGCTTCTACTCAGGTCGTAATGCCCAACAAAAAATCTACGATATTTTTTAAGGCTCCAATGGAAGAAGGCAAATACCCCTACGTTTGTACTTTTCCTGGTCACGGTTTCCTCATGCATGGCACTCTTTTTGTTGCGAAGAATAAGCCTAAGGAGTTTGCCTCAGGGCCGACTCGAGACTCTGGTTCCCCAATTACTGTTCCTGACGAATTGGAGTCGACTCTTTATTCTCCTAACACAGTTACACCCTGCGTTGCCTGCCTTGGTGTTTCTCCTACTGGTGAGGTCTATGCTGGAATCGATCAAATTGGATCGCTCGGTAAGGGCTCTGGTAAGGGAAGGATCATTCGTCTAGTCGACAATAATAACGACGGAGTTTCAGACTTTCGCACTGAGTATGCACTGATTGACAATCCTCGAGGTATTATCCCGGTTGGAGATAAGCTATACGTCTTACACACTAAGTGGGGAAAAGGTAACCAATTTCAGGGGATGTTCCTCTCGGTTCTCGAAGATAAGAATCAGGATGGTATTGCTGATGGACCTCCAAAGCACCTTGTGCGAGAAATTAGCACGCGGAAGTTTAACCAATCCAGAGGTGTTGACCACACAACTAATGGAATCCGCATGGGTATTGATGGATGGATTTATATCGCAGTAGGAGACTTTGGGTTTGTAGATGCCGAGGGAACAGATGGTACAAAACTTTCTATGTACGGAGGTGGTGTAATACGTGTTAGACCTGATGGATCCGAGCTTGAAACCTATGCTAATGGTTTGAGGAATATTTATGATGTAGCCATCGACCCATTTATGAATATCTTCACTCGTGGTAACACGAATGATGGTGGAGGCTGGAATATGCGCTTCATTCATGAAATTCAAACAGGTGAATACGGTTATCCAAAATTGTTCAAGCGATACACAAGCGAAATTATACCTGCTTTGGTCGATGTAGGAGGTGGATCTGGAACTGGTGCTTTATTTTTCGATGAGCCAGGTTGGCCAAATAAATATAACAACGTTCCTATGATGTGTGATTGGGGAAGAGGTGAACTATTTATTCATCGCGTTACGCCAGATGGGGCCAGCTTCACCCAGAAGCAGGAAAGTTTTATTAAGTGTGGTCGGATTACTGATGTAGATTGTGATGGCTCAGGTCGACTTTTTATCGGAAGTTGGAGCAATTCTGGTTTCAAGGGTGGAACTGGTGGGTACGTTGCTCGTGTCGTCCCTAAGGGTTGGAAATACAAGGAGTTCCCTGACTTGCGGAAGCGCAATTCTGTAGACTTGGCCAACATGCTCGCTAGTCCTAGCGCTAAGGCTAGACTCCACGCTCAGCAGGAAATTTTAAGAAGAGGTGGAAAAGGTAAAGAAGTCTTGGCTATTGCAGTAGATAAGAGGCTATCTACAAAAGCCCGTGTTGCTGCGATTTTTACCTTGAAGCAGTTATTGGGCAAAGAATCTCACAAAAATCTTCTCAATCTTATTAATGACTCGGCTGTGACCGAACATGTCCTGAGGGCCTTAGCCGACCGAAAAACACAAGTTACTGGTATACCTTTAAGGCCTTTTTTTGATGCCTTAAAAAGTAAAAATCCTCGCGTACAGGTATCAGCAGCAGTGGCTCTTGGCAGGCTTGGCGACAAATCTGCTGCCGATGCCCTACTATCCGTTTCTAATCCCCCCCAGATCGATCCTCTCCCTATTTTAAAGGTTTCGAAACCTGAAAACAGTCGGCATTCTTCTGTTCACCAAAGTCCTTTAATCGAAAAAAAATCCGTCCATCAGTTCGATGTTGATGTGTCCCAATGGAAGGAGCTCCATCTTACCATTGGGGATGGAGGTAACAAGAACGGAAACGATCATGGTGCTTGGTTTGAGCCTACACTAACTATGAAAGATGGTACCACCATGAGACTTACCGATCTTAGTTGGTCTAACGCCACTCAAGGCTGGGGGAAGACAGGTGTCGACATTAGCGCTACTGGGGCAAAACTCAGACGCTCGGACAAGAAACCTGCTGATTTCGGAATTGGTTCCCATGCATTGAGTATAATTTCTTACAAAAACTTACCTCCCGGTACTATGCGATTCAAGTGTATAGCTGGTTTGGCTGACACGCATCGTGGCGGAAGTGTTCGTTTTTACGTCAGCAAAAATGCGATTAAGAAATTCGTCGATAGCAGCAAAGATAAAATTGTCGAAGGTCCACATGCATCACCAAACTCTGCATCAATTCTCCCTCATGTGGCCCGTCAAGCACTGGTAGCGCTTGAAGCGGGTACTTACTGTGTTGAGGCTATAGGCACTCGCAATCAAGGCGGGGCGCTCATGGCACTTCGCTACATGCATCATCCTGAAACCGTAGACAAATTGGTCAACCGATTCGAGCAAACGCTTGATACAGATACCAAGCAGCGGATTGCTCGGAGTCTTGTCCGATTGGTAAACATAGAAAAACCATACAAAGGAGACACTTGGTGGGGCACACGCCCCGACACACGTGGACCATATTATTATCCCACACCTTGGGAAAAGACCGAGATTATAAGTCAAGCCCTATTAAAAGCTCTCAACGAAGGTAATCCTGATACGAGTTACGTTATTAAGGAGTTGATCAAGAAGGATCGAGTTGTAATTCCAGATTTCCCTAGAGCTAATTAATAATCTGCATACGAGACTACCAGACTACCACTCGAAGTCTCCGTAGTTAAAAAGGATTTCTTCTCCTGGTTTGATCTCTCTAATTGCCTCAAATCGGGCAGTCTTCCAACGATTCGAGGTAATCAGACGTGTGTTGGGTTCCTCTCCATGATTGATATATCTAGTGTAGTTGGACTTAGGGCCTTCACCTACTATTATATGGTCATTTGTTACCCACAAAAGGTATGCCGAACCCTCACAAATACCATCATCTAAGTCATCCTCAGTTATGACTTCACCTGAATAATAACCTAGAGTCTCTCCAGACATTATATCTACTTTTGCAAACAAACCGTTTCCGGCATTAGTGATTTCAGACTCTCTTACTTCGAAAGAATTCTCCGAATGGATTTCCACAATTTAAAAGCCTTCAAGATATCAGCCGTTTAACTGGCGTTTTAGGTCTGCAATTTCAATCGTCAGCTTGTTGATTTGTTGACTAGCTTTGGCCTCTGCCTCCTTCGCAGTAGAGAGAGCTCGTCCCATAGCTTCTGCGGCGGCATTGGCCTGAGATGCTGCTGCACGAAAGGTTTCATCATCGTCCACGGAGGAAAGCGCTGCACGAGTTTTTTCAGCAGAATCTTGTAGGATCTTGAACTGTTGATCTCGAGCTTCGGCTTGAGACTTCCATTTGTTTTGGTCAGTCTGGCAGGAGGCTAAGCTTTCCTCTCTCTTGTTCAGTTCTTCCGTCACATGATTCACCTTGGCTTCGCAGGCTTTTACTTCTGCTCCAGCTTGCTCACAAGCCTTGTGGGATTGCTCTAGCTTTACTTTTGCTTCAGCCAGTTCTCTGCTACGAAGTTCCTTTTCTGCTTTGCATGCGGCTAATATATTTTCAGCTTCCTGCTCCTTGGTTGCTGCTGTTTCGCAAGATGCTTGGGTGGTTTCAGTAATCTGTTTGGCTTGGTTTTCGACTGATTCGCAGTCTGCAAGTTGACGTTTGGCCTGTTCAAGTTGCGCCGAAAATCCTCCAGACCCTGTTGGTCTAGTCACTTCAGGTATGCTAACGGTAGGCAGATTAGCAGGTTGTGGGCTTGGCAAAGGCACAGCCGCTGGAGTGGGTTCTGGTGATGGGATAGGCGACGGAGCAGAGATTGGAGCAGGTGCGTCTTTGGGGAGTCCAGGAGGCGTTGAGGGTGGTCCA
>Ga0163109_10000532_pt1 | contig 30568 bp, 41 predicted proteins | sample CRUFie1St13metaG_FD_108704 | JGI IMG/M metagenome (GOLD analysis project Ga0163109, IMG submission 108704) | Marine microbial communities from the Costa Rica Dome - CRUD Field 142mm St13 metaG | ecosystem: Environmental > Aquatic > Marine > Oceanic > Photic zone | place: Costa Rica: the Eastern...
AGTTTTCTTGCCATACATCAAAACGCAATGCGAATTGATTAGAGGCTTGATTCATTTTGCGCTTAGTTGTGACGGTTTCCCATCCATCAGTGTTGAGCGTAACCTTGTTGTCATTCCATGCAACAATCTGTGTTTGGTGATATGTTACACCGCCGCTACTATCTTTGTTCCACCATGTAGTAGCGTAATTACTTAGTTTATCCATTCTAGGCATTTGTTCCTCCGTATAGTTTTTCTTCAGCCCAAAAAACAAAAGACTGTAGTTCGTCTCCCTCTGAAATATTGTTGTCACTTGCACATTGTTTAAGAGCCGATCTAGGTTCAAGATCCTCAAACATATCAAGTAAGGTTAAAGCTTCATCAAAAGCTTGTGAAAATCTACCGTCTGTCATTTAACAATCTTCCTCACTCATCCAACAAATTCCCCATGCAACATCATAAAGACCATCTTTGTTAGGTTGTTGATTCTTGAAATCTTCCCAATATTCTTGATCATCTTCATCTATGAAACTCTCAGGAAACACATCTTTCACGATTTTTTGAAACGTGGACTTGTCAGTATAAGGTTGTAACCATCCATTCCAACGACCATCAGACGGTTTATAAAAACCCTCATAAATGGGATCGTTCTCATCGTTGTACAATCCAAAGTTAGTTTTGATATAATCAGTATTAGATGCCTCTACTATTCTATAAGTGCCGTCATGGTATTCACCATTAGCCCAATCAAATAACATGGTTTCTAAATCAATTAGATGATCGCTCTGATAGTCGCTACGATCTAGGAAAAGATGAAACGGTTTATCAGAATTTTCATCGTGTAAAATATACAAGTGATTTTCAATGTAATCATTTGCTTTTGGAAAGTCTTGATCAGATGTTAAATAAACATAACCTTTTACAGTTCTGTCATGATCCCAACTTATCAAGTTATCTACGTAAACTTTTCTGAATGTTGTTATAGTCATTGTATACCTCTTTATTGTTATGCCCTCATTCTATAGAAGTGACACGCCGTGTCAACTAAATAATTATTTGTAATCTATCGCCGCTTGGTTTATGCTTATGACACGGTACAAGGTTCCTAGCCTGTGACTTTGTATGCCTCAATAACTAGCCCCTCTTTATGGGGGGCGCTTTTTGAAGGAAATCGATTTGAGTAGACGCAGTGTAAATACGGTGATTATGGAGAAAATCGTTGACCGCTTGGCATCAGGCGAGACGCTTGTTGACATCACAAAAGACAAGGCAATGCCGAGCTATAGAGCCGTTACAAGAGCCGTTGCAGCTGATGAAGATTTATGGGCGCTTTATCGCAAAGGGCGCATTCTCCAAGCTGAGTTTTATGCGGATAAAATCAATGGGCTTGCAATGGAACCATTGCCTGAGGGCGATGTGCGTTTTCTCAATGCTGAGGTAAACAGACGGCGTCTTGAGATTGACACACTGAAATGGACAACGGCTCGTAATCAGCCATTCGGAATACGTGACAAGAAAGAGGATCAACCGCAAGCTCAGACCTTCACGATTTCATGGAGCGGAGGTGACACCGCTATTAACGCACATGAGGATGAAGAGGTATTGCATTGAACGCACTAGCCAACATCCTGAGTGGCCGATCTACGCGCGTGAAGAGCAAAACGTTTTCGCATAATACATATTATGTTAACAAAACGCCGTATTTGCTGTAGTTTGCCGCATTTTTGGCGATACAGACCCCCCACCCTCCCAGAATCACCGCGCCTCTTCTTGCTACATAATATACCTGCGGAGCAGTTACCGTGCCACACACACTGACCCCAGACCAACACGCAATGCTAGGTCATCTCTCAGAGCTGCGGAGAAGCGTTGTAGAGGGCGAAAGCCATCGGGAGCAGTTTGAGGCTGCGGTATTGCTTATTGATCTGTACGAGGCTATCTTAGAGTTAAATGGCATATTGATATATGAAGATCAGGAGAGGATTGTTCGGCAGTGACGCATATAGAGATACCGTATCAGCCGCGTCCATTGCAGATGGAGTTGCACAATGAGATGCAAGAGAAGCGGTGGGGTGTTGTTGTATGTCATCGAAGGTTTGGAAAGACTGTCTGGGCGATCAATCATATATTGAGGCACTCTCTTCTTAGCAACAAGAGTAACCCAAGGTATGCGTATATGGCTCCTACGTATAGGCAAGCTAAGAATGTGGCTTGGGATTATCTGAAGCATTTTGCTGGTAAGATACCGAATGTGAAGTTTCATGAGACGGAGTTGCGGTGTGACTTGCCTACTGGTGCGAGGATTAGTTTGTTGGGTGCTGAGAACCCAGATAGTTTACGTGGGATATATTTGGATGGGTGTGTGATGGACGAGGTTGCTGACATGCCAGAGAGTGTGTTTCCAGAAGTATTGAGGCCGGCATTATCTGATAGGAAGGGATTTTGTATATTTGTGGGAACACCGAAGGGGCATAATGCTTTCTTTGATTTTTATGAACAGGCTGCATCGAGTGATGATTGGTTGTCTGCGGTGTACAAGGCGAGTGAGACAGGGATATTGGATGACGAGGAGTTGGATGCTGCTCGTGCTATGATGTCTGTGGATCAGTATGCTCAGGAGTTTGAGTGTAGTTGGAACGCGAATGTGCCTGGTGCTATATATGGCAAGGAGTTGGAAGAGGCTACGATAGGGGGTCGTATTACGAATGTGCCGTATGATCCTAGTCACAAGGTAGATACCTGGTGGGATTTAGGTGTTGGGGATAGTACGGCGATTTGGTTTACTCAGAATGTGGGTCGTGCTGTTCATGTGATAGATTATTATGAGAATAGGAATGAGGGGTTGCCGCATTATTGCCAGCTTCTTAATTCTAAGCAGTATTTATATGGAACGCATAATGCACCGCATGATATAGAGGTGCGTGAGTTGGGGAGTGGTAAGAGTAGACGAGAGGTTGCGTGGGATCTGGGTTTGAATTTTAGGGTTGTTCCTAAGCTTCCTGTTGAGGATGGGATACATGCGGCTCAGATGCTGATACCAAGGCTTTGGTTTGATCGTGATAAATGTAAGCAAGGGTTGGAGTGTTTGCGGCAGTATCATAGGGCGTATAACGATAGAACGCGGACGTATCGAGCTACCCCGGTGCATGACTGGTCAAGTCACTCAGCCGATGCGTTTCGATACCTTGCGGTGGGTTTAAGAGAGAGTGGGCCAAGTCATAAAGCCCCACAAGTACAAGCGGTGATGGATTATGACCCATTTGCAGCTTAATACGAAAGAATATTGCGTAGCGCAGATTTCAGACGTGCCAGAGGTGGTTGAGTTGTGTGCGAGGTTTCATAAAGAGAGTTGGCAGGTGTTTGCGGACTTTGATTATGATAAAATGACGAGTTGGATTGTTGAGAAGGTGCGAAATGAAGAGGATCAAATCTTCTTGGCAAAAAAGCACGGAGAGGTCATAGGTGTGTTAATTGGGATGATTTTTTCGTTTCCGTATAGTAACACACTAGTCGGGGGCGATTATATCTGGTATGTTGTACCTCAAGAGCGCGGTGGAATAGCTGGTGTTAGGCTTATGAAGATGTTTGAAGCGTGGGCTAAAGAGAATGGTGCAGTTCGTGTTATGACAGGTGCAACGTCTGGTATTGCGTCAAACAGGGCTGCTAGGTTAATGATGCGTCTAGGCTTTGAGCCTATGGGTTCGTTTATGCAGAAGGAGATATAGTATGGGTAGTTTGTGCGGCAGTAGAAGAAGCCCCGGTGCAAGACCACCTGGAACAAAAAAAAGTAGTTTACGAAAAATTACTGATGATGTGTTGATGGATACTGGTCTAAAGCAAAAAGACGCTGATTACTTCTCTCGATTGCCAGAACGCCAGAGAAGAAGTCAGGAAGCATTGGCTGCTATGCGTGATCGGCGTAGAAAGCGTAATGATGATAAAGTTACTACGACTACTGACACCACAACAGACACAACAGATACAACTACTGATACAGATACTGATACAACTGCAACAACAACTACGACAGCAACTACCCCCACTCCCCCACCACCACCCCCACCCTTTACAGAAACGGTAGATACAGGTGCGGATACAACATATAAGGGTGGAGATGTAAGTGTTGGCGATGTGATTGATAACCGTGTTGTAACGAGTGAAACGGAGGCTGACGCTATTGAAAGCACCGGGAAAGGTAGAGTTTCAACGATTGCAACAAGTCCTAGAGGGTTGCTTGGAATTGGTAGACCCGGGCAAACAAGGCGCAGGCGCTCTTTAATGGGCGGTGGTTTAATCAGATGATTATGTATCGTAGAAACATTGCTGGTGAGATGGGTGCAAAGTCGGCGCAACCTGCGAAGCGGCGTGTGGATATGACGGTTGATCCTTTAGAGCGTCTTAATCAAAAGATGGCTGGTAGAACGCAAGGTGGTTCTACAGAAGGGTTGGCAACGACTAACAAGAAGAAAAAACGTTCTCTTATGAATAACTATGGAATGATGTAATGCCACAGATCTTACCGTTGATAGCGCAACTTGATAGACGTTATAAATCTTTGCAAAGCTCACGCTCTAATTGGGAACGTCATTGGCAAGAGTTAGCTGATTTTATGTTGCCGCGTAAAGCAGACATAACCAAGAAAAGAACGCAAGGTGATAAACGTACAGAGTTAATCTATGACGGCACAGCGATCCATGCTGTTGAGCTTTTATCGTCTAGCTTGCATGGTATGCTTACATCTCCTAGCACCCCTTGGTTTTCTATGCGGTATCGAGATCCCTCATTACAAAATGACGATATGGCAAATGAGTGGTTGGAATTGTGCCTTGATCAAATGTACCAGGCTTTTAACAGATCGAACTTTCAGCAAGAGATACATGAGCTTTATTATGATCTTGTAGTGTTTGGCACTGCTGCTTTTTATGTTGAAGGTGATAAAGAGGGTTTGCGGTTTTCATGTAGGCATATTGCAGAGATTACGGTAGCAGAAGATGCCAATGGTAAAGTAGATACAATATATAGAAAGTTTAAGATTTCTGCTCGTGCTGCGGCGCAGCGCTTTGGTGAGGAAACTCTACCAGCACAAATGGCAAAAGATTTTAAAAATGAGCCACACAAAGAGCATGAGATAATTCATGCGATATATCCGCGTGGAGAAACAAAAGGTCGTAAGGCACAGAACAAGGCAATAGCGTCTGTTTATTATCATGCAGACACTAGACAGTTATTGTCTGAAGGTGGCTTTGATGATTTTCCGTTTATGGTTCCGCGTTTCGTAAAAGATAGCGTAAGTACGTATGGCAGAAGTCCAGCAATGAACGCACTGCCAGATGTAAAGATGCTAAACAAAATGTCAGAAATAACAATCAGGGCAAGTCAGAAACAAGTTGACCCACCTCTGATGGTTCCAGATGACGGATTTATGTTGCCTGTACGTACAACACCGGGTGCGTTGAATTTTTACAGAACAGGTACAAGAGATAGGCTAGAGCCTCTTAATATTGGAGCAAACAATCCTCTCGGTTTAAACATGGAAGAGCAAAGACGTAATGCAATACGTCAGGCTTTCTATGTGGATCAGTTGTTGATGTCGCAAGGGCCAGCGATGACAGCGACTGAAGTGTTGCAGCGAAACGAGGAAAAGATGCGGCTATTAGGACCAGTTCTCGGTAGGCTCCAGTCCGAATTGCTCCAGCCCCTTATCTCCAGATCTTTTGCGCTGCTGCTCAGGAACGGACTCCTCCCAGCCGCGCCTGAGCAACTACAAGGCCAAGACATTGATATTGAGTATGTCTCACCGCTTGCTAAGGCTCAGAGGCTTACAGATCTACAGTCAATGTTGCGTGGCTTTGAGGTAATGATGCAGGTAGCAGAGATTGCGCCTGTGATGGATTATCTCGATGATGATAAGCTTGTGCAGTATCTTGTAGAGGTAACAGGTATTCCGGCACGAGTTATCAGAAGCAATGAAGAGGTACGGCGCTTGCGCGAAGAAAAAGCAGAGCAAGAAGCGGCGCAGCAAGAAATGCAGCAACAAATGATGCAAGCGGAGACCGCGCAAAAAGTAGCGCCACTTATTAAAGCAGCAGGGGCTGTTGAATAATGAAAGAGATAGAAGAGTTAAAATTGACTTATAGACGCACGTTCAACACAGAGGACGGCGAAAGAGTGTTGAGTGATCTCAAGTCTAGATTTGGATTTGAGGCAACCACGTTTACTGGCGATCCATACCAAACTGCATTTAACGAAGGACAACGAGCAGCACTGCTGCTGATCGTCAGGATGTTGTCCGAAGGGAAGGAACCGCAATGAGCGAAGAGGCAATCCAAGATACTGGATCTCAAGAAGCTGCACCAGAAGCTGTTGTAGCACAAGCTGCACCAGAAACCGCACCAGTTGGCTTTTTAGAAAGCTTACCAGAAGAGCTACGCAATGAACCATCACTACGTAACTTTACTGACCCTGGTGCACTAGCGAAAAGCTATGTACATGCACAACGCATGATTGGAGCCGACAAGGTAGCCATACCTGGTAAATCTGCAACGCCAGAAGAATGGCGTGAGGTGTTTACAAAACTTGGCGCACCACAAGAAGCAAATGCCTATGAGTTTGCAGAAAGTGAAGTTTCAGTAAGTGATGATCTAATTGGGAACTTTCGTGAACGTGCATTGACTGCTGGTCTTACAAATGCACAAGCAAATGAAATGATGGGTTTTGTCAGAGATACAATCAGTGGCTTGGAAACTGATATGACTGAGACCACAGAGAAAGCTTTGCATGAAGGTGAGCAAGAATTACGTCAGGAGTTTGGTCAAGCGTTTGACCAGAGACTTGAGCTTGCACAAATGGCAGCAAGAGATTTGCTTGGTGATACAGAAATATTTGATAATATCATTTTATCTGACGGGCGAATGTTAGGGGATCATCCAATGGTTGTAAAGATGTTTTCGCAGTTAGCGGAACAGATTGGAGAAGATAACCTTGAAGGCGCACCATCAGAGCTTATAATGACACCACAAGAGGCTCAACGTCAAATTTCAGAGATGACTAGACGTGATGGGCCATACTGGGATAAGATGCACCCAGAGCATGACACTTACATTCAAGAAGTGTTACGTCTCAGGGAGTATGTTTAGTGGATAACCGCAAGGCCCACGAGAAAGCTTGTAGACAAGCGGAATAGCTGCCCTAAGCAGTAGCATTGGCCCCTCTGGGATAACCAGGCGAAGCAAACCCGAAACTGAAACTGTAAAGGAGAGACGTAATGTCAACCCAAATTACTACAGCTTTTGTCAATCAGTTTTCTTCAAACGTCCAAATGCTATCGCAGCAAATGGGTTCTCTATTGCGTACAGCGGTAGATTCAGAAAGCGTGAATGGCGAAAAAGCTTTTTTTGACCAAGTGGGTGCAGCATCTGCTGTCCTACGTACTTCACGCCATGCGGATACGCCGTTGGTGGAAACACCACACAGCAGACGTATGGTAACAATGTCAGACTATGAGTACGCTGACTTGATCGACGATCAGGACAAAGTGCGTTTACTTGTTGATCCGACTTCAACCTACAGCCGTGCAGCAGCAGCAGCTATGGGTCGTGCTATGGATGATGTAATCATCACAGCAGCTCTTGGTACTGCAAACACTGGTAAAGACGGTAGCACTTCTACAGCGCTTCCATCAGGCCAGAAAATTGCTCATGGTTCTGCTGGTTTGACTATTGCCAAACTAGTAAGCGCTAAAGAGTTACTTGATGCAGCAAGTGTTGATCCGTCAATACCACGTTACATCGTTGTATCTCCAAAGCAAATCAGTGATTTGTTGAACAACACAACCGTGACTTCAAGTGATTTCAATACCGTAAAAGCTTTGGCTCAAGGTGAAATCAACTCGTTTGTGGGCTTTCAATTCATCGTATCTAACCGTCTAAACACAGACAGTAACAGTGACCGTCAGGTTATTGCGTTTGCGTCAGATGGTATTAAGCTTGCTGTTGGTAAAGAACCAGCCGCACGTATTGATGAACGAGCCGACAAGTCATATTCAACGCAAGTCTACTACTGTCAGTCTATCGGTGCTACACGCATGGAAGAAGAAAAAGTAGTAGAAATTGCTTGTAACGAGTAAGGAGACTGAAAAATGGCTACTGTTTATTCGACACAACGCACTAATTCACGAGCAACTCCAGCCGTGATGAACAAAGCAAATGAGCTAGGTGGACGTATCCGCGTTGCTCATGGCACATACGAAGCATCTTCATTAGCGTCTGGTGACGTTATTGAAATGTTTATTCTTCCAGATGGCGCAAGATTGCTAGAAGGATCACTTGCACATGATGCAATGGGTTCATCTACAACTTTGTCAGTTGGCTATGCTGCACACACAGACGCTGACGGTTCTGCCGTATCTGCATCTGCTGCTGCATATAAGGCTGCTGCTGCGTCTACATCTGCACAGAAGGTAGACATTCTTGCTACTTTGGCTCTTGGCTCAGGCACAGAGACAAATACCAATGAAGATGGTGTTGCTATTACAGTTACTATGGGCGGCGCTGCTGGTACTGGTACTGTAGAGCTAACCATTAAGTATGTGGTTGACTAACTAGGATGGGGCGGTTCGCCGCCCCTTCTTTTATATGGAGACAGTTGATGGCAAGTACGGTTGATATAGCTAACTACGCACTTAATCTTTTAGGAGCGTCAAACATTTCTAGCTTTTCTGAAAACAGTAAAGCGGCTCGTGTTGTTAATCAGTTTTACGAAGGAACGAGAGATGCGGTGTTTAGATCACACCCTTGGAATTGTTTGATTGTCAGAGCAGAGCTTGCACAAGATAGCACTGCACCTAACTTTGGATATACATATCAGTATGCACTTCCAGCAGATCCATTTTGTTTACGAGTTTTAGAGTTCAGCAATGGCTCTCTGTCATATCCACAAGACAATATGACAAACAATTCTGGTGGTCCTGTGTTTGCAATAGAGGGCAGAAAGCTAGTGACTGATGAAGGCACAGCAAAGATAAAGTACATTGCAAAGATTACAGATCCACAGCAATACGATCCAAGTCTCATACAAGCGTTGTCTGCTCGATTAGCGTCTAACATTGCATATGCAATCACAGGCTCTAACAGCGTTGTACAGACGATGTACGCCAAGTATGAAGCTGAGGTCAAGGAAGCACGGTTCAACGATGCTACAGAGAGCGCTACACAGCGTCTGGAAGCAAGTGACTTGATTGAGAGTAGGTTCTAGGAATGGCAAGAAGCGCACCTGCCCTAAGTTCTTTTACCGCTGGTGAGATAAGCCCTAGACTAGAGGGCAGAACGAATATTGAAAAATATCGTGAAGGATTATCAGATCTTACGAACATGGTGGTGATGCCGCACGGTGGTGCAACAAGACGCCCCGGCACTGAGTATTTAGGTGAGGTGAAGAGTAGCTCAGTTAAAACACGGCTTATTCCGTTTCAGTTTAAAACAAGTGATACGTATATTCTTGAGTTTGGTAATCAGATTATGAGAGTGTTTCGTAATGATCTACAGGTCTTAAACTCTTCCGCAAAAACAATTACTGCCGCAACAAAGGCAAACCCCGGTGTATTCACAAGCAACAGTCACGGTTTCAGCAACGGTGACGAAGTTTTTGTTGATAGCTTAGGAGGTATGACAGAGGTAAATGGTAGGAATTATTTAGTAGCAAATTCAAGCACTAACACTTTTTCTTTGCAAGATCTATTTGGAAATGACATAAATACTACCAGCTTTACAACTTATACATCTGGCGGCACTGCAACAGAAATCTTTGAAGTTGCAACGCCGTATTCTGAGGCTGACTTATTTGATATTAGATTTGCTCAATCTGCGGATACAATGTATCTTGTGCATCCATCATATGATATACGCACCTTAACAAGATCGGATCACAATAATTGGACATTCGCTACACTTTCTATTACTGGATCTCCCTCACCAGGATTAAGTGGATCGGATGATAGGCCAAGTTGCGTTTCGTTTTTTGAGCAAAGACTTGTATTCGCAGGTACAAATAATAATCCGCAAAGTATCTGGTTTAGCAAAAACGGGAATTATACAAACTTCACAGTAGGTACTGCTTCTGACGATGCGTTGATCTACACCATTGCGTCAAATCAAGTAAATGCTATTCGTTATCTCTCTGCAACAAGAGTGCTCACGATTGGTACGTCTGGCGGTGAATATGTGCTTACGTCAACAAATGATGGGCCGATAACACCTACAACAACATTAATACGCAAGTATTCTAACTATGGATCAGCGCCAATTGACCCTGTACAAGTTGCTGATGTTACGTTGTTTGTGCAACGTGGCGCACGTAAAGTTAGAGAGTTTAAGTTTGTTGGTAATGTTAATACTGGTGGGTATTCTGCCCCTGATATGACGATACTTGCAGAGCATATCACAGATGGCGGTCTTACACAGTTTGCGTATCAACAAGAGCCAGATAGTGTTGTGTGGGCTACAAGAGCAGACGGTACGCTTTTAGGAATGACATATAGACGTGAAGAAGAGGTTGTTGCTTGGCATAAGCATGTAATCGGCGGTGCTTTTAGCGGTGGTCAAGCTGTGGTAGAAAGCATTGCAACATTGCCGTCTGATAGTGGTGAAGATGAATTGTACATGATTGTGAAGCGCACAATCAACAGTGTAACAAAAAGATACGTTGAGAAACTTAAATTGTTTGACTTTGGCGCAAATACAACAAGTGCTTTCTTTGTGGATAGCGGATTATCGTATAGTGGCAGTGCAATCAATAGTTTGTCTGGCTTGCATCACTTGCCAGGTGAAAGTGTATCTGTGTTGGCTAATGGTGCAAGCCATCCTGATAAAACCGTTGCATCTGGAAGCATTTCGCTTGATTTCTCTGCAACAAGTGCGTCTGTGGGCTTTGGATTTACAAGCAATTTAGAAACATTGCGTATTGAAAGCGGCTCTGTTGATGGCACAAGTCAGGGCAAACCAAAGCGTATTCATGCAATTACGTTGAGATTGTTTGAAACAGTTGGTGTAGAAGTTGGTAATGGTGCATCTGACTTAGACCGTATACCATTTAGGGATAGTTCTATGGGTATGGATACTGCCATACCATTGTTCACAGGAGATAAAGAGATAGAGTTTCCTGGTGGGTTTGAAGATGATGACCGTATTTTTGTGAGGCAAACGCAACCACTACCATTGACGGTATTGGCGTTGTTCCCACGCATGAATACATTTGATTTGTGAGGTAGATTATGGGCGCTGTTTGCACAGGAATACAAGTTTTTACAGGATTGACTGGCGCTATCAAACAGAAAAATGCGTCTGATAAAGCTGCTGAGAAAGCGCAAGCAGCGGCAAACTTCAATGCAGAGATGATTGAGCGCGATATTGGTTTGCTTGAAAGACAACGCGGTATTATCAATGCGCAGTTTGGAATTGATAAAGTAAGAAATCGTAGGGCGTTTGAAAGGGAAATACAAAGTGAAGTAAGAGCAAATACAGGATACGCTGGTTTTGATATGCACATGGGCACACCTCTTACTACTCTAAGAATAAATGCCAGAGAGTTTGACTATCAAGCGGCTGTTAATGAGTTTAACAATGAAATGACAAATATGCAGATAAGTGATGCTCAAGAAGAGGCACGTCTTAATGCTGAGTTAGCACGTATGGAGGGTAGCGGCGCTGCTGCTAGTTTACGTGCTCAAGGTACTGCGTCTTTAATAAGTGGATTAGGTCAAGTAGCAGGTCTTGGCTATCAACGCGGAATATTCGGTTCTGGTCCACAATATTCTACAAGAGCGTCAGGATCTAACTTTACAACTAGCCCACGCCCAATGCCACGTCCTTTGTTGAGGTAAGAACATGAGAATACCAGTATATCGAGCAGAAGGAAGAGTAAGCACAGACATGCCAGGGCGTCCTATACGTGCAAGGCGAAGTGTGGCTAGAGAAGCTGAACAGGAGTTGGCAAAGGCTGCACCAGCAAAAGCTGCGTTGGCTGCAATCGGTGAATACGCTGAAACACGCTACAAGATGGAAACAAAGAACAATCTTGATAATGCGTTGTTAGATGCACAAGAGGCGTTGCGTGAAAGACGTGAAGAGCTTGCCAAGTCAGATCTGTATGGCAATGTTCTTGATGGTGATGATCCAATATGGACGCGAGAGACAAGTAAACTACAGCGTGAGTTATCTGAAAAAGTAGGGCGTGATAGATATGCACAGCAACAGTTTCAGTCACAGTTTCGTCAGTTAGAGATACAGAATAGATTTGCGTTACGCGGTGACATTGATCGCCGTGTTGAGATTGCCTCTCTGCAAAACAGAGAAAGAAAACTAACAGACGTTGAAAACCAAATAGCAAATGGTCAGGATCTCAGTGTCATATCTATGGCATTGCAAGGTGTTGTAAACGATACACAGAAAATGGCGCAGATAAAGGCTGGTGATCTTAGCAGTCTTACAAAACAACAATACGCTATGATTTACAACGGTACGATACGTGCGCTTACAAGGTATGCAGATAGCGCAACGAGTGGTGTACTTGCGATAGATGAAATGCGCCGTGCGCTACGTGATAGCTTGCCAAGTGACTTTTATGGTCCAGAAAAAGAGGAAAAGCCTGTTGGAGAGGAAGCACTTTCATCCTCTGGCGGTGCGTATGTTTATGGCTTGATGAAAATGTTAAGCCCAGAAGATCAGGCAAAGATGCTGAAAGCTGTAGGTGGTTTGCAAACTTTCTTTGAAGGTCCAACCATTGCAGAGCAAAAAGCACAAGATCTTGCAGAAATTCATAGAAGTGAATTATCGTCATCAATAAGTGTTTATACTGACAATTTGCCAACGCAAACTTTACCTGAAGAAACAATTACAAAATTAGAAACATCTGTAGCAAGCATACTGCCAAAAATAGAACCCGAAAAGGGGGCTAAAATGGTAGAAGATCTTAACGATCTTAAGCAGCTCAACTCCTTAAAGATTGGTTTAGGGCGAGAAGCTACATTAAAAAATATAGACGCTTATGTTGATTTCTACGCAAAAGGAGTGCAAGGGCGTGGTGGCGAAGGTATTGACACGAAGTTTGAAGAAAAAGCATTGAAAATGGCGGTTGATTTGCGAGACGCCATAACAACGCAACTTGACGTAAAAGGTGACGCTATCGCTTTTGCTGAGGCAAATAAGATGGACACCGTAAATATAGAACCTGTGGATTTATCTATTGAAGCTATAAACACAGGTCAAAGTGGTTTGGAAAAAAGAATAGAGGCTGGTAAAAAAATTAAGGATTTAAACGGACTTAACTATACGCCAATACTCTCTCAAGCAGAAGCAGATATAATGATACAAAGCATTGAAGGTGTTGAGGCGTCTGATGCGGTTGCGTATTTACAGCGCATGAAATTGTTTCTTGCGCCAATGGATAGAGCATTTCTCTTTGAAAGTTTGAGGCGCAAAGGATTATCAAAAGAATATGTACAAGCGATGTTTATTGATGATTTTAAGATTGCTGGTGACTTAGTTGCTACTAAAAATTTAGAGTTAGCAGAACTCAAAAAAGGTTTGCCGTCTATTAAAACATCAGGCACTACAGGTGTTACACAAACACTTAACAATCTGCCTTTATTTGAAGATTATGCTGCTGCATACGTAACAGGTGGTGACGGTGCAGCTTCTATAAAACTGCTCAATGAGCAACGTGATATGGCAGAAAAACTTGCTTTTTATTATGTAAAAACACAAGATATGGAAGTGGCTGACGCTGTAGAAAAAGCAGTAGAAAGTATTTTCCCCGGTGATGTTTTGGTTGGCAGAAATGAAAACCTTATTGTGCCAAAAGGATTTAAGTCAGAGAATGTTTCAACATCTTTGCAAACACTCGTTAAGCCAAATGTATTAGACCAATTTGATATTGTGCCATTATCAGACCCAAGATATGAGGGCTTTCAAAATCTTGCTGTTAGTCAACAAGCATTAATAAACAACGGTAAGTGGCTTAACAACGGCACTGGTGACGGTGTTATATTGCATTACAACTTAGAGGGTACGTTTATACCTGTTCTTATAGGCGATGGAACACAAGCTTTCGAGCTTATGTTTAAAGATTTAGAAAAAATGGATTTGTTGGCTCTTATGGCAAACAAAGAAAAGCTTACACTAAAAACAATACAAGAAAACTTTGCTATTGGATACAAAAGTAGACCTACACAATACACTGGCACAGGAACGTTAATTGTAGAACCAACACAAACGGATATGCCTGGGTTGGGTGATTTAGATGCAGAAGCAAAAAAACGAATAGATGAAGCGCAACAGCAGTATTTTCAGCAATAAAGGTAACTAATGCGTCCACGTCCGTTAAATCAAGATAGTGCAGTAGTCAGGGCTACCGGGTTTGCTGATTTAAGTATTTCGGCTGGGCAAGTATTTAAGCAAGCACTTGAAGCTCCCACCGTGGGCAACTTACTGTCTCAATCGTACAAAACATCTAACAGTTTATATAACAACGCGACAGAAGAAGAAAAAGAAGAGTTTAGAGAGCAACAAAGACAACGTGATTTACGAAAGTCAGGGCTTGAAGCGCAGTTACGTATTGAAACAGATCCTATTAAAAGAGAGCAGCTTCTTGGTGAAATAGATCAGCTATACAAAGAAAAAGAAACACAACGCGATTATTACTCTCAGAAAATGATTGAGGATGGTAGGTTAATTACTGCCGAAGCGTTAAACGAAGAATACGGTGATTTCTATACGTTTGAAAAACCAGAGTCACGAGAAGTGGCAGAAATGCTTGTTAAGAATGTACGAGAGGAGCTTGTACGCAATGCAATACTTGAAAAGGGTTTAGATGGTGTTGCTGGTTACACGGCGCTTTTAAGCGGCGCTTTGCTTGCGGCTGCAACAGATCCTATAGAGCTTGGCGCAGCATTTATACCGTATTTTGGGCAAGCAAGACGTGCGGCTACTGTTGCTCGATTTGGCAAAGTTAAAGGGCGTACTGCTATAGGTGCTGCGGAAGGTCTTGCCGGATCTCTAGTAACAGAACCTTTGTACTATGGATTATCTCAACAACTACAGCTTGATTATAGCATGGGCGAGGCGTTGCTGAATGTTGGCGTAGGCACATTGCTTGGATCTGGCATTGGTACTATTGCTGGTCTTACTGCTAGACGGATAGATATAAAAGAAGTTGCTCGTGATAGTGGTGTGCCAGATGACATATTTCCTGAGCAACAACGTATAAGTGAGGCAGATGCAGTTGCAGAAACACAGCGTAGAAATAAAAACACATACAAAAACAATGGTGTGTTTGGAGGGCAACGGATTGGAAATGTTGTTTTAAGACAATTTGTAAACGACAATGAAATAGACGTGTCTCCTGTTATGCCGAGGTACGCAAAACGTCCACAAACTCTAGTAGAGTTTATAAAGGATCGTGGTGGTATAAATGATGATAAAGGACCATTGAAAGGAAAATTAAGTAAACAAGGTATAAAAGCTCGTACTGGATACGTTACAAAAAAAGGAAGTCGCGTTTCTTTTTTAAGTAACAAAGATTCTGATTTAGATTTAGTTGAAGCAACGGAAATAGCTTTTGATGGCGGTTATCTCGGCAATAATAATGTAAACGAATTTTTACAAAGAATAGATGAAGATTTAAATGGTGATTATACTTTTTCATTAGCAGATCAGGAACAAGGAGATTTGTGGAGAAAATATCATCAGGGAAAAAATGATTTTGAAAAAGAAACAGAAGCTCGTAATTTAATCCGGCAACAAATAAAAGATACGACTGGACGCGATTTAACAGACACTGAGGTTGCTATACTTTCAGATGAAATAAACCGCACTGGTGTAGATTTAGAAGATGCCGCGAAATCTGTACAAATTAAGTTAGATAATTTTCAAGCACAAATGCTTGCGAGAAACGGTCAATCAATATCAAACGATGTAGGTGCAGATGTAAACTCGGCAGAACGATTTGACGAATTGTTGCCGCAAGTGCAAGATGAATTTGAGTTTGATGCGGAGTTAGAGCAAAATGAAGCAATTATAAGACAGTATGAGGAAAACGGCGATTTAGACGCAGAAGATCTCAAAGAGCTTGAAGAGATACGTCAGATAGAAGAAAAAGCTGAGGCATATCAAGACCTTACGAGAATGGCAGCTATTTGTACGGCGAGGGCGTAATGGCAGATTGTTTAAAACTTATAGATGACGCAAACAATGGTAGGCTTACAGACCAAGAGCTATCTGATATTATTGAGGATTTGCAATCTGCTAAAAATGCACAGAGAGCCGCAAGTAAGTTAGAGTCCGTAGAAGAAAGCATATTTGAGCGTGGTGCGTATCTTGTAAAAGAAGCAGAGCTTGCTGCTAAGATAGAAAAACGCAATCGTTACATAAACATTTTACGCGAAAAGAATTTGCTTGAACTAGCAGATCGAGCAGACAAAGCTGTAAACGATCCGTCATTAGGATTAGAAGCGGCGTTGGTTGGTGTAAATGCTGGGTTTGAAGGTGCTCTTAGATCTGTTGACAGCCTTATGAACTCACTAGGCGGTCAATATTTTGGTGGCATGATTGCTGACTTAAAAAAAGCAAAGTTGCTTACTGACTTTAATACTATGCGTAAAGATTTAGAAATTGAGGTATCAAGGGCATTGGCAAATCTTAATAAAAAAGTGCCAGAGACAGATATTGATGCAAGCCCGAAGGCACAGAAAATTGCAAAGATTATGTTTAAATATCAGCGTACAGCTTTGCACAGAGAAAACAAAGCTGGTGCGTTTATACGATTAAAAGAAGGTCGTGTTGTTAGAGCAAGCCATGATCCAAGCAAACTTACTAAAGTAGGTAAAGATGCGTGGGTTGATTATATGTCAGAGGGTGGACGTATAAATTGGTCTAAAACAGCTAATGGTGATTTTGCAAATGCAGATGATGCAGCAAAACGTGGTTTTTTAGAAAGATCTTATCAGGCTATTGTTACTGGAAATCGTATAGGCAGCGATAAAACAGAATTATCAAAAGCTTTTACAGGATCAAAAAACCTAGCAAAAGCAAGAAGCGAAAGTGCTGTGTTTACTTTTAAAGATGCAGACACTTGGTATGAGTACGATCAGCAATTTGGGCGTGGTTCATTACGTGAGGCTTTTGTGCAAGATCTCCAAGGTTCTATGAGATCTATTGCTTTACTAGAGCAGTTTGGCACAAATCCAGAAGAACTTTTTAAAAGAGTACAGAAAAAACTTTTAGATAAACACCAAAACGACTTAAAAAAATCACAAAGATTACAGCGTAAAAACTCAATATTAAATTTTAATGCAATGCTTGATGAGGTTACAGGTGACGTAAACATTGGATCGCACACTAAGTTAGCTCGTTATTTGCACTTTTACAGAGCAATACAAACAATGGCAAAACTAGGTGGCGCTGCTGTGTCTGCTTTTTCTGATGTAGCGTTTATGGCATCAAATCGTATGTATCAGGGTCGTAGTCTTATGGACGCTTGGGGTGATAGCTTTGGTGCTTTGTTTAGAGGCATGAACCAAGGTGAAATGCGTGAGTTTGCAGATAGACTTGGGGTTGGCTTAGAAAGTCAGTTAGGTGATTTTATGTCACGGTTCAATGCCTCCGATGATATACCAGGCAATACATCAAAACTGCTAAACAAATTTTTTAAGCTAAATTTATTACAGCCTTGGACAGAAGCTAACAAGCGTGGTGTTACGCTTATGATCGCCAATGATCTAGGCAGAGAGGCTAGTAAGACTTTTGACAATCTTGCGCCTGATTTACAGCGGTTGCTGAGTATCTATGGCATAGATGCGGTCAAATGGAACGCGGTACGCAAGGGTGTTAAAAAGGGGCCAGATGGTAGAGATTACATTGTGCCCGGTGAAATACCAGACGAAAGTGTAAGAGAAAATATGTTTAACTTGCTTACAAACGAAGCAGAGTTTTCCGTACCATCTCCCGGCGCAAGAGAACGTGCAATACTACGACAAGGGTATAGACCCGGTACTTTTGCTGGTGAAGCAATACGTTTTGTAGGTCAATTCAAGTCTTTTGGTGTGTTAGGTATTACTAAGAATATCGGACGTCATGCGTATGGCACAGGTGCTAAGAACAAACGTGAGATTTTTGCTAGAGGTGTAGGTGGAAATCTCGGCTTAATAAATACCATAGTTGGCACAACGGTTATGGGTTACTTTGTTATGCAAGCCAAAGAGGTTATGAAGGGCAGAGAGCCTAGACCAGCTTCACCAGAAACATTCTTAGCTGCTGCATTGCAAGGCGGTGGGCTTGGTATATACGGCGATTTCTTGTTTGGTCGCGCAACTCGATTTGGTGGTGGCACATTAGAAACAGCGATAGGGCCGGGCATAGCTGCTGGGTTTGAGGGATTAGATCTTATGCTTAGGTATAGAGATCAGTTGCTTACAGGTGACGAAGATGTACGTGGTGACGCGGTAAGGTTCTTTAAAAGCAACATGCCACTGGCAAATTTATTTTATACGCAACAAGCACTTGATTATATGATATGGTATCAGTTGCAAGAAACGATCAACCCAGGGTATCTACAGCGTATGGAACAAAGAATACGGCGCGAAAACAATCAGGACTTTATAGTACCGCCTTCTAGTGTCGTTGCAACAGGTGGAGGTTTTAGATGACTGTTCAAATCATTAAATTCGTGGTAAAACACTCTTAGTAGAGGATGTAACATGACAGTAAGTAGTAGCACAAACAAAGTAAGTTACAGTGGCAACGGTTCGCTAACCACGTTTGCTTACACGTTCAAGATATTCGACGAGGATGATCTAACAGTTATTCTTAGGGCGGCAGATGGCACAGAAACCACACAAACTATAACGACACACTACACAGTAACAGGTGTAGGTGTAGCTAGTGGTGGTAACGTGGTGTTTGGGTCTGCCCCGGCAAGCGGTGTTACGGTGGTTATCATACGTGAGCAGCCATTAACACAAGGATTAGATCTTGTTCCTAATGATCCGTTTCCGGCGCAATCGCTAGAAGAAAGCTTAGACAAGCTAACCTTTATGGCGCAAAAGCACGAAGAAGAACTTAGTCGTGCTATTAAGGCATCACGTACAAACACGCTAACTGGGTCTGAGTTTACCATCTCTGCAAGTGATAGGGCTAATAAAGTGTTTGCATTTGATAGCTCTGGTAATGTGAGTATTACATCTGAGCTTGGTACATTTAAAGGTAATTGGTCAGCGTCTATTGCATACGTGCAACGCGACATTGTTAAAGACACAAGCACTAATAATATCTTTATAGCTAACACAGCGCACACTAGTTCTGGCGCACAACCACTGACTACAAATACCGACAGTGCAAAATGGGATTTGTTAGTCGATGCTGCAAGTGCAACAACATCAGCTACTAATGCTGCTACGTCAGAAACTAATGCAGCAACTAGCGCAACCAACGCGGCTACAAGCGCTACAAATGCTGCGACTAGCGAAACCAATGCGGCAACATCAGCTACAAATGCTGCGACTAGCGCAACATCTGCTGCAAGTTCTGCAACATCCGCAGCTGCAAGCTATGATACTTTTGATGATAGATACCTCGGTGCTAAATCTACATCAGGTGGTGATCCTAGCACTGACAATGATGGTGATGCTCTTGTTGACGGTGCGTTATTTTTTGACACCACTAACAATGTAATGAAGGTGTACAACTTAGGTACGACTACGTGGCTACGTACAACGCCAACAACGACTGACCAAGGTCATATAAATACTGTTTCTGGCATTTCGGCTAATGTAACTACTGTCGCTGGAATAAGTAGCAACGTCACAACAGTAGCTGGTATAAGCTCGGACGTAACAACCGTTGCGGCAGATGGTACAGACATTGGTACAGTCGCTGGTATATCTTCTAACGTAACAACAGTAGCTGGTATATCGGGGAATGTAACGACTGTTGCCGGGATTAGCTCAGATGTTACAGCGGTGGCTGGTGATGCTACTGACATAGGCACTGTTGCTACTAATATATCTAACGTCAATGCGGTGGGTGGTATATCTGCTAATGTAACTACGGTTGCTGGTATTGCATCAAATGTGACTACGGTTGCCGGGATTAGCGCTAATGTTACTACAGTTGCTGGAGACACTACAAACATAGGAACGATTGCCACAAACTTAAACGGTACTGATACTATTGGAACAGTGGCTGGATCAATTAGTAATGTTAATAGTGTTGGTGGCTCTATTTCAAATGTTAATACTGTTGCAAGTAGCATTAGTGATGTTAATAGCTTTGCTAATCAGTACAGAATAAGTGCTCAAAACCCAACAGCAAGCTTAGACGCTGGAGACTTGGCGTATGTAACAGACGATAGTGTTTTAAAATATTTCAACGGTACAAGTTGGGTATCAATTTCACCGGGCATTGGTAATGTATCCGATGATACCTCTCCAACGCTTGGCGGTGTGTTACAAACAAATGGAAATAATATAGAGTTTCCTGATAGTAGTGGCGCTGAAAACAATAGACTAAAGTTTGGCGCTAGTGATGATTTGGAGATTTATTTTGATGGGACTGACAGCAATATAGTTGCTGCTGGTGGGGCGAGTTCTCATTTAAATGTTTATGTCGAGGATGATTTTATTATCCGTCACGGCACTCCATCTTCATCTGAGGTCATGGCAAGTTTTCTTAATGATGGTGCTGTCAATCTTTATTATAATAATTCAATACGCCTTTATACTTCTAACAATGGTGTTAATGTAAGTGGTGACCTTATTACATCTGATGATTTATTTGTTAATGGTGGATTTGCTCGTATTCAAGCAAGTACAGCGCCTACATTACAAATTAAAAGCACTGATACAACAGGAACAGAGGATCAAGAACTAGGAAGCCTTGAGTTTTATGGTTCAGATAGCACAAGTCCAGGGGCTGGTGTCAAAGCTTCTATTAAAGGTGTTATTCAAGGAACAAATGGTAACGCTACAAGTTTGCAATTTTCAACAACAAATTCTGCTAATGAAACCCTTGCTATCGAGATTGATAGGTATGGAAATCTACTATTATATGACAACAACAGTATTAGGTTTTATGATACTGATGATAGTCATTTTGTTGGCATTGATGTTCCATCATCAGTTACAGAAACTTATACAATTACTTTACCAGCTGCTGGCCCTGACGCGGATCAAATACTTGTGTCGGATACAAATGGAAATACAGTTTGGGAAAACAAACCAGTGGCTGCTGGCGGCACAGCATTTTCAGCCTTTTAGGAGATAACAAATGGCACGAAATATAAAATTAATTAATGGCTCTTATATAGCTCAAACAACAAATCAGTTTGATAATGCCTCAACAGGCTACACAGTTCCAAGTGCTAAAATTGCAAGAATAGGATTTAATGTAAGTTCTATTGGTGGTCGATCCTCATCCTCTAGTAGCTCTAGGGGTGCTATGGGTGGATTTTACGCTGGGGCAGCTGGATCAAGCACAACTGGAGCGGATACAAACAGAATCTTATTCGCCTATGATAGTGGCGCACGTTCTAGTACTAGTTATACTTTTGGTGTGTGTACGGTTTCATATGATCCAAATCATGGCCATAAATGGAGCATTCAGGCTAATAATGAAGCTAGTCACCCACGACTTTGGATTGGTGACAATATGCGAGAAAAGTACACAACAAGAAATAATACGCTTTGGGGTGAGAATAATATTACTAAGGCAACTAGTAATTCTACTTCTAGTAATTGGGGTACATTATATTGGTCGGGTGATAGTAATAGCACTTTCCTTAATCAGAGACATCATTTCGTTCCTCATAGTCAACAAACGCACTCTGGATCAACACATTCTCGTGGACAGTTTCAAGGGGCGTGTCATGCTGTTGCTGGAGAAACCATTTATATTTTCGATTATGCCCCTTATGAGCAAACCACTTGGAATAAACACGCTTTTAGCAAAGTTCAATATAGTTTGTTTATTATAGAAGAAGATGAATAGGAGATTATTATGAAGGTTAAGTTTTTTAATAATACTACTGGTATAGAACAGGGCGATTTTATTGTGCCTCCTTCTAATGTATCAGGCTTTGATGTTTCTACACATCACGGAGCAAACAGTACTGCTATGGTTTCTGATGAAAGTAATTTAGAAGTTTTAGTTGATGGTGCTAAATATGTTTTAGATGTATCTAATGAACCATCAGAAACAGAAACACAGTATGCAGAGCTTACTGGTTATGAAGCTAAAACTGGTGGTGGTTATCAAGGAACTTGGCAAATGGTTACTAAGCCAGAAGAACCATCTGACCCAGAATAAGAGATTAGCTAATGGATAAACGAACAGTAGCATCAGCGCATGAGCGAATAGATGAATTGCAGATACAAGTTGCGGAGATAAAGACTGAGATGAAGATACAATTTAAAGACCTTTACAACCGCATCAAAAGGCTAGAAGCAATCATGATTGGTATTAGTGGCGCGAGTTTACTGTTGCTATTACGAATGACATTTTTGAGCTAGGCAAATGGACCCGGTTAGTTGCGTTGCTTTAGCCACAGGCGCTTTCAAAGCACTAAAGGGCGCTATTGGAGCCGGGAAAGATTTGCAAGAAATGACAGGCCAACTTTCTACTTGGGGTAAAGCTTTCTCTGATTTTACTAACCTTGAGGAAAGAGAAAAGAACCCACCATTCTGGAAAAAAACATTTCGAGGTTCTGATGAAGAAACTGCTCTTGAAATCTTTGCTAACAAAAAGAAGATGGAACAAATGCGTTCTGAAATAAAAGAGCATATCACTTGGCATTACGGAAAATCAGCATGGGATGAGGTTCTGGCGATTGAGGCTAGTATGCGTAAAAGACGCAAGGACGAGCTATACAGAAAGCAAGCTCAGATTGATGCAGCAATAAACTTTGCAATTGGTGCTGTTATTTTTGTTATCAGTGGTGGAATACTGTTTCTTGGCTTTTACGCTCTTGGCAAATGGCAAGGGCGTTGGTGATGTGGGTGTTGCTTTGGTTGCAAGTAATAAGCGGTAATTTTGATCACTACCATGTAGGCAGTTATTCAAGTGAAGAAGCTTGTAAGGTTGCTCAGAAAGAAGCTAAGGTGTTGGTAACAAACAATAATTCTAAAGTGGTGTGTATAAAAATTGAACGGTGATATTAAAGGAATGGCGCAACAAATATATTGTGTATGACAAGTCAGGAAAAGTTGTTATAATTACACGCGAGAAAAAGATAGCGATAAAACACGCGAGGTCGCTGAAATGACAGAGTTTGAGAAAGCAGATATAAACGGTAACGGCGTTATTGAGAAAGCTGAGTGGAACAAACTGGCTTTGGAAGATCGCAGACTTGAGATGATTGACAGAGACTTGAAGCGCAATGCGGAGCGTAGGTTTACCGGGTTTGCTCTTGCCGGGATGTTGATCTATCCGTTTATTATTCTCTTAGCGTCTGTTCTTGGCTTTGACAAAGCGGCAAGTCTTATCACAGATATAGCAAGTGTATACGTGATAGCTGCATCAGGCGTGGTTGCTGCGTTTATGGGATTTAATGCGTATGCTGCGAAAGCGGAGCCGAAGAAAGCAAGCATACAAATGGAGGGTGAGTAATGTTACAAAGCTTGATAGGGCCGATAGCAGAATTAGCTGGTGGTTGGCTAAAGGGCAAAGCAGATGCACAAGCTGCTGCTGCTAATCTAAAGCTAGTTGAGGCCGAAGCCAAAGCTACCATTATGAAGTCTGCTGCTACGAGCGAGGCTGAGTGGGAAAAGCTCATGGCTCAAGGCACTATGAACTCATGGAAAGACGAGTACCTGGTAATTCTTTTCAGCATACCATTGATCCTAGTGTTCACTGGTGAATGGGGCCGTACAGTTGTTGCAGAGGGGTTTACAGCGCTGGAACAGATGCCTGAGTGGTATCAGTATACTTTGGGCGTAATCGTAGCTAGTAGCTTTGCCGTAAGATCTGCAACTAAATTCTTTGGGAAGAAATAATGACTGATTTAAAAATACCTGTAGCTCTCGTCTTTGCAATGGCTGTACAGCTCGTTGGTTTAGTATGGTATATTAGTTCTATCGTACATGATATAGAACACTTGAAGCAAACTGTTTCGGCGCAAGATGAACTTATCCGTTTGATAGATCAGGACGTAAATGATCTGTGGGCTTTCTGTACTTTTACCGAAAACAAGTGGGCAGAGGCTTACACAAGTGATATGGTGTACGAAAGATTGTGCGGAACAAAGGAGTTTGTTGAGCAATGACTTTTAAATTAGGAAAGCGTAGCCTTGAAAGATTAGAAGGTGTAGACGAGCGTATGGTTGCTGTTGTTAAACACGCAATCGGTGTAAGTAAAATTGATTTCGGTTGTATTTGTGGGATTAGAACCATTGAAGAACAAAAAGCATTGGTTGCAAAAGGTGCAAGTCAGACCATGAAGTCTAAGCATATTGATGGTATCGCCGTTGATTTAATGGCGTACATTGGTAGCCGAGCAAGTTGGGAACTTAATTTGTATGACGATATAGCTGATGCAATGGCAGAGGGTGCAAGAGTTTGTGATGTTCCTGTGCGTTGGGGTGCAGCATGGACTGTACCAAACATAGCGCATTGGGATGGCACGATGGAGGCTGCAATGAATGATTATATTGATACAAGGCGTGGTCAAGGTCGCAGACCGTTTATTGATGGTCCACATTTTGAGTTGATGGTGTAGTCATGGCAAAGAGCACAGTCAATAAAGCTAAGATTTACACAAAGCCTGAGATGCGAAAGCGTCAGTTTCGATCAATACTTAATAGTAGTGTTCAAGGAACAGCCGCCGGAAAGTGGTCGGCTCGGAAAGCACAACTCCTTGCAAAAAGATACAAAGCTGCTGGTGGAGGATATAAGTCGTGAAAGCTCCGCAACGATCTCTGATGAATTGGGGAAAACAAAACTGGCGTACTAAGTCTGGTAAGAAATCTAGTGAAACTGGTGAGCGTTACTTGCCAGAGAAAGCAATCAAGGCTTTGACACCAGAAGAGTACGCTGCGACTACACGAGCTAAACGTGCTGGTGGTGGCACTGGTCAGACTGTACCACAGCCAAAAAAGATTAGAGATAAGACAAGAAAATATCGGAGTTAGATATGGCTAAGACACCAGCATGGCAACGCAAAGAAGGTAAGGCAAAGAAGGGTGGTCTTAACGAAGAGGGTCGTAGGTCTTACGAAAAAGAGAACCCAGGCTCAGATCTCAAAGCACCTGTGAAGTCTGGAAACAACCCTAGACGTGCATCGTTTTTACAGCGCATGGGTAATATGAAGGGTCCAGAGCGCGATGAAAAAGGTGAACCAACTCGGTTGCTGCTGTCTTTGAGAGCTTGGGGTGCATCAAGCAAGGCTGATGCCAGAGCAAAGGGCAAGCGCATATCAGCTATAAATAAAAAGAAGAAAGCCTGATGGGATACTTTCACGAAGAAGTTGACAGTCCACATGCGCTATTGGAGATTGCTTCTGAACGTATTACGGAGATTGTTCCTGTAAACATATTTGGTTTTAACAGAACCATTGGCACAGACTACGAAACAATCTGGAACAACGGAGCGACATATACCTATCCTGGTTCTGCTGTTCAGATGGATGTAGTAAGCAGCAGCGCAAGTGATACCATGACATTGTTGATCTCTGGTCTTGATAGCAACTACGATGCGTTGGCAGAGATTGTTACAGTCAATGGCACTGCTACGGTTACAACGACAAACAGTTTTCTACGCATAAACTCAGCTACTATTCTGTCTGGATCTAACGTAGGCAATATAACGATTAGCAATGGTGGAACGGCATACGCATACCTAGAAGCGGCAATAGGCACAACTCAAGCCTGTGTTTATTCTGTAGCACGTAACCATTCTTTATATTTATTTAGAATATCGCTTACCTCTGGTACCGTAAACGGTAATCAGTATCTTAGCTACCGCAATAGAATAGATAATAGCTCAGGGCGCATCCTACGTGTGGCAGAAGCAACTTGGAAAGAAGGTATGCAGACATTTGATCGGCAGATACCCTTTAGAATTTCTCCGAAAAATGATATACAGTTTGAAGCAAAGTCAAACGCAAGCACAAACGAAGCAAGTATTTTTATTGAAGCATTATTGATGAAGGAGAAGTTTGATGCCTGAGAGATTAGAACGTAGCCTGATGAACCAGGCAAAGAAAAAAGGTCTTACTGGTAAAGAAAGAGACAAATATGTATATGGTACGTTGACTAAGGTTGCCGGACCAAAGGGAAGTAAACAAGCAGCGAGGACAGGAAATGTACGGAAAAAAACGTAAACCTAAAAAGTCTATGATGAATGGCGGCTATGGCAAAGGCAGCTAAACATTACTTGCCAAGTGGCAAAGAGTACACCGGGCCTACACATAAAATGCCTGACGGCTCTTTGCATACTGGAGCAAAGCACACAAAAAGCAGTCAGGTTTTGTCGCATAAGAAACCAAAGTCTATGATGAACAAGAAATAGCTATGGTCTTGGCATAGGCTTTACGTAGTCTTTGGAAACTACGTTAGTGCCTTTGCAGTATAAAGATACGTCTGTTCCATATGGCTCAAGTATATCTGACATATGTTCTAAGCTGTATGAGCAATCATCAAAGCTTGGTAGTAGTATGCTTGTGTTTAGCTCTTCACCTTGGACAAAGTAACTTATCATCATAAATGTAAAATATGTTTTTATCATTGTGTATACCTCACAGTTAATTTATTGTTGTGTCTGGGGCAGAACCTCCGTCTGCCCCACGACTATTTCCAAGGCTCCATAGGCAGCGTTATATTACGCTTACGTTCTACAGTGTCTATTGTTGTCTTGCCTGTACCGTTTGCCCGATGAAACTCCACACCCATCCTATACGCAAGTGTGCGTAGGTTTGACGGATCTATGCCTAACTTTTCAGCAGCAGTTTTTATAGTAAATTCTTTGTACTGCTCAAGAAGTTCTTTTGTCTCGTAATAGTAACGAGTTTTTAAAGCTGGGTATGGTTTCATGGCTAAAATGGAATTTCATCCTCTCCCAAAGGAGTTTCAGTTGTTTGTTGTTGCATTGGTTGCTCTTCCATTGGTTTGTTAGGAAACAAAGGGAAGCTTGCAACTTTGGGCCACATCTTGGGATCATCTCCGTTTCGATGTTGTAGCTGTACGCTCACAGATATGCCATGATCTATCATTGCTTTCTTTACCTTTTCAGCTACAGCAAGCGTAGCCTGGTCAAAGCGCTTGTCCTTTGGTACGTTGATCCATGCTGAAGCTCTCATTTCTACAGCCTGTCCGTTGTTCATAAAGCCATCTATTGTTAGTGACTTTACTCCTAGTGTTGGTCTATTGCTCAAAGCTATTCTCCTTTTCTGTTAATCTTTGCACTAGCCTTTGAAATAATTCTGGATACTGATTTTTAAGCTCGTCTAACCAAGCATCATCAGTCTTTCTATCAACATCGGCAAGCTCTCGTTTGGACTTTGCCGCCTGATATTTTTCGGTGAGGTCTTTACACCATGCCACCCACTCACCTTGGTTCTGTGGCATACCGTTTGTCTGTGCTTGCGTTTCATCTATCGCCTGTTCTTTTCTCTTGGCTGCAACAAGCTCATTGGCTGAAGCATAGCTACCACCGTGTAGCCCAATGGATGCTAAGGCTCTACCTATCGCGGAGGTTTCACAGTTCTCTATGGCGCTTGTTTTGTTTACGTTTGAAGATCCTCTTATTTCTTCAGCGTACCCACTGCCGATTATCATTCCGTCTTTGTTCTTAATGAAGGCTTGCACTATAACACGTTGTCCATTGTCATCAACGATATTTGTTTCAATGCCCATATCAGTACCAAAAGCTTTTCGGAAAGCTTCGACACGCACAAATACTTCTGTGTACTTTTTACCACCACGTTGCGTTACACCGTGAGTACGGTTGAGGTCATTGACCTCAGCCATTGCTTTAATTAAATCTGTCATCTTTTACCAAACAATCCTTTCGCCATCATAAAAAACTCAGGCGCTAAATCACGCCACACAAAACTGTCTGCAAAATGCGGATCAGTTAAATTAAGCAGATCAACTACATCATCTGCAACTTTCATTAATTTTTCTCTGCGTCTGCAAGCTACAGAAATATCGTGCAACGCATGTTCAAGCTCTTGCTCTGTAGGCTGTAAGACTACGTAGCCCAACCTATTAGCGTACACAATCTTAGGCACTATCTTTGACAGATGCCAATACCCGGCAAGCTGTGTTAGGTGTGGTGCTTTTATTTTCTTTGGCAATGAGTTTGCTCGTGGGCTGTCTGTATGTGCCTGTTGATCCCATTGTGTCTTTAGCTCTACACGCCCCTCTCCGTAATCTGGTTTGCCAAAGTACGGTAGCTCACAATGCGGTATGTTACCGAATAAATCTATCTCTCCGACAATACGGTTTGCCCCTGACATTGCCTCACGTATACCACTTGCAGCGTTTTCACAGACCAAAGAAAATTCAGCCATTGTAGGTTCTTTGGATTTCTTACCTTCAGCATCATAGCAAATATTTTCTCTGTGAGCTAACACAGCCTTGTCTACATCCATGTCGTGCCAATAGGGTGGCTCGTATCCGTGTAGCATATTGATTGCTTCACCGTAGGCTTCCGTTACGTCTGCATCTTCCACAAGCAACATATCCGTATAGACTTGTACGGCTCTACCACTGACCATGTTTGTGTTGTCGCTATACTGAGTTTTGCCTTGTGGGTCTTTGTAGTACGCACTATCGTACAATACTTTCCTTGCCCAACCCTGATCGCCTTCTATGTCACCACGTAGTATTGCCCAAGCTTTATCACGCATTGGGCGCAGCACTGACTTATCAAAGAATGTCCAGGCATCAGGTGTGCTCGGATTGCTGTGCCACTTGTAATTGAACCTATCAGCCCAGTCTGTTTTTCGTATGCCCATTTGTTATACCTCTTGACATTTAGTGACAAAGATGCACGATATGTCAAATATAGTCAAGGGGTTTTATAGATGAAATTAGAAGAATATCGTAAAAACGCAAAGATGACACTGAAGCAGCTTGCAGAAAAAGTAGGCGCTCCACATGCTACCGTTGTACGGCGTTGGTGTTTGCCTATCGACCACAAGGATTACAAGATACCATCTGCTAAGTATATGAATTTAATACAAGATGCAACGATGGGGCAAGTTACGCCCAACGATTTTTACAGATGAATTTACTACGTCATGTTGATTTATGTTCGGGTATCGGAGGTTTTGCTTTAGGGTTTCAGTGGGCAAATTTGAGTAAGCCTATTATGTTTTGTGATATAGAACCTTGGAGTAGACAGATCCTGTCAAAGCATTGGCCTGACGTTCCAATTGCTACAGATGTAAAGGAGTTAGCAAATGACCCAAATGGACTTGTTCCAGACTGCGACATCCTCACAGCCGGATACCCATGCCAACCATTTTCACAAGCCGGGCAGCGAAGAGGCAGTGAAGATGACCGACATATCTGGCCGTACATATTTTCCATTGTTCAAAGAAAACGACCGTCTTGGTGCGTTTTCGAGAATGTTTTTGGGCACGTCACTTTGGGGCTCGACGAAGTGTTATCTGACCTGGAAGGGGAAGGCTACGCCACAAGGCCGTTCGTTGTTCCAGCTTGTGCCGTTGACGCATATCACCGAAGAGACAGACTTTGGATCATCTGTAGAAATGTGGAGAACTCCAATGGCGGCAGACGGTACACACAATCACTGTTTGGCTCCGAGCGTAGTAGAGGGGAAAACGACTTTAACACTAACGAACCAAGTCAAAGGTGGGATAGCAGGGCTTTGGACAACACCAAACACGATGGATCACCTACCCCAACGGTCAAAGGAAGCATTGGAAAGGCAAGCAAACACCACACGCAAGGGCAGAACAAGACCAGCCAATCTCAGAGAGCAAGTGAACCCAGAGACAGTGGAAGCGTGGGAGAAAGCGCAAGAACCACAGATGTGGCCGACACCCAGAGCTTGTTCAGCAATGTCGGCAGAGAACATACACAACAGAGTGAAGGACAAGTTTCCGAACTTGGAGAGCGAAGTAGCGAGATCAATGTGGCCGACACCGTCAGCAAGCGACAACAGGGATCGCGGTCACGTAGGGATGCCGGCAATAAAAAGACGCATGGAAAAGGGAAAGCAACTGAACCTATCAATGGTAGTGCCGGAAGTTTCTGGGAGCCTGAACCCAGAGTGGGTAGAGTGGCTAATGGGGTATCCAAGAGGGTGGACCGACTTAAAGGATTAGGCAACGCAATCGTACCTCAGATAGCAATGAGGATTGGGCAGACAATAAAGCATATAGAGGAACAAGATGGGCGGTAAAGCGAGTAGAGATAAGGGCGCAAATTTCGAGCGCGAGATAGTAAACCTACATAAATCATGGGGCGTTGATGCGGAGCGTATTCCGTTGTCAGGAGCCGTCAAAGGGAATTATTCGGGTGATTTAAAGATCGGCCCACAACAGGCTTTGCTTGCTGAGTGCAAGCGAAGAGCCAGAGCATA
>Ga0163109_10000533_pt1 | contig 30555 bp, 8 predicted proteins | sample CRUFie1St13metaG_FD_108704 | JGI IMG/M metagenome (GOLD analysis project Ga0163109, IMG submission 108704) | Marine microbial communities from the Costa Rica Dome - CRUD Field 142mm St13 metaG | ecosystem: Environmental > Aquatic > Marine > Oceanic > Photic zone | place: Costa Rica: the Eastern...
AAAATATAAGTGATATCATATTTCTATCTTTATCTACCACAGTTAGATATACTGTATCTTTATGGGATGAATAATTTTGAAGATTATTTTGATCTAACACTTTATTGGAACAAATTTTACTAACTAAACTATTAACGACTTCATCTGAAAAAAAATGATCATAATTCAAATCAAAAAAATTAGGATCAGCAATCATTGAATCTCTATTGCGATAAGCTAATTTTGCGACCTCTGCTTCAAGGTGTACTCTTTCGGAACAATTAGGTTCTAAATTTGATATATTAATTTTTTCAAGCATTTTTGTCATCAATATCGCTGTTATTCCTTGTCCATTGGGTGGCATTTCAAATAACTCATATCCCTTAAAATTTAACTTAATAGGATCTATGTACTCTACAGAGACAGCTTGAAGATCATCATAACTATGGTCTCCTCCAAGTTTAGAAAGAGATGTGATAAAATCATCAGCAACTTCTCCATCATAAAAACCTTTTGCACCCTTCTGTGCGATTTTTTTTAATAATTCAGCTTGACCTGGAGATTTAAAAACTGATCCCACCGAATATGGCTTTCCTTTATCCAAGTAAATTTCTTTAGCAATACCTTTTAAGTTTTTGAATGAATAATTCCAGTCAAATGCAACTCTGGGAGAAACGACTATCCCATTTGTAGCGTAATCAATGGCTGGCTTGGTTAATTGATTTAAATCAAAGGTACCATATTTTTCATTTAAACTTTCTAAGGCAGCAATTGCTCCAGGCATTGTGATTGATTCTACTCCATCTTCTGGAATTTTAGATAACCCCCTTTCCCTTAATGATTCACTTGAAATTTTCATTGGTGCTTTACCGGATCCATTCAGACCAATAATGCTATCCGAATTACTAAGTTTTATCATTGCAAAGACGTCACCAAATAAACCAGTAGATTGGGGCTCACAAATTGGCAATACAAATGACATGGCAATAGCCGCGTCTATAGCATTACCTCCACTTTTTAATATTTCTAACCCAACTGCACTAGCAATAGGATGTGAAGTGGCGACCATACCTTGTTTAGAATAAGTTGATGAGCGACCTGGTAATTGGAAATTCCGCATTCAAATTCCTCAAATTATTGTGATTTAACTATCCTTATTAATTTTGGACCAAATAGCTTTAACACAAGATCAAGATCGTTTCCTCTTTTTAAAATACGACCATCCATCGCAATAATAGAATAAATTCCTTGTTTTTTTGCTAATTTTGGATTTTTTTCAATTAAAATAAAGGGACACTCTGATGCATGTCTATATATCGAAAAAATTGATACATCTCTCAGCATAGATATACCATAATCGCGCCATTCTCCTAAAGCTACCATTCTTCCATAAACCCTTAGAATTAAATTCAATTCTCTTCGATTAAAGGCAACAGCATTATTATTATTTGATTCAAAATTTGTATTGCTTACATTAATAAAAGTATTCATTAATTTTACAGTACATAAAAAATGTTGTTCTTCCAACAACTATATTTTCTCTTTTCAATTGAATATGAATATTGAATCTTTCGGAAAGGGTTGCCTTTTTTTTATTTCAATTATAAAAATCGGTAATTCTTATTCTTTTTAGGGGGATGGATGCATATTGGTATCATTATGGATGGGAATGGACGATGGGCAGCTAATAAAGGCTTACCTAGGTCATTTGGGCATAGAAAAGGAGCTAAGCAGGTTTCAGAAATCATAAAATCTTGCCCTAAATTAGGAGTTAAAACACTAACTCTTTATGCTTTTTCTACAGAAAATTGGAATAGAGCAGCACATGAAGTTTCGAGTTTAATGCGCTTATTCAGAGGTTACCTCCAAACCAAATACTTAGAAATAATTCAAAATAATATAAAGGTAACTTTTTTGGGTGACACTAATCCCCTTCCAAATGATATTTTGATGCAAATGAAAAATCTTGAAAAAGATACAGCTTTAAATAATGGATTTTATCTAAATATAGCACTTAATTATGGTGGTAGAGATGAAATTATTAGATCAACAAAGAAAATCGTTAGGGATGTTTTAAGTAACAAAATTAAAACAAATGAAATTAATGAAGATCTATTTGAAAATTATCTTGATACATATAACCAAAAAAATCCTGATTTAATTATTAGAACTGCTGGAGAGAAAAGATTATCAAATTTTTTATTATGGCAAACAACTTATTCTGAATTATTTTTTAGTGATAAACTATGGCCAGATTTTTCTCCTGATTGCCTTGCTGAAGCAATTGAAAATTTCAACTTAAGAGTACGGAAGTTTGGAAAGGAAAAACAAAACAAAAAAAAACCAATAAGTTTCTAAGCAATATTATATTCTGTCCAATTATTTATAGATAAATCTGAACCTGTTAACAAAGCAATTCCTGTAACTGTAATTGCAGCATCTGACCTATCTAATTCATATATATATTGTTCACTACCTAAATTTAGATCCTTTGCGCCTATAATTATAGCTGATGATGAATCATTTATCATGAGGTTTTTTAAATTTCCTTGTGTTAATTCAGCAATTAATCCATTAGTGGAATCTATTAATTCATTACTCACTCGACATATTTTCTGGGAAACATTAATGTTTTCAATCGGGTTAATAAAAATTTCAGTACTTAAGTCACTACTACTATAATCTGAAAATTTAATAGTATCACCATTAAAACTACCTTGGTTAAATGAAATAATTTTATCTACACCATTAATTTTTAAATTATCTTCAAATACAATAACATCTTGATAAGAACCTTCCTCTGTTAGATCAATTGTATCGTTACCCATTCCACCATATATCGTATCTTTTCCAGAACCTCCGTATATTACATCATCATCCCCTCTACCTTTTAGAATATTATTTTGATCATTACCAATTAACCAATCTTTACCATTTCCACCTTCAGCATTTTCAATTACTGCATTACCCACGCTTAACTGGAATGGTGCAGTTATGAGGGAGGATTTTGTACCAACATAAGAATGTGATTGTGCCCTTAAATCGATATAACAATGAACAACATGTTCTTCCGCACTTATGGTGTCAATGCCACCACCATCAAGTATGATGTAACCCTTATTTGCTTGAAAGGTATACTTATCTGAAGTGAAATTATAATTTGGGTTAATTCCATATAAATCTACTAGGGAAGCCAAATCTAGCATTCTGTAGTCACCATCAAAGTAAGCTTCATTAAAATCATAAGACATTACTGTCCACTGATTATTTTCTTCCTGAGGTGACAGAAGTGTTCCGTCACCTGCATAACTTGTAAAGGGATGTCTTAATCCAATAGCATGACCTATTTCATGGACCATAACTTCGTAATCAAAATTTGTTTTCCCATTATTTTTAATAGGGTTTACGTAATCAGTACTTAAAAATACATCTGAAAATAAATAATTGTCTGTTGGATAAACTACATCCAACGGATCATATGCATAGCCAGTAGTATTATCCTGTTGATTAGACATAATTGCTATTACACTATTTGCGCTAGGATCACTTACTTCCGTAAATGTAATGTTTAATAAATTGCTTAGTTCTGAAAAAATATCTTCTGCTGCAGACTGAACTTCTTCACTCACACCCTGCCATCCCCTTCTTTCTGAAACACTTAGATAAGTTGGAACCGTCTGAGGAAATGAATATTTAAATCCGTTTGTCCACTGAACAACATTCAAATAGCCATTTTCTTCGACCTGATCCATAATTAATGCAGTTAACCAATAGGGATTTCCAGTCTGTCCAGAATTATCCAATCCATAACTAATTTGAGGGCTGATAAAATCTAATCCATCAGTTGGAACATCTATTTTATTCTGTTGCTGAAAAGATTGCTGCGTACCTGCACCACCACAACCTGTTAAACTAAATAAAAATAATATTTTGAACCTGTTATCACTTAATAAAGAATAATCTCTATTATTTCTCAATTTATTTTTAAAAAAAACAATAGACATAAATTGATAAAAGTATCCAATGATTAAAAAATTTAAGTACTAAAAGATATTATAATAAATAATGTTGACCAAATAAGAAAAAGCCCTGTTTTAACAGGGCTTTTAATATATTTAATAAAAGAAAAATTAAGCTGTTGTATCGATCCAAATAAGATCGTCATTTAAACCATATAACTCTCTTAATGGCTCTACACCTCCATTACCATCGCCACCATTATCAACTAAACCCTGAAGAACTCCAGCTGTATTTCCAGTATTATTATCTAAAGCATCTCCAACCAAAGATGTTGATCCAAGTGATATTTCAATCTCACCAGATACAGCCAAAATAGGTGCAGCTATCTCGTCTTCTGCATCATCAGTATCTCCATCTCCATTGGTATCAACATCATCAAGCTTAATACCAGTTGCAACAAGTCCATCTGCACCAACTATACCTAAATCTATTTCTAATTCATTAGATGAGGCGTCAAAAGATGATCTATCTGCAACATCACTATTTGTTATAGCAACATTTCCTAATCCTGAAGCATCCGTTCCTGTAAGAAGTGTAGTAGGAACACTAGCTGAACCCACGACACTAATAGCTTTTATATCTAGAGTATCATTTTTTGACAAATCGATTAAATGAGCGTTAATTTCCCTATCAGTATAGGTTTCTTCCGAAACAGGTGCTCCAGCTTGATAATCAATATTTGTTCTAGCTGCACCAAATGAAATTGTATCGTCGCCAGATCCAGCTACAATAACAACTTCACCTGAAGTTTTATTCGCAGCATCTACAAGAGTATCATCGCCACTACCACCTGAAATTAGATCCTTTGTAGCCACATCTTCAGCTCCAGTAGCAACAACAATATCGTCACCACGTTGACCATAAACTTTATCGTTACCTTCTTGTCCATCAAGAACATCATCACCGCTACCTCCCTTGATAGCATCATCTCCTTTTCCGGCCAAGATAACATCATCCCCGGCACCACCGTAGATCTTGTTATTACCATTATTACCAATGATATAATTATCTTCATCATTACCAGTGACATTAAGGTCTCTAATTCCACCGAATTCAACTGCCACAACTCCATCTTCAAGCTTAAAATTAAGAACAGAACCAGCATTATGATTATGAGCAGCAGCTCCGTCCCATTCGTCCCAGAAGTCAATTTTTAAGTCTTCTTTTCCTATGTTGATTGAATTAGAACCAGCTTCTTCGTGATTAACCGCAACACGAATCTCACTAACATTTGCATTCGTTTCAGCATCAGTTATTGCTGCCTGAATAGAAGAGAATGACTTTACATCTGTATCAGTTTTTTGAACATTTTTCTTGACTACATTTCCAAGAAAATCCTTTCCCAAAAAGTAATAACTAGCACCACTAAATACATAGTATTCTAAAGGATCACCTTTAATCGTTGCTGTTGCAGAGGCTTGAGATAAATAGGCATTAGAACCTGAGGCAGCATATTCCAAATCAGTTGCTGAAATTGAACCATCTCTACCAAGATCACTCATATTTAGCTTGTTTCCTATAGAATCTGTACCAATAATATCAATCGTTCCTTTTCCAATATTAGTAAGATCAACCGTAATACTATCTATGGTACCATCTGTGTCTGAATCATTGAGTGTTGTTGCGTAGGACGATAAATCTGGAGTAGCGTTGACTTCAACATCTGTTGCCGAAGGTGCTACATCAGCCAATGTTTCTTTATCACCAAGTGTAGGCGTTATATCTACATTTTGTGCGTCACCGACTGTTCCATCTTCCTTTATAAGATCAAAAGCTACATTTTCAATTTTATTTGGCCCTATCACATATCCCAAATCAACCTTGAAGTTTTCATTTCCTTCATCCTGGTCTCCATCATTCTTTACTTTAACAGTAATATCTACAGTCGTATCCTTCGCACCAACTGTCACAACACCATGGGTTTCCACAAAATCTTCAAGTTGTGCACTATTAGGATCATTTGGATCAACATTGATTTGCCAGAAGAGATTTTGGTCAGACCCCAGCGCTGAATCTAAGTTAAGTTTTACTGTTTGTTCTGCAAAACTATCTGAAGCCACTACTTTCTCTTGTAAGAAATATTCTGGCTGATAAGTTCCTAATACATTTCCATCATCAAGTGCGTTAGCAGTTGCTCCAGTGACTGTTATTGCCTCAGAGGCATCAGATATGTAATCTCCAGCTTGAGCACCAGGACTTGTATCGGCAACCACTTTCTGGACAGTATAGGTTGTAGTAGCTCCTGATACTGTTGTGGAAAGTGCATAACTTGCATCAGCTTCAAGCGTAATTTGAGTTGGACCTGAACCTTCAGTAATATCAGTTCCTCCAACTTTATAAACAGTTTGAGCTGAAGGTCCGATACTTAATTCCATATTTGGGTTATCTTCAAATTTAATATTTTCAGATTGAACAAAAGTTGTAGCTGAGTCTTGACTAGCTCCATTGTTTGTAATAGCCCAAATTTGGGATTGATCAGCATCAGGAGCAGCAATATCTATCACCTTGCTAAGCGGTGTAGAAGGAATATGGGCTACAACTGAAGCATCAGTTGCATTATCTAGAAATGTTGTAACCACATGACTATCAGCATCTGCAACATTAATTGCTGAACCTGAGGCAGAAAAACCACCACCACCGGTAGTTTCTGAAGTAATATAGTTCTGGACGGCTGAAAGAATTTCTGGGGTGAATGTACTACCTGCAGTAGCGCCTGTTACTCCAGCTGCAGATAATAAAGCTGAATCACCGGCAGCAATATTATCGGTTGTTGTTGGTGCAGCTACTTCCCATGAAGTTCCAGTTAGGGATTCACCACCGTAAGTACCAGCATTTACTGTCACTAGTTGCAATTCATAACCAGTATCTACATTTCCTTTAATAGCATATTTTCCCCCTGCATGGGTTCCTAATTGATTCTGGGTCAAATCAAAAATAGGGTCACCATCTTCAGGATTACCTATCATTACTTCTTTCATTGATGCCTTATCTGCATCTGACACAGTAGTACCAACCATTTTTTCCGATATAATCTCGGTAAGACTATTATCCACAACATATTTAATTTGGTCATCGGTTGCTTGAAAAAAAGAATAATCTTTGAAAGCTCCTGTTAGGAAAGTGGTATCGTTTCCATCACCACCGATAAAACTATCACCAGCTTGTACCCCGGTAGCCGTATCATTTCCCTCACCGCCAAAAGCTAAATAATTTTCTTCGAAAGAAACAGCATGTGTCTGTGTTTCACCATCGATGGAAGCTTCTATGGATACAAAAGGATCTGTATTTCCAAGAGTATCAGCAGTAAATGTTACTGTGTCCGTACCAGCTTTTACAAATGTAGTAGTAATATCCACCTTCGTACCATCGGCCTTAACGCCTTTGATACTGACGTCAGTTGCAATTTTTGCTTTTAAAGCTGTGTCGGTCGTTGTAACAACTATACTATCTTCATCACCATCACCAAAAGCAACATTGAATTTTGGAGCGACAGGCGAGGGTCCTGAGGGAGATTCAGTGTATGCACCCGATGATAAATCAAAAATATTATCACTATTACTTCCAACAATAATTGGATCCGTTGACATCATGCCACTAGTTCCACTATTAGCAAAAGATGCAGTTGTTAGTGGTGCCTGATTTTGAGTGCCCTGTTGAGAACCACCGAACTGATGAATTTCAGAAACATTGTAGGGTCCACTCCCACCCACAACAGCGTCACCATTTGCTTTATCAATTAATTGAAAAGAAAGAAAATCTGACACATTAGCGGCATCTCTATATACAATTGCTGTATCAAGATCAATTTCCCCATCAAGTACCAAAGTCGGAGAAGTGTTTAGTTCTGACGCTGAGGGAGCTGTATAAACATTTAAGGATAATCCACTAGCAGACAAAGTCGCATCCGTACCAGTGAAGACGTCATAAATAGAGAATTGAATACTCTTGGATTCGTTTATAGTAGGTGTTCCTGCGTTGTCCTGTATTCCAGTTCCTTGATGTTCAATCCTGTATTGATCATGCGTAGTAGTTATACGTATCCCATTTCCAGCAACTTCTTGACTGTTGCTATCTCTTTTTAAAACAAAAGCAAGGTCTTCACCGTCGTAGGAACCAACACTATCTGAGGTGTATTCCCATGTCCCATCACTATTACCGTCTGGAATTGCGCTACCATCCTTTTCAAGAGTAAGAGTTAAACCTTCATTGCCCAAGGTCGATGTTACATCTGTTGTCGTTTTATTTCCCCATATGTCATATTCAACCTTTATAACTTTGGCTTTCACTCCGGTTATGTTTGAGGTCGTGCCTGTATATAGGCTTCTGACTTCATAATGGGTATGACCCCCACCTTCAGGCATGTAAGTTCCACTACCTTCACTAGGTATTGTGACAGTTACAGATGTGGTAGCATGTGTTACCGTTAAAGCACTGGCACCAAATACATAATTTGTTGAAACATCATTTAAGCTAGCCCCTCCATTAACCAATTGCCAACTTGTTTCAGTAGAATTATAGGTCGCTTCTTTAAAACTCCAACTTCCATTAGACTGGGGTAATATAATATAACTTTTCCCTGCTGCTAATTGAGCATCCGGTGTACCACCAGCTCCATCGTGATCAAAGATTATTGGAGTTCCTGCCGAAAGTGTTATTACATTCTGGGGCATGAAAGAAGCCGACGAGACTTCTGTGAAATCTCCATTATCTTTTGCTGTTTTTAAGGCATTAAATTCAACTGTTTTAATATCCCCTGATTGCTTTAATGTATAAGAACCTGAAACGAGTTCTACTTCTACCAATGTAACATGTGAATTACTTTCTCCAAAAAGCATCGCGTAGTTTGTGGTCGTAGAGGCTGCACCAATGCTAACTGTTCCAATTGATAGTGCATCTGCTAGCGAAATTATATTATTAAAAGTCGACATTGTTCCATTCCCTCCATTTGATGCGGATACTAAAGTCATAAAATTAATATTTACTCCATTTATAATATGTACCCGAATCACTTTAGTGAACTAGGGTTTCAATTTTTCTAAGTATATCACTAATAAAGCAAACAATAAATAAATTTACCTATTCTATTTTTTTCATTAAAAATTTAATTACTCTCCACCATTCCCTTCCAAAGTTTCAATAAAAAAGTTACTTCCTGTTAAAAGATTTCCATCCCCCAGTTCTATTTGATTCTCATCATTGACAGACGCCCCACTTATAATCACTGATCCAGTGTGTGAGACGTCGGATTTGGTCCAATTGGATAAATCAATTTTCAAGCCACTTACGGTTCCCTCATTATAATCAGTAGAAGCGGTAATAATATCATCCAAAGTAAGTGCTGATCCTGACTTGAGAAAATCTGTTAAATCAATCTTATCATTATTCGCTGAAAAATCCTTTATGATAAACTTACCTTCTAGCTTAGAGACTTTAAAGATATCCTGATCTGGACCACCTGTTGCCTCCGTATTTTCACCTTCAGCAATGATAGTATCATCTCCATATCCACCTTTAATAATATCAAAATTATCTAGCTGACCTCCTGAACCTTTTAAAATATCATTACCAGCACCACCTAAAATTTTGTCTGTTTTTAAGGATGATCCAGTAATAATTTCACTCATCATACTTCCAGAAATTTCACCTGTATCTTGATCAAAAGTAAACCACGTTCCGTCATTGGTAAAACGTATAATCTCACTTTGAACATAAACATATCCTGTTGGATCAACTGCTTTTTGAGCTATCAATAATTTTTGATTGCTAAGGTTTCCATGGTCTAACATTAATTCAATAGCATTATAGGTATTAGATCCAGGATCCTCTACCATGAATATATAATCTTCCTCTTTACCAAAAAGAACTACCGCGTCTTTCCCCGTTCCACCAACAAAGATATCACCTTCATTTATAGAAGAGGTATCGGTTCCACCACCAAAAATATCATCACCACCAGCTCCAAAAATTATATCATCATCTGCTGATCCAATAAACTTTTCATCTTCTTCCGTAGCTTGAAAATCTGGTGCTGTAGATGTTAGATCTCTTGTAACTCTCTCCTCAATTAATTCATCCCTTGCAGCAATAAGTCCAAAAGTCTGAAATTCGATTGATGTTGCATCTCCTACAGATTTATTAGCCAATGCTATCCCCTGAAGAATATTTGGTGCTGGGTCTCCCTCTACAAGTGGTGTATTATCTACATTAAATAATGTTTCCAAATCCGTTTGATTTCCTAAATCAATAGTTGGATCTCCATTTTTCCAATTAAGAAGATGATTAACTAAAATATCGAGAACTTGATTTGAATTCGAAATACTAGGCAGTAAATAAGGAATGGAAACCATTAAATTAGCTATTTGACTAGATAAAGCCTGGGTGCTTATGTCATTATTAGCTATTGGATCATAATTATAAACATCAGATAATGAAGATAATTTTGAAAAACCATTAACCAATAGTGCAGAAGCTAAATCACTCGAAAATACTGGAGATGTAGGTATAGATGTTTTAGCAGATTCCAAACTATTAAAAGTATTGGTTTCTAGTACTAACGTTTCAGTACCTTTTTGCAATAGTCCAAGTCTAACACCATCAAAAGCATTGACGGTTTCACCAAAAATCTCATTAACTTTATCTGAAAACTCTGTTTCTGTAGTACTAGCTCCGTTTAGTACGTAACTATCTACATCATTTGCACCATTGCTAAAAATGATTTTTAAATCATAAAGGTTTGTATTAACTACTGAGTTATTTATCTTTGCAGTAAAAGTAGAAGAGCTATTATCAAAATCAAATGTTAATATTTCAGCATTCTGGTTTTGTTTTTCCATCTTAAAAACTAAGCTGGTTAAAGGATTAATAACCGTCGCATTGGCAGCACTATAAAGCACGATATCCGAAAATGAACCATCTGTTAGTTTAGATTGAAATGGAAGTCCTGTAGAAGTATCTATCCCACCAATGGCTACTAGAGGTTTAGCTACATCTCCATGTAAACCAGCGAATGACCCATTATTTTGTGACTGAACAGAAACATCTATACCTTCGTCAAAAACACCGTTTTCATTTAAATCGTGAAAAACCTTTGCTCCAGATATATAACCATCCGCAACCAAACCTGCAGAACGATGAATAATGGATTCATTGGCTACAGCTAAAGTACCCGGGTCTTGAAATACTTTACCCACTAGATCTTTAAATTTGCTCAAACTTCCAGTTGTAAAATCAAGCTCATAAGTATCATTTGCGAAAACAGGTAATGAAAGATGGTATTTTACAATGGATTTACTATCATTCGTGTTAATAATCTCTGCATTAGTTAGAACTATGGAATTGGTTGATCCATTTCCATTAGTTAAAGATAATGAAATATCCCCAATTTCAGGATTTAAATCTAATTCCTCATTAAACTTTAACTCTAGAACTCTTCCAGTACTATCTATTTTTTGATATTCAATTAATGGTTCTAAGTTATCAACTCTAATTAGATTTTCTGTACTTCCATCGGGAACAATATTTCTGTTTCCCGCGTCATCTTCAACCATTACAGTGTAAGAACCTTGTGTTGCATCTGGAAAATCAGTCAGAAAAACAACTGAATAGTTTCCATCATCGTCTGTTACTGTATAGTCATTTCCTTCAACTAATAAACCATTTTGTATAGGCCCTGAATAGCTATCATCCATCAAACGATCGATAAAAACCCTAAGACCAGATTCTGAATTAAATGAAAAATTTGGTTTTAACACTGTTGTAGCTCTATCTACACTTGATAAACCAGTATCTAATCCATCATTCAAAACAATAGGTGTTATGATTGGTACAGTAGTTTCAATTTTAAAGTTATTATCGACTGATCCAACAAGTTCGTTTCCAGCATCATCAATAAGCTTAATCGCATATTCGCCATCAACCAGATCGTTATTGAATAAAATTTTATATTCTATTGTTTTTAAATTTTGAAATCCTAACGTTTCTATCCCTGCGCCCATACCAGAATGTGAACCACAATAATAATATAAATCTGGAGTACCGGGCTTTACATTAATGATGGTTTTATAGTTAGTTGTATCAATTATGACGCCTTCATTATAATCAGTCCCTCCCGAATGAGTCCCATCCTCAGCTCTTGAAAATTTTAAAGGATGTGTTTGTGCTGCAGACCAGTCAAAAATATAAGTCTTACCTTCTGTTAATTTAAGTGCAGACGTTTCAATACCATTAATAGAATATTTACCACCTGACGCTGTAACTTTCATTATAACTTCGTCTAAAATTTCCACTGACCACCCATCTGTATCATTACCTTTTAATAAGTAACTACCTTCTTTAAGTCCCAGATTTGGATTATCATTTGATGCATCTATTGAAACAGTAAAAACTGATGCTGAACTATGAGGATCATAATTCCCTGTTAATGGCGTTAGATTCAAGGCATCCCAAGCAGTTTTTTGTTCAGCAGTAATATCAATTGGAGCACCTGAAACCACAAAAGCTGGATTAGTAATGTCAATAGGTAATAATTTCCACCCACTCATACTATCTCCAAGCAATGTGTAATTTCCTGAGGCTACAGAAAGGTTTGGTTGAGCAGTAAGGTTATCTTCTGTTATTGTAAAACCACTTAAGGGTGGATGAGGATCATAAGTTCCAATAGAACTTAGAGATAAAGCGTCCCAAGCTGTTTTTTGTTCTGCTGTTATAGCAAAACTAGAGCTACCAATATTAATATTGCTACCAGAAATGACCATAGGTTGTAGCTTCCAACCAGTATTAGAATCTCCAATTAAAGAGTAATTACCAGCATTAATACCTACATCAGGTTGAGCTGTGATGTTTTCCTGGGATACTGTGTAGACCCCTAAAGTTGGATAAGGATCTATAGAGGATACTTCAGGCATTGTATCAAAAATAGTTTTTTGATTGTCGGATAAATTGATTTGATTGGAAAGAACAACAGAAAATAGATTTTGATCAAGACTTATAGGTGCTTCTGAATTATCAGAAAGATATAATACATTTACAGACAAACCTTCTTCTGACTTAAAAACTACTTCTGGCCTTACAATATTGGTAATTTTGTCATTGTTACTTCTACCTTTATCAAAATCACCTAAATCAATTGATGTTTCAAAAGAAGGTGCAGTGACGTCCATTCGAAAGACATCATTTCCTAATCCTTCTTCATTTTGATTACCGGCGTCATCTCTGACAAATACTCTGTAATCACCAGTTTCTAAATCCCTATTCATAAAAATGATATAGTTTCCTTCTGGTGTATATACATAACTAAAATCCCCAGAACCTGAAACAATAGGTTGTAATGACGTAGAAGTGGTAATATTTTCCAAATAGACAGTTAATCCTTCTTCAGCAGCAAAAACTACCTCTGGACGTGTATTATTAGTATTGAGATCCGTATCAGATTTTCCACTATCTGTGTTCCTAAGTATTATTCTAGGAAGAGTAGGTTGGGAATTATCAATAATGAAAGTTTGTTCATCATTGATTATACTTTTGTTACCAGCATCATCTTCGCCAAAAATAGAATACAATCCATCAGTTAAATCACTTTGAAATGAAATACTGTATTCAGAATTCTCACCATTTTCTATACTAGGTTCAACAACTGAATATATAGGATTATCGTCAATATTAAGCTTTGGGAGAAGCATAGTTGTTTGATCAGGATTAACCTTCTGAACAAAAACCCTTAAACCACCTTCCGAAGTAAAAGTAATCTCTGGTCTAAGAACATTAGTTAATCTATCTTCAACTGAATTTCCACTATCTGTGTTATTGATTAATGATGTTGTGGATATTACTGGCTTTTCAGTTTCAATTTCAAACCTTTGCTCACTAGTCCCTACAATTTGATTACCAGCATCATCCTCAATTGTTAATGTATACCTACCATCCTGAAGAATGACTCCATTATTAAAATTAATTGTATAAATACCATTTGAATAGGATTGAGCATAGATAGGTTCTCTAAATCCAGGCGTATCCTCTTGTGCAAAAGGATCAGGAAGTGTTGTTACATCTCCACTCAGATTATCATAAGATATAAATGTTCTTAATCCAGCTTCAGCCACAAAAGTAATCTCAGGGCTCGTATGACTGGTCAATCGATCTGTGGCTATTTTTATATCTCCCACTGACTTTCCAACAGGTATAGTACCATTTTCGGAGTCAGCAGCTGTATAAAGTATATTCTGCTTAAATCGACCTAAGTCAGTTGCTCCTAAATCAATTGCGCCTGAAAATTCTGGGACTGTAGTATCAATGTTAAATGTTTGATTCTCAATACCCTCAACTCTATTACCAGCATCATCCATTACAACTACTTGGTAACTTCCATCATTGAGATTTTCACTAAAGTTGATAACATACCTACCAGGTACTCCACCATAAAATGAAGAAATAGATTCTATCAATTGAGCTTCTACAACAGGATTTTCTGGATCGCTTTCATCAATCAAAACAAATTTTATATCTGTGATTTGTGAAAAAATCTCACTTATATTCAATGTAGGTTCAACAAAGGTTTCTCTATTATCAAAACTCACTAATAATTTTTTGGCTAAATTAGAGACTAATATATCAGTGTCAGTCACAATACTATTATCAGCAATTCTATAAATAGTATCATCAATGGAATTAAGATCTGGATTAAGGAAGGCTTTGATCCCATAAGTAGATGATATATTTTTTTGAAAAATTTTCTCTAAAATTGTATTATTATTTGCATCAGTCAGTTTAGCCTTGATGTGGGTTGTACCTTCAAGCTCAGGCGTACCAGCAGCATCCTGGGGTAAGCTTACTGTTAAAACACTATCTTCTAAATGACTTTGATCAGCATTTGAGAAAGCAGTTCCATCTCCGCTATATTCTAGCTTAAATGTCAAACCTTTTGAATTAAGTTCATCATCATTAATGACATTGCCAAAAACATCCCTTACCTCAAATGAAATCGACGAAATGCCTTCTGGGTCAGAATTAAAAACTTGATAAATCTTATATGTAAAAGATGAACCGCCAGTTACTGTATATACGCTATTTGCCAAATCTAATGCTGGGTCACTCCCATTATCATATTTTACAAAAACATTTAAATCGTTTTCCCCTTCAAATGTAACAACTGGTTTTTTAACAGCTGTATATCTATCTGAAGTATTTACACCTTTATCAGTACCATTAATCAATTGAATGGGAGTAAAGACAGGAGGTGTAGCATCAATTCTAAATGTTTGATCTGCTTGTGGTATTGCGCGGTTTCCAGCATCATCTTCTATAATAATTTTGTACGTACTATCGCTAAGAGTTTTATCTATAGAAACAGTGTATACTCCACTTGTAACATTAGTGGGAGCGTATGTTGCTGCTAATTCTTCATTAGGTTCCCCAATTTCATCTAAGAAAACTCTTAAATTAGGTTCTGAAGTAAATGTAAGGGTAGGACTTTGAATGTTTGTCAATAAGTCAGAATTGCTTATGCCTTTATCGTCCGTGCCCAAACTAATTGGACCAGCAAAAGTCGGAATATCCGTTTCTATTTTTACTGTAAATGCTTCTGTTTCTACTGTATTCCCGGCAAGATCACTCATTATCGCCTTATAGGTAAAGTCTTGAGTACCTATTGGCTCTAGAATCTGATTTTTAGTTACAGTTTCATATGAACCATTATCAATCTTTCTTTTGAAAACAACTGAAGTAAAAGGTTCTCTGTTTTCTACATTAAGAACAAAATTTGTGTCATTTGAAAAAAAATCCGTTAAACTTCTTCCTATATCTTCAAATTCAGTTAGAAGTATTTCGCCTGGAGTTATTTTTTGTAGTGAAAAACCACCTTCATCACCACCTAAAAGAGCAAAGGTTCCCCCGTTACCTATGAGATCATTGTTTGAGATTGCATTACCAAAATCAGAAGCATTTTGTGTCGTAATTACGTAAACTGCCGCAGGATCAATATCAAATGATTGATTATAAGTATAACTTTCAGCGGTTAAATTCAAATTATCAAAAGCAACTTTATGAGTATTTTCTAATTTTATAGGATTTCCTATTGCATTATATGGTTTATGATTATCGATAGTGAACCAACCAGAAGTTTTATAATTTATAACTTCTTTTGAATCATACCGAAAATCTATACCTAAGTCAGACTCATTGAGTTTCAGCCCATTAGGTAAAGTGATCTCAAAATTAATTTGCAGCAGGTCGCCTTCAGCAGTAGGTGGGTTAGCATTTGAACCTATAGTGATTGAGTTAAAAAGGTAATGATCAGATCCATTTAAAGTAGCATTTGGCGTAAGAGGATTAGAAACAGAACCAGCTTCTCTTACATAAGTTACATCAGAACCTTTAGGAACAGAAAGTTTATAACCTCCGACATTTTCAGAATTCGATACCTCATGCCCATATTCATCAACTGAATTAAATGAAACTTTTAATGCTTCAGGTGATTTATTTCCTGAGGAATCAACCATAAAAAAACCATAATTATTGTCAGGAAGATCAATGTTTTGGAATGTAATAGGATAAACTGATTGATCAGTTGCTATACCGTCTATTACGATGTTTTGCTCCGAACCAATTGAGAATACAGTAGAAAAAGTACCTTTATTAAATTTTGAAGTACCTTTTGCATCACTTATATCAAGAAAAATATCACTGGTGTTTAATTCTTTTTCTGAAGTAAGTTTGATTACTGGTCTAACTACTTTAGTAATATTATCGTTATTAAATGAACCAGCATCGGTTGAATCAGTAAGCTCAATTGATGGCACTGTTGGACCTGTAAAATCTAATCTAATTTCATCCGTAGTCTCGGATTCACTGGTACCATTTATAATAGCTTTAAAAATATAAGAACCTTCTAACGATGATAATTGTGAAGGAGTAAAGTTCGCATTCCCTGTGGTATCAAATATTTGCTTAGTGCTAGGAAAACTTAACGGATCTATTATAAAGTCAATACCTCCATTAAGGACATCACTTTCTAAAAGTGTAATTTCATCAACATTTGTAAAATCTCCACTATTATAGGACGAAACTAAATTAATTGTATCTCCTGCTTTAACTCCAGTTCCCTGAATACTCACATTGATAGGAAACCCTGCTATCAATTCATCAACGCTTACTCCTGTTGTTATATTATTTGGTACATCTGGCTTAGATGGATCGCCTATTCCAAAACTTACTTCAAAAGATTTACTAGTTGCACTTAATCCTAACGTATCACGAGCGTTTACAGTCACGTTCGAGATTCCTGCAGTTTCACCTTTTAAACCAATAACACCTAAAGCACCATAAATTGATGATAAGTCACCAATTAAATCCATAGCTGAAGATTGTAGCCCTATTAATGAAAGATTGGCATTTGAAAAACCTGCATTAAATGGAATACTTCCTAAAGTAAATGTAGTGGAGCTGGATAGGGAAAGACTATCAAAATTTGCTTTCTCGGTATTAGTGAGTGAAATAGGCGTACCATCAGTAATTAAATTATCTGGATCTGAAACATTAATTGGGTATAACTTCCAACCGTCAACATTATCGCCAATTAATGCAAAATTTCCCACTTCAAGTGGAAGCGAAGTGTTAGCATCAACAATTTCAGCGGTAATCTCATAAATAGCCCCTTGCGAATTGAGCTCATTGTCTCCATTTAAAAAATTATCTATCGAAGAAATCGCTCCATTAGAAACTGGAACCGTTATGCTGTCATTTGCTGAAGTCAATTGAAAATCGTGCGTTATTTGACTTGTCGAAGTATTTTTTTCAACTGGTTCAATAACATATCCCGTTTTCTTATTACCTTCTATAATATAATTACCAGTATTAGTGATTATATCCCCGCCAAAAGAGGACGAATTTAGGCTGAAAACATTTTTGGGATTTAAAATATTAATAACTGCACCTTCTTGTAAAAGGAATATATTTTCATTTCCTACGTTGAAAGTCTGGACAGCTATTTCTTGTGTAGTTTCACCTGCATCGCTATCATGATCAAAAGTTTGACCTGTATCTGTTAGTGAAGGAAATTGAGTTGCAAAAATTCCATTTGTGGAACTTAAGGATAAACTTATAGTAGCGTCTGGACCTCTATCTATAGTGTCTACGTCTGAAACATCGATTGATGTAAGACTAAAAGGTAATCCACCAATTTTAGCACTTAGATTTTCTTTAGGTACAGTAATTGTTGGAGCTGTGTTTGGAATCGTTAAATAAATAATTTCAGAACTAGATGAAAAGCCATCACTAACAGTAACAGTAACTGAAGCATCACCTCGAGTTGATCCAGAAAACGCAAGTTGTTGTAATTGAGCATTAGCCTCAGCAACAGTTACTTTTTCATTCTCAGCCGAGCCTCCAATACTACTTTTATTAAGTGTACCACCTTCAGAAGTTAAAGTTACGAAAACTTTGTCATTGTCACTATCATTAACGGAAATAAAGGGTTGATTAGAAGAACCCTTAGGACCAAAGGCAGTTGTTTGACCAGCAGCAGAACCTTGTATTGGCACAAAACTATTGGATTTAGAAACCTCTAGAGTTGGGGCATTATTATCAACTACATTAATAAGTTGAATTCCAGAATTTGAACCATCACTTATCCACTTTAAAGGCTCAAATGGCTTGCTTGATCCTAAATTTACATAAGCTTTTTCTGCCCCATCTGCCTGCTTTTCAATAACTAATTTATAGTTACCATCTATTTTTTGTATATATGCATCTAAGGTTGAATTATCTAAGGAATCTGGAGCAACCGTATTATCTGTTTCATTAATCTTCTTCCAAACTACATCAGATGATAATCCAATTTTTTCGCCATTTTGCAAATCATGAATTACATCAGTTTCACCATTTACTAAATCAGCGTTTGGAAAAATGAAAGTATCAGATCCAAGTCCCCCTCGTAATTGATCCTCCCCAGTTCCACCATATAAAGTATCATTTCCTCTATTTCCATTTAGAGTATCATCACCAGAACCACCCTTAATTACATCATTACCCTGTTTTCCTTTAATTGTATCTAAACCACTACCTCCAGTAATGATGTCTATCCCACTACTTCCTTTAGTATTCATATTGACACCATCTTTACCAAAGATAGTCATCCCTCCACTCGATTGAGAAGCATCAACATCTTCAAAACCAGAAACTACTGCTCCTGTTGCATCTTGAAAACCACCATCCTGATTTATAATTTTAATTTGGTTAGCTGAAGATCCTGTTTCTGCTAGATTTATTACAATACCTGAATTACCAATAACTTTAAGAATATCTGTTCCTGTTCCACCATCAATTTTCTGGGAAGTATTCATATAAATTACTGTGTCATCCCCTCCTCCCGCATTTATAATATCTAAACCTTGACCACCCGAGATAACATCTGACTGAGCAGATCCGGTAATTGTATTAGCTTCGGTGGTTCCCTTTATATCGAGAGTAATATTTGAAGCATTGACAGACGAAGCATCAATATTTATTGCAGTATTGATTGAATCTCCTATATTAGTAGGAACTGTTTTTCTTTCTGCACCTAATTTAATTTCTTTACCTTCCAAATCTACTTTTAATTTTGTTATAGATGAGGGATTGTCAGAAATAGAAAGAGATAAGGTTTTAGAACCACTTGCTACGAGTGCTAGAGGATTTTCATCAATTGTGACTGTAATTGACTGTTTTTGATTGCTTACTACAGTAATATTATTTGGATCGCTATAATCAAGTTTTTGATTTGTTTTGTTTGAAGTACCAGCTTTGTCAACATCAGTAACCTCAACAGTTATTTTTCGATTAGCACTATTGGGAGACTCAGCACTTTTAAAAGCAATATTTTGCAATATTTGACTATAAACGCTTTCAGACTCGTTTCCAGAAATAGTAATTTTTGCGTTATTGACACCTGCGCTGGCCTCTTTAGATATAGACAAATTTTTGTTATTTAATATATCACTTCCTAATTGAGTTAATAAAAGTTCGTCACTCACCCCAGAATTATCAGCTACACCATTAGTAAGAGTAACTACTAATTCAGATATAAAATCACTATCCACAAGATTAATTTCAGCAGCTGGAGCAATTTTTACACCATCAACTTTATGAACTCTTCCTACATATGAAGCATCTGCACCATCTTGACCTTCTTTTGAAGAACCCGTATCACCATCAAGATCTAAAGTTGGATTGTCGTTAACTGGTGACAGGTTTATAGTCTTTAAAAATTCATTGCTTAATGCTTTTTTATCATCTGAAATTGTAACACTTATAGTTCTAGGCTCTAATTGAGGTTTATCACTTGAATTTGTATAGACTACTGTCTCTAGTAATGTCTTCAAATCAGACATTTTAAAAGAACTACCCAACGTATTTTGAATTGTAAGAATACCTAAACTTTTATCATAAGAAGAGGTTAGAACAACGTTTCCATCACTATTTTTAATAGTAAGATCACCATTTGAATCAAAAGACGCGGTATGGTTGGACGGCGCTGAGTAACTCGACGGAATAGAGATAATATCCTCATTACTCCTATAACCATTTGTAAATTTAATAATTGCTTTATCTGGAACAAGATTATCCAAGCTAGAAACATCTCCATCAGTAATTGTGGCGCTAGCCAACAAAGAAGATGCTCCTGATCCTTCTGTGTAGCTTAATACATTAGCTGAGGTTGAAAAAGAAGGGATATCGTTTGTACCTAATACTACTAAATCAAAACTTACAGTTTGACTTAATTTATTTGAAGCATCCGATGAATTTGAAGCGGTTGGGGAAGCATCTTTCACAGAAACAGTTATGTTTCTAGTTTCAGAAGTATTAGGATTATCTTCAGAATTTATAAACTTGACTGATCTAATCGCCCCTTCAAAAATTGATATAGCTTTTCCAAATTGAGAAGATTTACTAGTTAGTGTAATAGTCTTAGCACTATCATTTTCTGAAATATTCCAAAATGCTTCAGAGTAGGATAAACTGTCTCCAGTTTGCTTATTATTTAATACTATAGTTGCTTCAGAAAGAGTAGTGCTGTCTTTGTCTTTAACAGAAATGCTTCTATCAAGATCTAACCCTACATTGCCTTCAACATAAATTCTCTTTGCTACATCACCCAAGAGGTCAGGCCTATCATTAACAGGGTTAATTGGAATAGTTACCTTAGAAGGCAGAGAATTTAAAGTATCTCTGACTGGGTCTACTATAGCATATTCAATAACTGCTGCATCGGTTCTATCGGCCTCTGGTATAAATGTGAAATCCTTTTTATACGATACTACAGTCCCACTAGATTTTACTTCTTGTAATTCAATTTTAGCCGAACTATCACCTTCTTCAACTTTTGTTCCAGCAAGCTTAAGAGTTCCACCATTTACTTTTAATATTCTAATTTCTGTGGGTCTATCTCCGTCTGAATTAACTAATTTCGAAACTGGTATATTAAATGTAATTGTTGTATCGGAAGTGGTATCTTCATTAATCAGTGCGTTTTGAGAAATATCACTACCATTTTTAAAAACTAAATCTCCACCAGGTTCAGGTGGTTGGTTATCAACAACATTTATGTTAATTAGACCTTGCTCTTTAGCGAAGGTGATTTCGTCCTGAACATTAGCGGCTATCTGTATATTTCCACTTCCCTGAACTCCAACATATTTTAAATCTTCTAAAGCCACATTTACAGCGGCAGGTGAACCAGTAATTGAAATGTTTTTAGTATCCAAACCATCTACTGAATAAAGGACTGGATTTATACCCTTAAATACCCCTGAAGGCGCCGAAAGCTCAACTTTTACCGTCGTACTATCGATGTCTGTAACAACTATTCCAGGCAACAAAGCCTCATTCTCTGCTTTAACACTTATTTTACTTTTAGGAACTTCAATAGTTGGTGGTGCAGCAGCGATACTTTCTAAAGTTAAAATTTCAGTAGTATCTGGAGTTAAGCTGTCTCCGTCACTTGCTGTAAAACTTATCTGCGAAGTAGTTCTATTTGGATCCCCTTTAAATTGTAGACTTGATAATACAGTATTTATTGCACTAGATTTTCCTAGTATATTTGCACCACGTTCATCCTCGAAAATATCTACAACTACAGGTGTCGTGTTTGATGCGTTATCATTAGGATCATCTAACCCTATTTTTCCGCCGTCTGAAACTATAGTCATTAGTATAGTTTGAGATTGCTCGTTGGAATCTTTTTGACCATCTTGATTAAGGTCTTCAAAGTCAATATCATTTACCGTAATTCCAGATGCATTACCAAATTTTCCAGCAGTAAAAGAAGATCCTAAAATATTAGGCAAACTGATTTCCGGTTTATTCTGAATTTGATAATTCAAGGTCGCTTCACCAGTACTACCTCTAATTGTATCTTTAACAGTAACTAATATACTTCCAGTATTTTTTCCTTGATCACCTGTAAATGAAATTTTATCCAAAAGGTTTTTTACTTGGGTAAGAGTGAACTTTTCGTCCGAATTAATTGTTTTACCATCAAATGAGACGCTTCCACCTGAAACTAATGAGGTAATGTTAAAGGTTGCGGTCTCATCAAAATAATCAAAATTTATTGAGGAACTATTATTAGAATCTAAAGCCGCTACTTGCTGAACTTGACCATCTGAAATAGTTAGCTGAGGATTGGTTGGATCATCATTAAGTACAACAAAACTCACAAAAGATTCGTCATCAAAGAGCTGTGCGGTTTTTAATTCATCAACAAGCTTAATATCGAAACTTTCTTTAGTTTCTTTTACTGTATCATTATTAATTCTAATGCTTAATGTTTTAGAGGTTTCATTGGGTGCAAAAACAATGGTTCCAGAAGGAACAACAGAGCCTTCAAAATCATCAGCTGTTAGGGAACTTTTTTCAAGGTCAACTTTATAGTCAATAGTTGCAGTTTGAGACATGATACCGTCACGAGTAACCGTAAAATCAAACTCTGCTCCTAACCCATCACTTCCTCCCTCAAATTGAGTTCTTTCATTTTCAATTGCTGAAATTTTAAACTTTGTAGGACTAACAACTCCTACTGAAGCACCATCTGCTAATCCTCCCCATGCGAAAATAGTATCATCTAAATTATTATTTACTATAAATGTATCAGCCCTAAATACTGGTGCATTTTCTTTAGAAATAACAACAGAGTTGTCTGATACTAACTTAATTTCGAATGTTAAGCCTTTAGATTTTAAAGCTTCTTGTGTATCGCTAACTGCTCCACCAGCTGCAACTCTTAAAACATCCGTACCAAATACAGTATTAGAACCATCAACCTCTACTTTATTCATTGTAGGGGCTGTTGTTTCACTGGATGCAATTACATCAGATTTATTATCTTCTAAAGTTACTCGATACCATTTTAGGGAGTAAACTGACGGATCAATAGCTTCACCATTAATTTTTAGTAAATATCCTCCTGTATTTAATTCTGAGTATCCGGTCTCATTCTTAGCAATCGCAACTCCATTACTATTAACAGGAGTAAAAGTTACATTATTTGATAAAGTGTCACTATAACTTAACCAGTCATTGGTTGAACTACTATCCTCAGGAGCACTAGCTAAAGCTTTATTAGCGTCACCTTGCCAAACACTCTGAGTTTGAATTATTTTTTTAAGTGCTTCATAAGCACTATTAGATGTGGTTGGAAATGAGTCTGGATTAAAGGGTTTATTTTCAATTCTATGAACACCCGCAGCTAAAACCTTAGCTTCATTAACTAAAGCATTTTTATAAAAAACGTTGTCGTAATTACTTCCCAAAACAGTTTGAGTAAGTGGTTCAAGAATATCTTTAATTTTATTAGCCATATCATCAGTTGTTCCGTCTGATCCAAATGACTTCAATTTACCATCTGTGATATCTCCCGAAATTATGGAGTCCGCAATGGCATCAAAAATTAATGTACTTGCCTTTTGTGTAGTGAATGGTTCAGCTTGACCACTTATTTTATATGCATTAGCTACAGAACCACCACTTGATTCAATTTTGTTTATCATCCAAACTAAGCTATTACTTCCTACATCAACAACTAATGCAATTGAAGCAGCTGCTTTTTGATAAGCAATTGCATTAGGTATTTGAGAGACTGTTGAAACAGCCTCATAAGCATCAAATGTTTTAAATGGAACCGATGCTCCTATCAAAGAAGCCATTTTAATTTCAGCAACTTCTATTGCAGTGGTTCCAGAATTTTCAGTATCTTTACTTTCTAATGCACGTATTGTTGAAGTTATAGGATTGATAACCTTTTTATAGCCGGCAGGGGATTCATACTGTACCTTAAAAGGTAACCCAGTAGCTTTATCAGTACCCCCAGACATAATTAAAGGTCCAGAGGCTCCATATAATTTAAACACACCAGTTGGTGAAGTAGAAGTTGATGAGTCACCAAAAGAAGATGTGCTACCGTCTCCATCATTATCTGCAGTTATTTTAGCACCCTCTACATATCCATCAACACCTGCTCCAGAATCACCTCCATCAACTGTTATACCAGATTGATTGCCTACAATTGAGAAAGTAGATGTAGCATTATTGCCAAAGCTATCCCTTATGACTGCAGCATAAGACTCAGCTGCCACTTTTGAACTCGAACCTCCACTAGAAGACACTGTTAAACTTGAACTATTACCGTTATTACCAACTACAGCTATTTTACCTGATCCAAGACCAACAGCTTTAAAACCATTAGTATTTGAGAAAGTATTATCTGTATTTAAAAAAGTTCTTAATTGTGTTGCCACTAATTCAGGTGTTGTTGCATTAGCATTAACTGTAAATTGTCCAGATTTGTCACCGCTATTTGTTACTTTTATGGTATCACCGGCGCTAAATGTACCAGATAGCTGAAAAACTCCTTTATCCAAGCCAGTTGTGGTTGAAATATTGATACCATCACTATCAAGATCACTATTATCAACCGTATAGGAAAATTTAAGAACAGAATTGTCAGAAGAGTTTTCCTTAGTGGCCATTCGAACTCTGTTGCCAATGTCAAGAACCAAAAAAGGGTTCTGATTAGTATTAGCAAGTTCTATTGACTCGTCATAAGTTAGTGAAAAATCAAGCTTTTGACCATTAGTAAAAGAACCTGCTGGTATTGAAAGACTGCCTGTTGGCCCTTTTGTATCAACAGCAAATACTTTCGAACTAGACAAACCCGAGTTTCCTACTACATCTTGATACCCCCCACCAGAGACCGTTAAGGTTACATTTGCGTCCAAATTAGAAGCTGGAGAATAAGGAACTGTATATATGGAAGCATTCCCTCCTGATGCATTTGTGGGGACAAGAGTTCCAATGGTCCCAGTTGAGGCACTTAAATCAGTCTTAGTAAATTGACTTGTTGAAATTGGTTCAGAAAGAGTAACTGTAATATTAACATCACCAGAAACTGTTGACGTTGGAACTGAAATAGAACTTACTGAAGGAGCTTTTGTATCAAATGATTGTTTATATACTGTTTCAGTTGATGCCACACCTGTTGCAGTGTCATCCAAAGAAGCAAGATCATTTAATGCACTATCTTTAGCACCTCCAGAAGTATTTATGGATAATTCGATGTTACCCTCTTCATTAGCATCAGGAGTAACTAAGACTGTGTACTGATTACCACTACCAGAAACACTTGCAACTGTTCCATTATTAACAGTAATTGCATTAGAACTAAAATAAAGAACATCTTTATCAAAATCGATAGTGTAAGTTATATTTCCAGTAGCAATTCCAGATATATTGTCTTGTATCTGTGTAACTTTAGAAGGTTCAAAATCAAGAGAAAGAGCTGAAGAAGTAATAGAGCTAATATTACCCAATTCGTTGGTTAGCTCTGCTTTAATTTTGAAACTTGATGAAGGCCGATTAGAAGTTGGAAGTGTGACATTCCAGTTTCCTGCTGAATCTACTTTTCCAGATACATCATCAAAACCACTCAATGTTGATCCACTTGAAGCATCAATAAGTGAAAGTTTTATTGAACTCCCTTCTTTTGCATTAGAAGTACCTGTAATTTTCAAACCACCAGACCATTCAGAAATATTGATTATATTGTCTGCACCACCACCAGTAGAACTAATTGAAATAGTTGATGCTTGTTCGTTTAATTCAACTTTCTTAATATCAGTATACGTAGATCCCCCAAGTGACTTTGCTTCAGCCGATATTGTTAATGGATAGGAAAGTGATTGGATAGAAGTTTTCTGTTGGTCAGTAAGATTAGAATTAGACAATCTGAAGTCAGCTATCCATTTTCCATCATCACCAACATTTAAAACTTGTGAAAGCGAATCTGTTAGCTGTACAGTTATAGTTGACCCTGAAAGTGCTGTTCCTGTTACAGTAAATCCTTGAGATTTTTCAGTGCTGTTTATAACATTGTCTGTAGCAACTGTCTCAATTGTTACTCCTACAATAGCTTTAGTTTCACTTGCTGGACTAGTAGAAAACGCAGTATTTAGAGTATCTGCAAAATCTTTTGCAGAAGAGGATACTTCAGATGCACTATTAAAAACTATTTTTGCTTCGTCAGAAAATACATCTTCAACTTCTTGTATGTTTTTATTTACTGTTTTAGTTTGTTCTATTGCTTGATCAAGAGCTATATCGAAAGATTTTTCGTCGACGCCCTTTGATATTGCCACTTCCGTAGCTTTTTGCTGTATTGTTTCAAGAACATTTGCATCAGAAAAGTCCACCTGTTGTTTTGTTTCAGAATTTGTCTTTACAACTGAAACAACAGCTTCCATGGCTGTTTTAAATGCGTCTACTTTAGACAACCCAGCACCTTCACCCGAAGCTGTTATAGCATTCACAGTTGACATTACTAATTGAGATGTTTTTTCAACTGCAGCTGCTAATGTAGGATCAGCTTTCTCATCAAAAGGATTAAAGTCTAAGGTAAAATTTTCAGGCAACCCTAATGCAGAAGCCACTTCTTCAACTGTAAGATTACTTTCAACAACCATTGTACTTGTAGGAGATACAACCCCTGCTCCTTTAGGAGCTTTTAAAGTAACTCCCTCAAGAACACCTCCGGTAAATGTATCGATAGTATTTTTGTCTGTAGTTACGACTATTGAAGAAAAACTATTTTGGGCACTTAAATTATAACTTCCATCATCATTAGTTAAGACAGATGGCTCATTACTATCTTGTATACCGTCTCCATCGTAATCCGCGAAAACTTTAGCATTTTTCAAAGGACCTTTCACTACAAAACCAGAGAAAGATTGCTCTTCTTCTGTGCCACTACCACCACCACCGCCGCCGCAAGCAGTCAAAATAAATAAGCTTAATGGAGAAAGTTTTTTTAATTTAGTTTTATTTTTTTTTAAAAATACCTTATTAAGCATAAATATAAAGTCCTGGTACAATATATAGTTTAAGTCATATATTATACTACATATCATTAACCAGAGTCGATATTAGATTAATAATTTGTTAAAAAAATTATAATATATTATTTCCTTTTTTTTAGTTCTAATTATAAATCATTTAATCATGATGATAAAACTATCTTCTTAGAAACTAAAAAGTGATACAACAGATTAAGATTTAAAATGTTTAATTTATCAGAACTTAAAATTCAAAAAAATAAACGTAAAGGTATATGGTTTTATGGCTTAGCGGGATCTGGCAAAACCTTTGCTTCAAAAATATTCAAAAAAAAGGTTAAGAATTATTTTATAATCGATGGACATAATATCAGAAAATTAATTAGTTATGACCTTGGATACACTGAGGCAGATAGAATAATACAACTGAAAAGAGTTCTAGGACTTGTAAATTTATCCATTGAAAATAAAACATTTCCAATAGCAACAACCGTTACAATGAATAATGAAATTTATAATAGGTGCCTAAAAATGGATGTTGAAGTAGTCGAAATCATGCGCCCCTTTGAACAAATTTCTCAAATTAGACCAATATATAAAAATGATAGTAATGTAGTTGGAAAAGATATTGAACTAACCAGCATTAATAATTTAAAAATTTTTAATAATGGAACATCAACATTTGAGGATGAAATTGAAAAACTCTTTTAATAAACATCAGTTCTTTTCCCTTATAAATGTTGCTAATATTAGAACTGATCTTCTTTCAAATAACTTCGTTAATTCTAAAGAAAAATTGTTAGATTTTGAAGACAAAACTAAAGGTATACCTATCCTAATTCCAGCAGACGAAGAATTATTTTACTTTAAAAAAAAAGATGTTTTTAAAATTGGTGAAACAAAATTATTAGAAACTATATACGGATTATCTGATCTTTCATACATAGGGTTCCAGCATTCATTTAATAAATTTGAATTTTTGAGTAAATTTGAACTAAAACAACATGCAGAAAATTATGTTATAAATATAATAAACAAAAACAGGGAAGTATTAGATTATTTATTATTTTTAAAATCAAAATTCAAAAAAATAGGTGCTTTTCAAACACGTAATATTCCTCATTTTGGTCATGAAAAAATTATGAATCGAATGCTAGAAAACTGTGATCACTTAGTTATCAATCCTTTAATTGGTCCAAAAAAAAAGGGTGATTTTACAATAGATTGTTTAAATCACATCTATAATTATTTAATCAAAAATAAATATCAAAATAAACTATCTTTCAAACCTATATTTGCTAATATGTTTTATGCAGGTCCAAGAGAAGCTTTTCATCATATGTTAATACGAAAAAATTTAGGGTTTAATTATTTTTCAGTTGGAAGAGATCACGCAGGAGCTCAAAATGCATATCCTCCAATGGCTTCATCATTATTTGTAAAAAAAAATAGTACTCGATCAGATATTTCTGTCTTTAACCATAGTGGTGCTTTTTTTTGCTCAATATGTCAAAAAATGATTATAAAAGGAGATTGCAACCATTCAGAAAATAATTTTAAAAATGTGTCAGGTACAATATTTAGATCAAGTATTGAGAATAAAGTACCTTTTAAATATGCAGACAAAAAAATGCAGAACTATCTTTTTGAAAGCGACCTAGAGGTGTTTGAAAAATAATGAAAATGTTAGTTACAATCGGACCGATTTCAAAAAAAGAAAATGTTATAAAAAAATTTTCACAAAAAACTAATCTATTTCGCTTAAATGGGAGCCACGAAAAAATTAGTTGGCATAAAGAAACAATTTCCCTGATACGAAAAATATGTCCAAATGCATTCATTCTTATGGATATACCTGGAATCAAACCAAGAACAGCAAACTTCCATGATATTGAAATTAAAAAAAATCAGCTTGTAGTTTTTGGAAAAGGTGAAAAAAAAGATAACATTTTAGAAATAAATCTTACAAGACCAATACCTAAAATAGATAAAAAACTAGATAATTTTTCATTATCTGATGGTCATTTTAATTTTGGTTTAGTAAAAAAAGATAAAAATTATGTTATTGGACGTTCTTATACAAATTTCACACTTTTACCAAAAAAAGGGATTAATTTTCTCGGAAGTAAATATGATGAAAATGAACAATTTAAAGTTTATAAAAAATTTATAAATCAAATAAATGAATTAGATATAGATGCAATAGGACTAAGCTTCGTTCAAACTGGTGATTTAGTCAATAAAGTAAGAAATATTACAAAAAATCTTGTTATTATTTCTAAAATTGAAAACTCAGAAGGTTTGGCGAATGCTAGTAATATTATAAAAAATTCTGATGCTATAATGATTGACCGAGGTGATCTTTCAGCTGAAATAGGACTTACAAATCTATATAATTCTGTAGAAAAGATTGCGGATTTTACTAAATCTAATGGGAAACCTTTAATTATGGCAACTGAAAATTTAGAATCCATGGTAAATAGGTCTGTACCATCAAAAAGTGAAGTTATGTCTATTGCACACTCAGCTTCAATTGGAGTAGATTGTATTATGTTGAGTGAAGAAACTGCTTTAGCAAAAAATGGCATTCAAATAGTAGACTGGCTTTCTAATTTTTTATTGCAAGCTAGTACTATCAAACAAAGAACATTTGATAAAATAAAAGCAAAAAAATTTCCTGAAATATGGGAAGGACTAGAACATTTTAACCTTATGCCAAAACTTTTAATGACAAAATCAGGATATGCTCTTTTTGATTTTTTAGCTTATCATCCAAACTCTGCCGCATTTGTAATTACAAATAATAAGAAAATTATTAATGTAGCTAAATTATTTGCTAACGAGATTACGATCATTTTTAAAGATATAACTGAAAATATACCCATTGAAATTTTGTGGAAAGTTATTGAACAAAATAAAAATATTCTTTTTAATAAGTCCAACAAAATAGTAGCTATTTATGTGTCAAAATATGTTAAAAGCCCACGTGCAAATTGTATTACAATTTTTGATAAAAATGATTTCATCTGAAATTAAATTTCATTATCAAATATAAACTAGTAGATATTTAACGTTATAATTGAAGCTTCTTTGATAGTTATTTTCATTCTATTTTCAGCATCTTTAACATATTAGGATACGTTTTATATTCATTCAAAATATCCCAACGCTCTATCAAAACAGATCTGAGATACAGATAGGGACC
>Ga0163109_10000535_pt1 | contig 30465 bp, 15 predicted proteins | sample CRUFie1St13metaG_FD_108704 | JGI IMG/M metagenome (GOLD analysis project Ga0163109, IMG submission 108704) | Marine microbial communities from the Costa Rica Dome - CRUD Field 142mm St13 metaG | ecosystem: Environmental > Aquatic > Marine > Oceanic > Photic zone | place: Costa Rica: the Eastern...
ACCACGTTTTTCACGTAGCTCAAGCCCAGGCCAAATCCCTTCACGTCGTGGACGTTGCCGGTGGGGACACGATACAGCCTTTCAAAGACCTTGCCAAGATGTTCTTTGGCGATGCCGAGGCCGTTGTCCTGCACCTCGAGTGACACTCCGTCAGTGGTTTGGGCTGAACGAATGACAATCTGAGGGTCTTCCCCTGAATACTTGACAGCGTTGTCGATGACGTTGAACAAAATGTTGGTCAAGTGGATGCGGTCGGCCACGAGATTGGGGTTGCTCGCCTCCAACGCCAATTCCACCTTGACCCCTTGCTTGTGGAATTTCACGGCCATGTTCTTCACCACGGTTTTGACGAGGTCGTGCAGGTTGAGGGATTGCACGTACAGGCGCATCGCGCCGTTGTCCGACAAACTCGCACGGAGCACATTTTCCACGAGCACGCCGAGCCGCTTGTTCTCTTCCCGAATCAACCCGAGATAGTGTTTGCGGGCGTCTTCGTCAAATGCCGGGTCTGAAAGGGCTTCGCTCGCCAGGCCAATGCTCGAGATCGGGGTTTTCAATTCATGCGTCAGGTTGTTGACGAGGTCGCGCTGGAGCCGGTCCGTGCGTTTGGTCCGTTGGATCGCCAAAAGGGTGTAGCCAAACCCTCCAGCAATGAGCAACATCATCATGACGCTGAGGGCAAACGCGCCGAGCATTTGGCCGATGAGGTGACGGCCGAGTTTGGGGAAGTGCACGCGGAACTGGAGGGTGCCCAGCGCCACGGAGTATCCCTGTGCAATCAAGATGTCGCTGAAAGGTTCAGCGTCTTCTTGAAGGTACACGGGTTGGCTGTATCGGTCGAACGCTCCAAACACGGCCTCGGCGTCGATGCCGTGTTCGTTGAAGGCGAGCCGAAGCAGCGAATCCATGGGAAGGGCTTCGATGCGGCGGACGATCAGGCGGTCTTCCGGCGCGAGCTCATCGGTGCGAAGCAGCTGCGGATCGCTGTTGTCCGTGTCGTCGAGGTGCACCGCGGTCAACCAATTGGCCACGAGCTGGAGACTCTGCTCCACGCTTTGGTCAAAGACTTCTTTGCGGAGTTTGGCAGACGACTCGAGCCAATTCACCTGAACGGCCACAATGACGAGCATCGCTGCCGTCATGGATCCCACCAACAACGGTATCAATCTGCCGTTCATGAGGGCAAAGATGGCGCGACTTGCACAGATGCCGTCACCTTGTGCCATTCAGCGTGCATGGGCGTCAACAAACCTTCACAACCTGTTCACGTCGCCTTGACATGGTCGCGCGTGTGTGCCTGTACTTTTGGCCCAGATTCAGTTCCATTGGAGCACCCAACGGGGTGCCGTTTTTTCGTTGCTGAGGTTGCGGCCGACAAGGAGAAAGATCTTGGGTATCTTCGTCGACCCACCTCATTGTGTCTCACACGCCATGATTCCTCAGGAAACCGTCGATCAAATCATGAATGCCGCCGTCATTGAAGACGTGGTGGGGGACCATGTGGAGCTGAAAAAATCGGGCAGTTCGTTGCGCGGACTGAGCCCGTTCACGAACGAAAAAACCCCTTCGTTTTACGTCCTTCCAGCCAAAGGCATTTTCAAGTGTTTTTCCAGCGGCAAGGGCGGGAACGTGGTGTCGTTTTTGATGGAACTGGAAAAGGCCAGTTACCCAGAGGCGCTGCGGATGCTTGCACAACGCTACAACATCGAGGTGGAGGAAAAGGCGCCCACACCTGAGGAGTTGGCGGCCGCCACCGCCAAGGAAAGCTTGTCCAACCTCGTGGCCTGGGCGTCCAAGTGGTTCATGGACCAAATGCGGAACACCGACGCCGGCAAGGCCATTGGACGGAGCTACTTCGTGGAAAGGGGGTTTCGCGACGACGTGCTTGACACGTTCATGATTGGATACAGTCCGGATTCGTGGGACGCGATGGCCACAGCGGCCCAGGAGGCGGGTTACACGGCCGAAAAACTCGTGGAGGCCGGGCTGTGCAAACAACGGGACGACGGCTCGTTGTGGGATTTCTTCAAGGGCAGGGTCATGTTCCCGATCCGGGATGTGACGGGCAGGGTCATTGGGTTTGGTGGGAGAACCTTGACGACGGACAAAAAAGTCGCCAAGTACTTCAACTCGCCTGAGAGCATCCTGTACAACAAGTCCAAGGTGCTCTATGGCATGCATTTGGCCAAACAGCCGATCAACAAGGAGGAGCGATGCTTCCTTGTGGAAGGTTACACGGACGTCATGGCCATGCACCAAGCCGGGGTCGAAAACGTGGTGTCGTCGAGCGGCACGGCGCTCACGGCGGGACAAATTCACCTCATTCGCCGGTTCACCAAGAACGTCACGGTGATTTTCGATGGGGATGCGGCAGGCATCCGGGCGTCGCTGCGCGGCATCGACATGTTGTTGGCCGAGGGCATGTCGGTGAAGGTGGTCTTGTTGCCCGACGGTGACGACCCTGACACGTACGCCAAGAAGGTGGGAAGCGATGCGCTGCACCGCGCCATCCACGAGGATGCACAGGACTTCTTGCAATTCAAGGCGAAGCTGCTTTCCGACGAAGCAGGATCAGACCCTCTCAAACGCGCCGACATGATCCGTTCTGTCGTGACGTCCATCGCGGCGATTCCAGATGCGATCCAGCGCTCGGTGTACCTGCAATCGTCGGCGTCGCAGTTGCACATGGACGAAAACGTGTTGGGCACGGAGGTGGCCAAGATCTTGCACGAACAATCCAAGGCAGCGGCCAAGCGCGCAGCCAAATCCAGTCCTTACAGCACGCCTCCTCCGGGGGCACCGCCCGCGCCGACATCCGCACCTGCCGCGCCGGGACCAGAAGACATTGTCCCCGTCGACCCGGCGGTCTCCGAGCGCGCTGTGGTCGAAAACGACCTCATCCGCATTCTCCTCGGATACGCTTCGGAGATGGTGACCGTGAAGGTGGAGGGAGAAGGCGATGCGGAACCCACGTCCATGGAGGTGCCCTTCGCGGAATTGGTCATCCACCGGATGGAAGAGGAAGGCATCGACATCCGCGAGCCGATGAACCAAGCGGTGGTGGCCAAATACATCGCAGAACTCGACCAAGACCGCGTCCTGACGGCGGACCAACTCGTGCAGGACAAGGATCCGGGCGTTCAACGGAAGGTGGCCGGAGCTTTGGTGCAGCAGCATGTCTTGAGCCCCAACTGGTCTCAACGGCACAAAATCTATCCCGTGGTGGAGCGCGACCAACTGTTGCCTCTTCTCGAGGACTCCCTGCGCCGATTGCATCTGAGCGACCTGCGGGCGGCTTCTCGTGATTTGGCCCAAAAACTCGAAGCGGGAGGGATGGACGTCGAGCAGGAACGGGACCTCCTGGCCCAAAAAGTGCAGTTGGACCGGCAAATCCAGTTGACGTTGTCTCACTTTGGCACCGTCATTCTGCCTTGACCTGTCGCGCATGAACGAATTGTTCAACCACACGTTTCAACTCGGCCACCACACCTTGACGGTGTTCGAGATTTTTGAGGCCACGCTCGTGGTGGTGCTGGCGCGCATCGCCCTCGGCTTGGCGCGCCGGGCCTTGGGCAGGTCGACGTGGTTGTCAGGCATGGATGCTGGGAAGCAATTCATCTTTCGCCGGTTGGTGTCTTCAGGGATTTGGTTCGTCGCTGCTTTGGTGGCCCTGTCGGCGCTGGGTGTGGATTTGACGGCACTTTGGGCTGGCTCCGCCGCCCTTCTGGTGGGCGTGGGCATTGGGCTGCAGGGGTTTTTCAACGACGTGGTCAGCGGGTTTGTGTTGCTCTTTGAGGGCGGCATCGCCGTGGGGCACATTCTCGAGGTGGAGGGAGAGATTGTGAGGGTCAAGCGCATCGATTTGCGCTCCACGCGCGTGGAAACCGTCTCGGGCGAGTGGATTGTTCTGCCCAACTCCAAAGTCTCGGGCGAAGCGGTGGTCAACCTCAGCCAAGGGGGCGCAGCAGTGCGCATCTCCGTCGATGTGGGTGTGGCCTATGGCAGCGATGTGGAGCAGGTCACCGCGCTGTTGAAGGAGGCGGTGATGGAACAGCCTGAAACGAAGGACAAGCCGCCTGTCGCCGTGTTTTTCCGAGACTTTGGCGACTCCTCGCTGGACTTTTCCGTGACGGGATGGATCGACGAACCATGGAACAGGATGGCCATCCAGAGCCGCATCCGCACGGCCATCGATGCCAAGTTCCGCGCCCACGGCGTGACCATTCCTTTCCCCCAGCGCGACGTGCACCTGTCTTCCGGCACCCCAGAAGCGTGACGATCAGGACTCGCTCGGGCGGATGGCCCGAATGTGCATGTTGAGCGTGGTGCGTCCCCGGAACGTGTTTTGGACCAAGGTGAACACCAAATCCATTTCGCTCATTCTCCGCACTTCTTCGAGCCGGTCGCCCATGCCAAATCCGATGGCCTCGAAACGCGTTTGAGGGGCGTCAGTGGTCTGCACGATGAGCTTCAAGTGCCGCCCCCTGTGGCCCACGGTGCGGGGAGGGAGCGCCGCCTTCAGTCCACTGGCCATGAACACCGGCACGCCATTGCCAGGCCCGAAGGGCGCGAGTTTCCCCATTTCCTCAAACGCCTCGGGCGTCATCGCATTGAGGTCGATTTCGAGGTGGTAGCTGATGCTTGGTGCGGGAATGCGGCCATTCACCTGATGGGCGATGCTTTTTTCGATCGCCGCCGTGAATTCCTTCAGTTGGTCGCTCCGCAATTGCAATCCAGCGGCCATGGGGTGCCCACCAAACTGTTCCAAGTAGGAACGGCAATCTTCCAGCGCCTCGTGGATGTCCACGCCCTGCACGCTTCGGGCGCTGCCCATGAGCAGGCCGTTTTCTTCGCTCAACACGATGGTCGGACGGTACCGTGCTTCCACCAACCGGCTCGCCACAATGCCCAGCACCCCTCGGTGCCATCCTTCCCCGCACACCACTGTGCAGCAGCGTCCGGCGGGCTGCTCGGCCATTTGGGCCAACGCCTCCTCAGTCATGTCCTCGTCCAGATCGCGTCGGGCCTGGTTCATCGATTCCAATTCATACGCCAGCTCGTAGGCCGTGTTGTCGTCGCTGGCCATCAGCAGTTCAACCGCCTTGAGGGCGTGGCCCACTCGGCCCGCAGCGTTGATGCGTGGACCAAGCGTGAAGCTGATGTCACGCACGGTGTTGGGCACGCGGTCGATGTTGGCCACGTGAAGCATGGCGCGAATGCCTGGCCGCATGGTTTTGCGCAGTTTCCGCATGCCGTGGTGGGCAAGGATGCGGTTTTCACCGGTGATGTCCACGAGGTCGGCACCGATGCTCAACGCGAGCAAGTCCAAATGGTCGTACACGGACGACATGGTCAGGCCAATGGTGTTGACGAGCGCCGTGAGGAGCTTGAACGCCACGCCGGCTCCGGACAATTCTTTGAAAGGATATCCGCACCCTTCCTGCTTGGGGTTGAGCAAAGCGTGGGTCACAGGCAGCGTGTCTGCAGGCAAATGGTGGTCGCACACGATGGTGTCGATTCCTGCGTTCGCGGCCGCCTCCAATGCGTCAAAATCTTTGGTGCCGCAATCGAGGGTGATGATGAGCGTGCAGCCAGACACCTTGGCCCGTTCCACACCCTTGGGCGATACGCCATAGCCCTCTCCGTACCGCATGGGGATGTAGGGCAAAACCGGAACTTGAAGCCCCTTGAAAAAGGAGGACACCATCGCGACGGACGTGGTTCCGTCCACGTCGTAGTCGCCATAGACCATGATCCGCTCGTTCCGCTCGATGGCGGTCATGATTCGAGACACCGCCTTGTCCATGTCCTTCATCAGGAACGGATCGTGAAGTTTGTCTCTGCTCGGGTCCAAAAAATCTTCCACCTCATTCTGCGATGCCATGCCGCGCTGAATCAGCAGGGAAGCAACCAATGGGCTGAGTCCTGTGTCTTGAGACAAGCGGCTGACTTGCTGAAAATCTGGCGCCTGTGACGGCTTCCATTCGAGGTTGTCCATGGTGGGAGGGGCGATGCAGGGTCCGGTTGCGTTCCAGTTGTATCTTTCGACACGTCTAATTTACGCACATGACATCTCAAGCATACGTTTCTTCTTTCGCAGGCCGCTTTGCAGCCACCTGTTTGTTCGTTTTCATGTCCGGTCTGGCGTTGATGGGTTGCCTCAACGACGACAACTTGATTGGGGAAAATTGCTACGATGAAATCCTCAACAACGGGGAAGAACTGGTGGATTGCGGAGGTCCCATCTGCGACCCTTGTGACGATTGCGAAAATGGCGTTTGGGATCCGCTGGAAGGAGAGCAATGGGTGGATTGCGGGGGTCCTTGCGAGCCATGTGGGGTGCACAACAACGGCATTTTGGACATTGATGCGGGGGAAATCGGCATCGACTGCGGATGCGCCGATTGCCCATCGTGTGCGGAATTGTGCGGCGACGGCTTGTTGAATGGCAATGAATACATCGACAATCCCTTTGGCATTCCAGATTGTGGGGGCCCAGAATGTGAGCCGTGTCCGACGTGCGACGACGAAATCTTGAATGGAGACGAGACGGGCATCGATTGTGGGGGCTCCTATTGCGAGGACTGCAGTTGTCTTTGCGATTGCACCAACGGCATCCAGGATGGCACTGAATTTTACATCGATTGCGGCAACAATGCCAACCACGATTGTGGCATCTGTGAGTCAGAAATCACGTGGTACAATTCCGGCATTCAGTATTTCGGAGCTGCAACGGCCAGCCTTGATCCCACCACGGGCTTGTTGACCATCAACGGGGCGAGCCCAACTGGGGCCAATGTCAATTTCTCGATCGCGCCGCCTGTCGATGGATGGGAGAACGGGTACAACGTTTTGTTGAACATGGCTTCCGTCCCGCAAACCGCAGACTTCAACAACCCAGCGGCTCAGTTCTACACCACTTTGTTCGGTGGGACGGTCAACGTCAGCATCAATTACATCAATTACACCGAAGACGCTGGAGTGATTTCGGATGGCATTGTTGTGGGCACGTTCTCTGGATCAGTCAGCGATGCCCTTGGCTCGTTGACGACCTTGAGCCAAGGAAGTTTCCAGGTCCTTTTCCCTTGATGCAAGCCGACGTGTTGGACTCAACCTTGGGTTGACAGGAACATGTGAATAAGGCGACTTGCTTCTCCCCGGGAGGCAGAAAATTGGCATGAACTTCGTGGTAGAGTTGTTCAAACCACGATTCCATGCTTTCATCCATTCCAACCACGTTCAGAACCTTGGCCAACGCAGCGCTTGTTGCGGCCATGTTGTGCGGCTCTGGCTGCGTCACGACACAGCAATATGAAGCCTTGCAGTCCCAACTTGACGAGGCTGAGTCGGAGAACGCGGAGCTGAGGCTCGCCCGGCAAGATGCCCAGATTTCCAGTCGAGAACTGGAAGGCCAATTGGAACGTTTGACCAAGGAGAACGACGCGCTTGCGACAGACGCGAACCAATTGGGAACGGAGGTGCAACGTCTGCGCGAGGAGGTGGGGCGTCTGACGGAATTGAACGATGCATTGACAGATCAGAGTTCGGGACGGTTGAGCAACATTGCAGAGGAAAACCGCAAGCTGTTGGAGGATGTGATGCAAATCAGAGAGGAGCTTCAAACGCGTGAAGACCGGCTGAACAAACTCGAAAAAGAACTGAATGACAAATCGGCCTTGCTCGAATCGAGGAGCAAGCGCGTGGAGGAATTGGAGTCGTTGCTCGCGGCACGCGAACAAGCGGCCGAGGCGTTGCGTGCACGGTTGGCGGAGGCCCTGCTCGGCTTTCAAGGAAAGGGCCTGAATGTGGAACAGCGCAATGGCAAGGTCTACGTGAGCATGGAAGCCCAGCTGTTGTTCCCGTCTGGGAGTGCTGTGGTCGATCCAGTGGGCAGGGAAGCGCTACAGGGTTTGGCGTCTGTTGTGGCAGGCCAAAGGGATTTGGAGATTGTGGTGGAGGGCCACACCGACACCGACCAAGTGAGAAGCACGAGCATACCCCGAGACAATTGGGAATTGAGTGTGCTCCGGGCCACCGCTGTGGTCGACATCTTGCTCGACGACCCGGGGGTGGATCCTGCCATGCTTGCAGCCTCGGGACGCAGCCAGTACCATCCGGTGGACGCCAACAACAAGGCCAAGAACCGACGCATTGAGGTGATTTTGGCACCCAACTTGGACAGTTTGTACGAACTCATTGCGGAGTGAATCGTCCGAAATGCGATGCCCCATTCGGGCACAAAAAAGCCACTTCATGCGAAGTGGCTTTTTTCGTGTTGCAGTTGCCCCACCAGGACTCGAACCTGGAAAAACGGTACCAAAAACCGGTGTGTTACCATTACACCATGGGGCATTCCTCAAAAAGGAGAGGCGAAGATAATCAAGCCTAGGTAACTTTCGTCCATCATGCAGGTACTGAATTTTGTGAATGGCGCGTTCGAAAAGGCCACCCAAACCCTTGACAACGTGTCTCCGGGCTCGGGAGAAGTGTATGGCACCATCCCCCGCTCCGGCAGCGAAGAAGTGGACCGCGCCATGGCTGCGGCCAAGCTTGCATTCCCCATGTGGTCGTCCACGCCTGCCGAGGAACGAGCCGCCTGCCTCAACCGACTCGCCGATGCGGTGAGGGACCACGCCGACATGTTGGCCAAGGCCGAGGCGAAGGACAATGGAAAACCCGTGTCGTTGGCCGCCCATGTGGACATCCCGCGGGCGGAAAAGAACCTTCGGTTTTACGCCTCGGGCATCCAGCATTATGCCAGCGAGAGCCATACCATGGACGGCGAAGCCATCCACTACACATTGCGCAAGCCCCTTGGCGTGGTGGCGTGCATCAGTCCTTGGAACTTGCCCCTGTACTTGTTCACATGGAAAGTGGCGCCCGCATTGGCCGCAGGGAATTGTGTGGTGGCCAAACCCTCTGAGCTCACCCCCGTCACCGCCTATCTCCTGAGCACATGGATCAAGGAGGCCGGGTTTCCGGATGGGGTGTTCAACGTGCTGCACGGCCTGGGCCCGGAAGTGGGCGAGGCCATGGTCACCCACCCCGACATTGCCGCTGTGTCGTTCACAGGTGGCACCGCCACCGGGGCGCGGATTGCCTCCCACGTGGCGCCCAAGTTCAAAAAGCTGAGTTTGGAACTCGGCGGGAAGAACCCCGCCATCGTGTTTGAGGATGCCGATTTCGACGAGGCGCTGCGCACCACGTTGAGGAGTTCGTTTGCCAACCAAGGCCAAATCTGCCTTTGCGGGTCTCGGATTTTGGTCCAACGCTCCTTGTACACCCAATTCAAAGAAGCCCTCGTGGCCAAGGCATCGCGCATGGTGGCAGGAGATCCCATGGATCCGTCCACCAAGTTGGGCGCGGTGGTTTCAGAGGCCCACATGAACAAAATCCTGTCGCACATCCAACTCGCCAAAGACGAGGGAGGACAGGTTTTGTGCGGAGGTGGCCGCTTGCATCCCGAAGGTGTGGAGGAGGGGTTTTACGTGGCACCCACCGTGATTGAAGGTCTTGGCCCGCGATGTCGCACCAATCAGGAGGAGATCTTCGGTCCCGTGGTGACGTTGCAACCTTTTGACACGGAGGAGGACGCGCTCGCCCTGGCGAACGACACGGCGTACGGCCTTGCCGCGACGGTTTGGACCAACGACCTCAAGCGGGCGCACCGCGTGGCTGCCGGCATTGAATCGGGCATGGTGTGGGTGAACACCTGGTTGCTCCGCGACTTGCGCACGCCCTTTGGGGGCGTCAAGGCGTCTGGACTGGGTCGGGAAGGTGGTTTCGAGGCGTTCGACTTCTTCACAGAACCCCAAAACATCTGCATCAAGCTTTGAACCTGCCGTTCAGCGAACGGCGCCGTGGAGGATCAGTTTCCGCCAAGTAGTGAGTCCAGTTGGGTTTGCAAGGAACCGAGCTGGGCGTTGAGCGAATCCACTTGCGTTTGAAGAGAAGCGATGAGCGTCAACAGATTTTGGCCGCCGGCCATGATGGTGCCGCTGGCCATGACGTTGCCAGAAGCATCGACTTGGAAGGCATCGCTGCGGCTGTCCGCATCTGCCCCGTTGCCCACGGCGAAGAGCACCCCGGCTTGGTCTTCCAAATTCCATTGCCCAACCACAGTGCTGTTTTCTTGGTCGGCCACGAGGTTGTAGCCCTGGGCGGCAGCACTTGTGGCTGAGGCCACCGAGGACCGTCCTCCGGCATGGCTGTACAACCCTTGTGCAGTGTTGGAGTAGCCCTGTGCATGGGAAGCGAATCCACTCGCCACGCTTTCATACCCTTCGCTGTGTGCCGCATCTGAGGTGGCGGACGTGCCCTGACCCTCCGCGTGGGAACTTGTGCCTGACGCGGTGGTGCCTCGGTTTTGGGCGTGGCTGTAAAGCCCGCTGGCCACGCTTTCGAAGCCCTCGGCATGTGCCGCGTTGTTCAGTGCATCTGTTCGGTACCCCTCAGCGTGGCTGTAGCTGTTGGCTGCTTCGGTGTAGTATCCCTCCGCATGAGAGGCCAATCCATCGGCGTCGCTGCCGAAACCTTGAGAATGCGCTGCGGTGGCCGTGGCTGAAGTGCCTTCGCCGATGGCGCTTGAACACGTTGCCGTGGCGGTGCTGTTTTGGTTGCAGGCAAAGCTGTACGCACCTGAGGCGGTGGTGTTTCTGCCTTGGGCCTGGGCGTAAGCTCCACTGGCTGTTGTGCCAAATCCTTGGGCCAAGGTTTGGGTGATGTTCAGCGAACCGGTGACTTGGCCGAGGGGTCCAATTCCGCCGAGAGGGACGACATCGTTGTAAGTGCTGACGCCCAGCACGAGTCGCGCACTGTCTGGGGTGGAAACACCTGTTCCTCCTCCTTCCACAGGAAGCACGCCTGAAGGCAAAAAGGCCCCACCAAAAAACGTCAGAAATTCGATGAGATCACCCGATTCGATGGTCTCGTTGCCATTGGCGTCCGGGTTGTATGGGAATCCACCTTGGGCCGAGGCATGAAAACTCGATGCCAACAGGCACACGGCAATCGACAAGGTCTTCATCAAGGGTGTGGTTTGAGTTGAATTCATTTTCAAAAGATACCACCAACCACAAAAAAGAAGGCCGCCCTAGGGGGACGGCCTTCCAATTTTGATGTGCAAGCTCAGTGGGAGGGTTACTCAATAACAAGCAACTTTTTCGTCGTCACGAAATTTTTCGAGCTCACTCGGATTTGGTACATGCCAGACTCCAATCCGTTTACGTCAAGTTCCAATGTGGTTGGCCATGCCTCGAAGAGTGCTCCGTCGAACACTTGCTCCACGAGGGCTCCGTCCATCGTAAAGATTTGGACTTTGGCACTCACATTCTGCTTCGCGACCATGGTCAAAGAAGTCTTGATTGACGCTGGGTTCGGGAAGAGAGACGTGACTTCAATGAGATCCTTCACAGGAGGAGAAACAATGTTTTCCGGCTGTGTTTGGAGACCACCCTCGCTGAGTGGGTCCTGGAGCGCACCTGTGCTCGTGAAGCTGTACTGGTAGTTGACTTCATTTCCGCACTCGTCTACGGCACAGTAGTGGAATGTCGTGCTCCATGGCTGGAGGAAGTTGAGGTCTCCGAACAAGTCACCAGAACCCATGGCGCTGCTTTCTTGACCGTCAATCACCAACGTTCCGCCGTAGTAGTACCAACCGCTGAAGCCGTACTCGGCGTTCTTGTTGTTGGCACCCACACCAAACTGGAATCCGAAGTACTCGTTCGCAGGCTGATGGCTCATGGCCAACTCGGTGCCTTCGAACGCAGTGCCTTCCACACCTGTGATGCTACCATCCAGGAGGATGGCGTAATCCCAGGTCATGTAGTCACCCAAGCCGCAATCCGACTTGTAGCTTTCGAGTCCATCCGTGGCACACCACTCTTCCCAGTTCATCAACTCCCCGAAGGTCGCTTCAACTTGGAATGCACCGATGTTGTTGGACACAGTCATCGACACGGTTGCCGTTCCGTTGACCAAATCCTTGGTCATCGCACCAGCGTCAGTGATGTAGTACTCACCTCCAGCGAAGTTGAACATGCGCATGCCGTGGGCGTTCGGGTTGTTGTCGCACGTCTCACCGTCTGCCATTGGCGCAGGGGTGGCGATGGTGCCCAACGAAGACTCGCCGCCGGTGACAAATGGGTTGTTGATGCCCGTCGTTGTCACGCTTGTCAACAAGTCGAGATGACCGTCGGCTCCCAAGATGCCTGCTCCCAAAGCGTCTGCAATGGCAGCGTTGGCTTCGGCATTGTCCGTTGAATCACAAACCGCAGTGGATCCACAGTCGTCTGTGGCCATGAGGTCTGCAATTGTTGGAACCGTCACCTCACCGCAGTAGCTGTCGTAAGGAACGTCAATCGAACCGAAGTTGTTGACATCTTCCTCTTGACCTGAAAGCATGGGTGCAGTCTCATCGTAGATGACGTATTTCGCTGTTGTGCTTGAGTGGTTGCCACAAGCATCCGTTGCCGTGAAGGTCACTTCAACAGAACCTGTGAGACCACAGTCGTCGCTCAAATCGCCCACTTCATAGTCGTGACTCCAAGTGATCGCGTTGCAGTTGTCGGTCGCAGCCGCACCACCATGGTTGTTCAACCACTGTTGGAGCTGTGTGGAGTTGCTTTGAGAGTAGTCGTGGTTCACGCACTGGTTCTCTTCATCCTGAGCTTGCGCTGTGATGACAGGGTCAGTTGTGTCCACAACCTGGATGGTTTGTGTGCACGTGTCAGTGTTGCAAGAGATGTCTGTGGCGACGTATGTGCGTGTCACTGTGTACGCGGTGCCACAAACAGCCGTGGTTGCCATTGATTCCTGCATGGCCTTGAGGCCGCAGTTGTCAGAATCCACAACATCGAACTCCACCAACTCCATCCACTCGTCAGCAACGTATCCTAGAGGCGTACCGAAGGAGTTGTAGACTTCAATTTCACCAAGGAAATGGATGCTCTTTAGACCACCAGCGTTCGTCACGTTTGTGATGGTGCGGTTGATGGTTTGGCTAGCTCCGTTGTTGTTCGAGCGCTTGATGCGGATCTTGTCGCCGACTTCAAACAAGCCGCCGAGTTGGTCCACCAAGTCACCGTCGACACGGACGAATGTGCTGTTGAAAGCGCCGGCGAGTGGCACACGGATGGCACTCTGAGACACGCTCAAAATCAAGTCGCATTCCACCGTGCGGTCCTCGTTGCACTCAATCACAGGATCCGTGGTATCGTCCACAGTGATTGTCTGCGTTGCAGTGCTATGGTTTCCACAAGCGTCAGTCGCCGTGAATGTACGGGTGATGACGATGCTGCCTGGGCAAGCGCTGTCAATGTCCGTGTCGTCCTGGAATGTCACAGTCGCACCGCTGTTGCAGTTGTCTGTGGCCGTGGCCATTTCAGACATCACGTCGCCTGCACATTCCACAGTGTAGTCTGCAGGAACGTACGTGAATTCAGGTGCGATCTGGTCATTCACAGTGATCACCTGAGTCGCTTCAACTTTGTTGTCGCAGTTGTCAATAATCTTCCAAGTCCGGGTCAAGGTGTAGCAGTTCTCAGCCGAGTAGTTCGAAACGACTGCAGTGTAGATCGTGTCCACATTTTCGTCCACCAGGTCGTAGTAAGAAGGCCATTGCAACACGATGTCTTCATGACAAGACACGGTGTAATCTGCAGGCACGAAGTCAAAGACAGGAGCGTCTTCGTCCACCAAGTTGATGATGACTTCAGCTGTGCTTGAATTGCCACACAGGTCTGTGATGGTCAACGTCCGCAAGTATGTGGCCGACTGTCCTTCGTAATCTGGGTGTGGCTGGTTGGCACATCCACCAGAGATGGGGAGGTCTTCCGCTGTGCATGTGAACATGCCGCTGCAGTCGTCGATGTATCCGATAGGGAAGCTGGTCCATTCTGAACCAACAGCAAATGCCCAAACTGAATCCGGTGGGTACGCACCGTCCACGTCGTACTCCACCGCAGGGATGGAGATCGCTCCAGGACCATTGTACGTCGGAGGTGTGTTGTCCTCAACGTGGATGGTCTGCTGAATGTCAGTTGCATTTCCGCAAGCATCCGTGAGGGTGTACGTCCGACGCATGGTGTAGCAACCAATGGTCGCAGGGTGACCGTCGGGGAGGAGGATTTCAGAATTTTCACTCACCAACATATCCAATGCAGGATCAAAGGTCACGGCAATGTCCGCGCTGTCGGTGCAGTTGTCAGAGATGTGCAACAACCCAAAGATTTGGTTCGGAGTGTCGCGGTACTCGGCGCAATCCACAATGGCGTCGAAGGCCTGTCCAACAGGAGCTTCGTCGTCAATGACAGTCACATGCTGAGTGTGCTGAATGCTGTTTCCGCACAAGTCTTCCACAAACCACTTGCGGTCGATTTCGTAGCGGTTGGGACAGTCGCCCATTGTGGTGTCCGCAGTGAAGATGACCTCCACGTCAGAGCAGTTGTCGCTGGCGGTCAGGATTGCAGCAGCAGGAGCCATGCAATCCACGGTGATGCTGTCCGTCGGCAATTCTACCAATTCACCGCTCACGGAGAAATCAGTAATGGTAAGGAAACCAGCTCCGCAACATCCGTCGGTCGCATCGATTCCGAATCCAATGGCGTCGCCGCCTTGACAATCAAAGGTGAAAGAACCGCTTTGGTTGTTTGGTCCATTGTCATCTGTTAAGTAGTTGACGGGCAATCCGTTGACGTAGAAAGCCGGATCCCAAGAAGGGTCCTCGTCATCGGTGGTGTAAGACCAGCTGAACGAAACTGTTGCACCTTCCGTCAGGCAAGCAGCTGTTGCTTGATGCAAGACACCGAACTCTGGTTCGAAGCCATCACTGTTATATCCTTCGATGGTGATGCTCGACTCGTCAATGGACACGCCTTCGGTCAAAGTCCAAGCTTCAGGTGCAAAAGCACCCGTGAAGCCTCCGATACCGAACACAGGAGCCTCGTTGTCGATGATGGTGATCACTTGATCGTTCGAACGCGCATTGCCACATTGGTCCACAACCGTCCACTTGCGTGTCAGGATGCGTGAGCCGCTTGTTGCGTCTTCGCCACAAATCACCTCAGTGTTCTCGGTGTACGAGATCTCCAAGTTTTGGTCGAAGCACACGTCGCAGTTGTCGCTGGCAGTGGGTTCTCCACCCAAAGCGGCCACTGAGATGTTGGCGTCACAGAAGCTGTTGACGTACAAGGTGTCGTCCGCAGGGAAGGTGTCCCAAACTGGAGCGATGCTGTCGTACATCATGATGGTCTGCTCGTACGTGGAGCTTTGGTCGCAATCGTCCGTGGCAGTCCAAGTCCGGTGCCAAGAACCGATGCATCCTCCGCTGGTCAACACGGCAGAGACGGTGTAGTCGAGGTCCATGTCGCAGTTGTCCATGGCTTCGAACAACGAAAGGTGGTTCGGATCGTGCATCAAGGCTTCGGTGGCCTCTTCGCAAGACACGAGCTCGGTGTAGAAACCGTCGTTCCAAGTTGGAGCGGTGTTGTCCACAATGATGATGGTTTGGCTCGCTGTGGCCATGTTGCCGCATGCATCGGTCGCTGTGTACGTACGTGCGTACACACCACCTGCGCATGACGCATCGCTGGTCAAGGTGTCAGCCCAAGTCACGGTCACGGCACCACCACCAGCGGCGAAGAGCTCGTTGAATGAGCAGTCATCCTCCACCTGGAAGGCCGTCTGACCAAACCAATCGTTCGATGGGTCACTGATTTCAATCACAGATCCGAGGCCGCTGCCGCTGGGCTCTAGCACGTCGTAGAAGACGACAATGCTGTCTGTGCCTTGGTAGCTGTCTCCGAGGTATTCACTGCACTCGATGTTCAACACTGGAGTCGCGCTGATTTCAGGGGCAGTGGTGTCCGTGATGTTGATTGGGTAGGTGATTGTGGTTGTATTCGCCGCGCTTGTGCTGTCTGCACAGTTGTCTGTGGCTGTGACAGTCCGTGTCACGACATAACAGGTTCCTTCACCCAATTCAGGAGCTGAATCCGACCACTCCACTTCGACGGGAGAGTTGATGTCGTCGTAAATGGTAGACCAATTGTCGTTCTCTTCGAACTCCCAGGTTCCATCCAACTCCTCCATCCAAGAACCCAACGCGCAATCGGTGATGGTCAAGGGGTACAACGCGGTTGAATCGTATGCGTCACAATCGACAAACACTTCCTCCGCAAGGATGACGGGACCATTTTCGTCCAAGACGTCCAAAATCTGCTCCAAAGTGGATGTGTTGCCGCAAGAATCGACTGCAGTGTAAATCCGGGTCACTGAACCAGGATTTCCACATCCACCGCTTCCGAGAACCTGAGTCCAGGTCAAGCTGGAAATGCCAGAGCAGTCAGCGGCGGTGGCTGTTTCTGCATTCAAATCGTCGCAAGCAAGGGTTGTGTCCGTCACAGTGAAGATTGGACCTTCCGTGTCTTGAACGCGAATGGTTTGCGTCTTTACAGTCACGTTTCCGCTGGCATCAGTCGCTGTCCAGGTCCGCTGGGCAACCATCCAAGCGTCACACGCGGCCAAATCCAAGTTGGTCTCGTTGAAGACCACGGTGCCGCAAAGGCGCTCAGAATTGTCGACGCAATCGCTCAAATCGGGTGAGAAGGCAGAACCTTCGGCCACCAAGTAGTCTGGGTTGAAGTTCTCGCAATTGTCTGTGAAGAGACAGCATGTGTCTGGGAACAACGCGCGAACGTCAGCGAAGGTCGCATCGCAACCGAGGGCTGCGCGCTCAACCACCAAATCGAGCTCGCACTCTTCCATGTCGCACGATGGTGCTTCGTTGTCCTCCACAACGTAATCCTCGACCACAATTTGGGCAGAGTTGTTGTCAAGGTCAAAGGCACCGTAGGTGATGGTGACAGACTCACCTCCACAGAACGTGTCGTTGAAGCTGCAGTTGCTGACATCGGCAATCACGTCACCAGAGAAACCGGCAACTGGCTCACCGTTAAACACACCTTCCCAACCAAACCAACCACCAAATCCGTCATTGCAGTTGTGGTTGTTTCCTCCCGCACCGAGCTGGAAGCGCTTGTTCAACGACACTGGCATGTGGTTCAAGAAGAGAATTTCGCCCGCATGGCTTTCGTCCAAACGGGTCAGACGAGAGACGGTGTTGACCATGTCAAACACGTCAATGCCTGCAGGGTCAACGTCGCCGCAAGCCCAGCTTGTGAGCAAGCCGTGGGCAGGGCTTTCACCCAACCACTCGACAGCGTTTTGCTGGTTCTCAAAGCGCATGTAAACGTCGTAGGTGATGGATGGAGTGACGTCGTTGTACACCACACCCGTCAAGGTTGCCGTTCCATCCGCGTTGACGCGCAACTTGAGTGGGTTGGCAGGATCTTCCAAGAAGTAATCGCTCAAGCAATCCGTTTGCGCGCTCAATCCGTAGATGCGGACAGCGGCGTCTGCTCCAGGACCTTCTGCTGTGGTGATGTCGCAGACCGTGAACGGCTGTGATGCATCGTCAAACACGCAAATCAAAATGTCGTCTGAGCAAGTGTCGGTGTAGGCGAATTCAACCTCGCAAGATGTTGGGAGATCTTCCGAACATTCCACAGTGTTGATGCCTTCGCTCAAGCTCGAGAAGAATTCTTCAGAGCAGAAGTAATCGTCGTTGTCGATGATTTCGACATCGCAATCGCAAGCATCCGCGTCATCCTGGGTGATGACACCATCAGAGTCCACAGAAAGTTGGAAAGCTTCGCAATCCAATGGGATGTACAACTCAATGGTCAAGGCTCCCTGTCCAGGATTGGCGTCTGTCACGCCTTCGTTGTCGGCGGCACATTCGCAAGCGTCAAAGTTCCAAAGTCCCACAACAACAGACGCTCCGTCAGCAGACTGAACAATGGTGTTGTTTGAAGAGAGAACCACTACGCTTCCGCTTTGGAAACCAGGCTCACCTTCCAAACACTCTGAGAACACCGCCAATTCGCTGCCGTACAAAGAGGACTCATCTGTGCCGCAATCGCTGGCGTGCACTGCACCTCCGCAAGTGCCCTGACAGTCGTTGTACAGACACTGGTCCAAATCGGGACAAGTGGCGTCGGCGTTGTAAGTGCAAGACGCAGTGTCCATGCAGCCCAACACGCCTGATCCCCCACAATCACCGCACTCGTCGAGAACGTTTCCGTCGCAGTCGCACGCGCCTTCAGCAATTCCATTTCCGCCACAAACGCCGCACTCGTCAATGACAGCGCTGCCTCCGCAGTCGCCGTTGCAATCAAGGACGTTTCCGTCGCAGTCGCACGCTCCCTCAGCAATGCCGTTTCCGCCGCAAACGCCGCACTCATCAATGACAGCACTGCCTCCGCAGTCGCCGTTGCAATCGAGGACGTTGCCGGCGCAATCGCAAGCACCTTCGGCGATGCCTTCACCGCCACAGATGCCACACTCATCGAGGTATTCGCACGAGGGGTTGGTGGGATCCATGTAGTTGCATGCCATTGTATCAATGCAATTGTCAATGTCGTCACAGATCATATCACCATCGACGTTGAAGAAACAGTGACCGTTGCAGATGCCCAAAACATCCACTGTTCCAACACAGTCGTCAATGGCATCACAAATTCCATCGAAGTCAAAATCACCGAAGGGACAGTCGTCCTCACAATCGGGAGTTCCGTCACCGTCAGCGTCGTGGTTGCAATCGAGTTGATCTTCGTCGTTGTCGCAGATTCCGTTTTGGTTCAAGTCCAAGCAGTCGTCCACGTCGTCACAAATGCCATCGGCATCGGCGTCGGCAAGACAGTCGCCACCGCACACTCCGACAGCGTCAAGCAAAGTGCCGTCGCAGTCGCAGGTACCTGAAGGGATGTCGCTGCATCCGCACTCGAGAATGGCACCAGGGCCGTTGCAAACGCCACAAGCGTCCAACGTGCCCACGCAGTCGTCCTCGTCGTCGCAAATGCCATCGGCATCAGCGTCAGCGTCACAGTCACCACCGCATTCGCCGAGAGCGTCAAGTTGGTTTCCATCGCAATCGCAATCGCCTGGCGCAATGCCGTCACAACCGCAATCGCCTACAGCTCCTGGGCCGTTGCAAATGCCGCACTCGTCGTATTGGCCAATGCAGTCGTCTTCGTCATCACAAATGCCATCAGCGTCGGCATCAATGTTGCCGTCGCAATCGCAATCACCGGCAGGAATTTCGTCGCAGCCGCAGTCGTAAATGGCACCTGGTCCACCACACACACCGCACTCGTCGGCAATGTTTCCGTCACAGTCGCAGTCACCGGCTGGGATGCCATCGCCACCACAGACACCACACTCGTCAAGAGCCTCGCACGAACCATCGTCTTCTGTCGCATCCGCGTCGTAGTTGCAGGCCTCAGCGTCGGTGCAACCAGGAGTTGCAGCTTCGCAAGAACCGTCGTCGTAGTAAGCGTCTTCGTCATAGTTGACAGCAGACGCGTCGGTGCATCCACCGCATTCTCCGGTGTTGCACATGGGAAGAGAGTCACGGAATTCGAGGTCTTGATCTCCATTTTGGAAAACCTGAACCTGAATTTGACCGCTCATTGTGCCCGCTGTGGTGAATTGAGCCACCATGATGCGGAGGTCTGCTCCTGCAAAGGCCGCATGGGTACCAGCGGCTGCAAGGCCAGGGAAAGGTGTGTACCAAGCTCCACCTGTGGCATCGTTGACCAAAACATTGGTTCCGGCCGCCGGACCAGAGAATTGCAATGTGGCGTCCGTGGCGCCCCAAACAGATGAGGGGTGCTCAGCGGCGGGCACTGTTGCGTCTTCAGCTCCAATGGTCAAGTAACTGTCGTAAGCCAAGTCGGGGAAGAATCCAAAGAAGCCAGGATTGATTCCCAAAGCATTCCATGTGGTGCTTGCGAAGTCGTTGTACCATGACCCTGTGGAAGAAGTGATTTCCATGGGACTGTTCTCGTCTCCTGAGCATGCCGACAAGTAGTCGTTCTCATTCAACGTGTTCAAGTACAGACGGTACGTTGTTTGACCGTCCAAGGCGCCGCCGATGTGGGCGGTGACTGTTTCCAACTCAAGCCAGTACCCGGTGGGGGCTTCTGTGCTGTAGCTAGCCGAAGGTGACGACAGCAAGTCGAGTTGCGCATGCTGCGCCCAGCCGAGGCCGATGCTGCAACACAAAGCCATCACCAAAGTGACAATGTTTTTCATGATAAAAGTGGATTTGAAAAGGATGTAGATAGAATTGTTCGCGTAGTCAGGAGGGGACAACGCAGCGCACTGCGAAGCCGATGAAAATTGGTTTGTAATCCCCTGAGGGCCATGGTTTTGATGGTTCATGGACATGGTTGTTAGGTTGAATGACACGAAGTCACTTGGGCGCTAAGGTAATACATAATCCCAATTCAACCAACATAATTGCCGATTCGTCGATGAATTATCGCTTTTCCTCTCTTTTTCAGCACCAAACCTATTCCCCTCAAACGGGAAGAGATGTCCAAGTCATTGAGTGAGAGCGAGTGGGCATGAAAAAGCCCCACTTGAGGCGGGGCTGTTTTCCTGGATTGAGGCTTGGAGATGATGCTCCAAATCCGAGGATGTAAGAATTACATGACGACGTTGACGATTCGGCCAAGCACCACAATGACCTTGCGGATTTCTTTTCCGTCGAGTTGCGCGGCGGTTCTGTTGTCGGTGCGGACAGTGTTTTCGATGTCTGCCGCCGTCAACGAGGCCGGCAGGTCCAGCTTGAAGCGGACCTTTCCGTTGAACGAAATGGGGTAGGTGATTTGGTCTTCCACCAAATGGGTCTCGTCTGCAACGGGCCAATCGTTGTCCAGGACAGATCCGGGACCCTTCGCTTTGTGCCACAGCTCCTCGGCAAGGTGCGGGGCGTACGGACTCAGCAGGGTAGCCAAAGGCTGCAACGCGTCGGAGCCAATGGGGCTGTCAAGGGCAGTCAGGTCATTCACTGCAATCATCAAGGCGCTCACCACGGTGTTGAAGGCGTGTCGGTCGAGGTCGTCCGTGACTTTGGCAATGGCTTTGTGCACCACCCGCAGTGCGTCGTCTGAAGAAGGTTGGTCCAAACCGTTGGCCGTGGCTTGTGTGAACAAACGGTGGGTCTTCCTCAAGAAATTGTGCACTCCACTGATGCCTTGGGTGTCCCAGGGCTTGTGTTGGGTCAACGGACCGAGGAACATTTCGTAGCAGCGCAAGGTGTCCGCTCCGTAGCGTTCGACGAGTTCGTCGGGGGTTTGAACGTTGTACTTGGACTTGGACATCTTCTCCACCTCGTGGCCACAGGTGTAGGTGCTGTCCTCGTCCAGGATGAACTCAGCGTCGGCGAATTCCTTGCGCCACGCCCGAAAACCTTCGAGGTCAAGTTTGTCGTTGTCCACCAGGTTGATGTCCACGTGCAACCGTTGGGTGCGGTGTTCTTTCCGCTGGTTGGCAGACACAAAGGTGTTGGTGCCTTGGATGCGGTACACAAAGCTGGAACGACCCAAAATCATCCCTTGGTTGATCATGGACTTGAAGGGCTCGTCAAAGCCGATGTGCCCTTGGTCAAACAAGAACTTGGTCCAAAACCGCGAGTAGAGAAGGTGGCCGGTCGTGTGCTCGGCACCGCCCACGTAAAGGTCCACTTGTCCCCAGTAGTCGCTTTTCGCGCGGTCGCAGAAGGACTCCGCATTGTGCGGGTCCATGTAGCGCAAGAAGTACCAGCTGCTTCCCGCCCAACCGGGCATCGTGTTCGTTTCCATGGCGTCGCCTCGAAACACGGGCCAATCCTCACGCGAGGCTCGGGCCAAAGGAGGTTCGCCATCTTCGGTGGGAAGGTAGGCGTCAACTTTGGGCAAAGTGACGGTGGTGTCTGTGATGCGCGTGGCCACGCCATTTTCGTAGGCGATGGGGAAGGGCTCTCCCCAGTAACGCTGACGGCTGAACACGGCGTCGCGAAGGCGGCAATTCACACGACGGGTGCCAATGCCCTTTTCCTCGACCCATTCCAGCGCCAGTGGAATGGCGTCGCTTGCACGCATGCCGTCCCACTTTCCACTGTTGCACAAAATCGCCCCCTTGTCCGTGCACACCGCTTCCTGGGTGTTCACGTTTTGGAAAATTGGCGGGATGGGCAGGTTGAAGTGGGTGGCGAACCGCCAATCCCGCTCGTCGCCTGCGGGCACTGCCATGATGGCCCCAGTGCCGTATCCGGCAAGGACGTAATCGGCGATCCACACAGGGATGAGGTCCCCGGTGATGGGATGAACCACGTGCCCGCCAGTGAAGACCCCGGAAATGCTTTTGTCTCCCTGGCGGTCCCGCTCAGACTTCATTCCTGCGGCTTCCACGTAAGCCTCGACCTCGTTGCGTTGGGCGTCCGTGGTCAAGCTTGCCACGAGTTCGTGTTCGGGCGCCAGCACCATGAAGGCCACGCCATACAGGGTGTCGGGCCGCGTGGTGAAGACGTCGACTTCGGTGCCGGACGGGTCCGGTTGACCTGAACCGTCGGCAACGGCAAAGCGGACCGATGCTCCCTCGGACCTTCCAATCCAGTGCCGTTGGGCTTCTTTGACGCTGTCGGTCCAATCGAGGTCATCCAGGCTGTCCAAGAGTCGATCGGCATAAGCCGTGATGCGCATCATCCACTGTCGCATGATTTTCTTCACCACGGGATGGCCTCCGCGTTCGCTCAGGCCGTCCTTGACTTCATCGTTGGCGAGCACGGTGCCCAGGATTGGACACCAATTGACTTCGCTGTCTGCGAGGTAGGCGATGCGAAAGCACATGAGCACTTCTTCGCGCTCTTTGTCGCTCATGCTTTGCCAGTCGGTGGCGGTGAAGGTGCCGTCAAAGTGGGCCCCAAAATGTGGGAAGGACAAGCCTTTCCACCACTGTTCATCGCACGCAGGGTGGACGTTGAAGTTCCCATTTTCGGCAAAGGCCGAGGTCAACTCGGAAATGGGACGGGCTTTTTGGATTTGGGTATCGTACCAACTTTCAAAAAGCTCTCCAAAAATCCACTGTGTCCAACGGTAGTAGGCAGGATCGCTCGTGCGCACCTCGCGCGACCAATCGTAGCAAAACCCCAATTGCTCCAATTGTTCTCGGTAGCGGTTGATGTTTTGTTCCGTGGTGATGGCGGGATGCTGCCCTGTTTGGATGGCATACTGCTCCGCAGGCAGACCAAAACTGTCGTACCCCATGGGGTGCAAGACGTTGAACCCTTTGTGGCGCTTGTAGCGCGCAAAGACATCAGACGCGATGTATCCGAGCGGGTGTCCGACATGAAGACCCGCGCCGGAGGGGTAGGGAAACATGTCCAAGACATAGAACTTGGGACGTGAAGGGTCCTCGGTGACCTTGTAAGCGTCGGTCTCCTTCCACGTGCCCTGCCATTTGGCTTCAATCGCCCGAAAATCGTAGTCCATGGCGCAAAGTTAATCTCGGGGGGTCGACCTTCGTGGAGAATGAAGGGCCCAAAATCTGGGGCGGTTTGGCCCGCCCACGTCCCCCGTTGGCTCCATCCTGCGTTGCAGTGGTGGTGGCCTGGCACGCGGTGGGCCACGGACCACTCTGGCGCGGTGCACCTGACGTTTGACGACGGTCCCGATCCGGACATCACCCCATGGGTGCTCGACTTGTTGGAGGAACACGGGATGACGGCCACGTTTTTTGTGGTGGGCGCCCAAGCCAAGAGGCACCCCGACCTCTTGAAAAAGGTGCGGGCTCAAGGGCACGCCGTCGGCGGACACACCATGAACCATGAGCACGGCTGGCACACGGACACCCAAACCTATGTCCACTCGGCCAGGGCGTCGTTGCATGCGGATCGGGATGGACACAGTCTGTTCCGCCCTCCCTACGGAAAGCTGACACGCGCGCAGTCCTTGGCGCTTCGTCCGCATGCCCAAATCGTCATGTGGAATGTCTTGAGCGGCGACTACGCGGCACAGGGAGCCTCAGGTGCAGAGACGGTGTTGCAGAGGTTGAAGCGCCTCACGCGCCCGGGCAGCATCGTGGTGTTTCACGACAGCGCCAAATGTGCTGACATCCTCAAAAGGGTGCTGCCGGAATACATGATCTGGCTGCAAGGTTCAGGATGGACCAGCCACCGTTTGGACGGTCACGTGCACGCTGAGAATTGAGGGGGCAATCGCCTCAGGATTCCGGGTTCGAAGCCTCGCGAAGCATCTTGAGCTTCGCCTTGATTTCGTCGATTTCGCGACGGTAGTTCTTGATGGTCTTCGCGGCTTGCTCTCGAATCGACTCGGCCCCCTTTCCGGTGAAGCGCTCCATGTTTTCCTCCGTGGAGGTGATGCGCTGTTGGAGGCGTGAAATCTTGTCCCTCAAGATGCTCTGCTCGCGGCGCAAGTCGCGGCTGTCTCCGGACACAAGTTTTTCGATGCGCTTGCCGTACGTCTGCACACTGCGTTCAGACCGTGCGGCCGACAACGCGTCGTAGTGCTTGTCCATGGCGGTGCGGAAGCGCTCCATGACAGCGTCCAAGTTTTTCCGAGGAATGAATCCGATTTCCCGCCATTCCGTGGAAAATCCCTTCAAGGTCTCGAGGTCTGCATTGCGGTTGTCTGAAATGGCGAAGGCCTCAATCTTTTCAAGCAATGCCATCTTCAGGGCAAGGTTGGCTTTTTCTTCCTTGCCGCGGTCGGCGAATTGCGCTTTTTTGGCCTTGAAGAAGACATCTTGGGCCTCGCGGAACTTCTTCCAAAGGCGATGTTCGTCACCTGGGGTGCAAGGTCCTGCGGCTTTCCATTCTTTTTGCAGGCGAATCATCGCATCGGACGTGGCCTTCCAGTCGGTGCTGTTTTGGATGCCTTCGGCCTGTTCAATCAACTTGAGCTTTTTCTCTTTCGACACTTTGCTCGAGGCCTTGACGCGGTCGTAAAAGACCTGCTTTCGCTCGAAGAACACGTCGGCGGCTTCGCGGAATTGGCTCCACAACGCCTCGTTGTGTTCCTTGCCGGCGAATCCTGTGGCCTTCCATTTGGCCTGCAAGTCGACCACTTTCGATGTCGCGCCTTGCCACCCTTTGTGATCCTCGATGTCGTCCGTCAGCAATTCCTGAAGCGCGGAAATCAGGCCCTCCTTCTCGCTTTTGTGCACCTCGAATTGCGCGCGCACTCCGTCGTAGTATTCCTTGACAGCATCGAAGGTTTCTCGGGTCAGACCAAAGAAGGTGTCCGCAAGTTCTTGGAAGGTTTCGCGGGGCGAAGGACCGATGTCAAACCACTGCTTTTGCAAAGCGCGCGCCAGGGTTTCCCGCTCCTTCAAGTCGTCCATTCCGGAGAGGGTTTGGGCTTGTGCGATCAACTCCTCCTTCAGCTTCAAGTTCTTCTGCAGGTCGTGCTCTTGCAGCTGCTTGTAGATGTTGATGTTGTAGAAGAATTCGTCGCGAAGGCGGTGGTATTCGTCGTGCGTCTCTTTGTACCTGTCGCCGGGAACATCTCCAGTGCTTTCCCACTTTTCCCTCACCTCGTTGAAACGGGCAAACGCTGCCCCGATGTTCTCTTCTTCTTGGATGATGCTCCGCAGCTGGTCAATCAACCCGGTCTTGACTTCCAAATTGGCCCGCTGTTCCTCTGCAATGCGCTGGCGCCATGCCTTTTCTCGCTCCTTGAACTGGTCCACCAATGCGTTGAACTGAACCTCTTCAGGGCTGGGCTCGAATTGGAATTTGTCCTCGGCCTCGTGCTCCTCTTTTTCCCAGGCTTCTCGCTGGGCACGGAAGTCTTCCTTGATCAGCGAACGAAATGAATCGATGTCGGCGCGCACATCCTTGCGGATGGCCTCCAAGTCCTCGTTTTGGAGGAGGTCCTGGATACGTTGCAAAATTTCAGACCGCATGGCGGTAAAGTTGTGGGTTGTTAGCGACTGCAAAATACAGGATTTCTGCGCACCTTCGGAGGGTGGAACAGGATTTGACGGAGAAGAGAGCCCAAACCGCTGGCCTCGCGCGCCTTCAAAAGTGGTGCGGGATTCGAGACCGCACGGAACGCGAGGCGCGCCAGAAAATGCGGGAGGTCATGTCCAAGATGCCCTCCCCGCCGACGTCGGCTCAGGCCGAAGAGTGGGAGGAACACTGGACGACGGCCTTGTTGGACGGGGGGCACCTAGACGATGCGCGGTGCGCCGAATCGTACACGCGTGTGCACCACGAGCACAAGGGGTGGGGACCGCTGAAAATCAAGGCGGGCTTGACGGCGCGCGGGGTGAATGGGTCGCTGGCCGACCGGGCCTTGAGCGCCGTGTCCGAGGCGCAGTGGCAGGCCTCGGCAGACCGCCTGATGGCGCGCCGTGGGGACGAGCTTGCCGACCACCAGGACCGCGTGGTGCGGTGGTTGATGCAGCGCGGCTTTCCGCAAAGGATGGTGTGGACCGCCTTGGATCGACTCTCAAAAGCCGGCAACTCGCCCGACTCGGATTCGTGATGCACGGCTTCGAGAGACGGCCGTCGGGGCCTACTTTTGTGGCATGTTGACGGCCGACCAAATCAACGCCTTGAGCAAGCGCGTGGAGGAATTGAAGGGCTACCTCGGGGTAGAGCAAAAGCGCATGGAAATTGCGGAAGACGAGAAGCTGACCCAGGATCCCGAGTTTTGGAACGACCCCAAAGGGGCGGAGAAGGTCATGAAGCGCATGCGGACCAAGAAAAGTTGGGTGCAGGCCTACGATCGCTGCGCCTCAGCCGTGGACGATTTGTCCGTGCTCTACGAATTCATGAAGGCGGGCGAAGAAGAGGAGTCGGAGGTGGACAAGGCCTTCGAATCGGCGACCACCGCGGTGGAGGAGCTCGAATTCAAGAACATGTTGAGTGCAGAGGAAGACGGGTTGAATGCGGTGATGCAAATCACTTCCGGCGCGGGAGGCACGGAAAGTTGCGACTGGGCCTCCATGCTGATGCGGATGTACCGAATGTGGGGCGACAAAAACGGCTACAAGGTCAAAGAGCTCGACCTTCAGGACGGCGATGTCGCGGGCATCAAACAGGTGACCATGGAGTTCGACGGGGACTTTGCGTTTGGGATGCTCAAAGGCGAAAATGGCGTCCACCGGTTGGTGCGCATCAGCCCGTTTGACAGCAACGCCCGGAGGCACACAAGCTTCGTCAGCGTCTATGTGTACCCTCTCGTGGACGACACGATTGAGATTCACGTCAACCCGGCCGACATCAGCTGGGAAACCTTCCGGTCCGGCGGCGCGGGGGGGCAAAACGTGAACAAGGTCGAGACCGGGGTTCGCCTCCGCCACGCGCCCACGGGCATCATCATCGACAACACAGAAACGCGTTCCCAGCTCGGCAACAAGGAAAAAGCCATGCAGCTTTTGAAGTCACAGCTGTACGAGATGGAGATTGCCAAACGCAACGAAGCCCGTGCTGAAATCGAGGCCGGCAAAAAGAAAATCGAATGGGGCTCTCAAATCAGGTCCTATGTCATGCAGCCGTACAAGATGGTCAAGGACGTGCGGACGGGCCACGAAACCTCCAACGTCGACGCCGTGATGAACGGCGATTTGGACGGGTTCCTCAAGGCCTTCTTGATGGGTGCCGGCTCCGGGGCTGACATTCAAGAAGACGCCTGACCCCACATCAATCAAAAACCAACACCACCATGAGCACCCGCATTGAAAAAGACACGTTGGGAGAGGTTCACGTTCCTGCCGACAAATACTGGGGCGCCCAAACCGAGCGTTCGCGCAACAATTTCAAGATTGGCCCCGTGGGTTCCATGCCCATGGAGGTGGTGCACGCCTTTGCGCACCTCAAGCGTGCGGCGGCCCTGACCAATTGTGAGTTGGGCGTCCTCGAAGCGGGCAAAAAAGACCTCATCGTCGCGGCGTGTGAGGAAATATTGGCAGGCCAGTTGGACGACCAATTTCCCTTGGTGGTGTGGCAGACGGGCTCGGGAACCCAGAGCAACATGAACGTCAACGAGGTGGTGGCCAACCGCGCCCATGTCTTGGCTGGCGGCACCCTTGGGGCCGGGGATCGCCCCGTCCACCCCAACGACGACGTGAACAAGAGCCAAAGTTCCAACGACACCTTCCCCACCGCCATGCACATTGCGGCGTATGCGGCCATTGTGGAGGGTACCCTCCCCGGGGTGGAGCGTTTGCGCGATGCCCTGGCCGCCAAGGCCAAGTCGTTTGACGGCATTGTCAAGATTGGCCGAACCCATTTGATGGACGCGACCCCACTCACGCTGGGTCAGGAGTTTGGAGGCTATGTGGCGCAGCTCGAGTTTGGGCTGAACGCTCTTCGCAACACGCTGCCCCATTTGCAGCAACTCGCGTTGGGAGGCACCGCCGTGGGCACAGGCATCAACACTCCCGAGGGATACGACGTGCTCGTCGCCAAGCACATCGCCTCGTCCACGGGCCATCCGTTTGTGACGGCCGACAACAAATTCGAAGCCCTCGCGGCCCACGATGCCATTGTCGAGAGCCACGGGGCACTGAAGCAGCTTGCCGTATCCCTCAACAAGATCGCCAACGACATCCGCATGATGGGTTCAGGCCCTCGCTCGGGCATCGGGGAGTTGTTGTTGCCCGCGAACGAGCCGGGCTCCAGCATCATGCCAGGCAAGGTCAATCCAACCCAGTGCGAGGCCATGACCATGGTTTGCACGCAAGTCATGGGCAACGACGTGGCAGTGACTGTGGGGGGAACCCAAGGCCACTACGAGCTCAATGTCTTCAAGCCCATGATGGCAAAGAACATCTTGGAGTCGGCCCGCCTTCTCGGCGACGCATGCCATTCGTTTGCAGCACATTGTGTGGATGGCATCGAGGCCAACGAAGGCCGAATCGCCGAGCTGGTCAACAACAGCTTGATGTTGGTCACGGCATTGAACACCAAGATCGGGTATTACAAGGCGGCGGAAATCGCGGGCAAGGCCCACGCCGAGGGAACGACGTTGAAGGCGGCAGCCTTGGCCACAGGGTACCTGACCGAAGAGGAATACGACGCGTGGGTGGTGCCAGGCGACATGGTCGGTCGCCGCTAAGTCCGGCCAACCGCAATCACACCAAGGGCTCGCCCTCGTCCCGTTTGAGGTCGCCGACAAGCTCCTTGATCCACTGTTCGTCCGATGCCGGACATACCAACAAGGCGTGAGGGGTGTCCACCACGATGTAGCCGTCCAGTCCTTTGATGGCGACCAATTTTTGGGGCCCCTCTCCCTGTGCCGGCGTGCCCACCACGAGGTTCTCTGACGCATCGACAGCCCGCAACCGGGCGTGCGCGACGGCATTTCCATGGGCGTCAGCCTCGAGTTTTTCCTTCAGGCTCCCCCAAGTGCCCAGGTCGCTCCATCCGATGTCGCACAGGACGACTTGCACGTGGGAGGCCTTCTCCATGATGCCGTAGTCGATGCTGATGTTTTCGCAGTTTCCGTAGACCGCGTTGAGCTCCGTGGTGTTGTCCAAATCGGCGTCGGCAAACTCCGCCAACATGTCGGGCAGATGGGTCTCAAACGCAGCTTGGATGTTGCTCAAGGACCACACAAAAATCCCACTGTTCCAGCAAAATTCCCCGGATTCCAAGAAGGTTTGGGCGGTGGCCAAGTCGGGTTTTTCCGTGAACGTTTTCACGGGCCTCACTTCTTGTCGCCGGGCATCGTGGGGCTCCTCGTATTGGATGTATCCGTACCCCGTGTCAGGCCGCGTGGGTTGGATGCCCAAGGTGACGAGAGATGTGGTGTTGCGGGTGGTGTCCAACGCTGTTCGGCAGACGTCCAAAAACCCGGATTCGTCCAAAATCAAGTGGTCCGAAGGAGCCACGACCACAGAGGCGTGCGGGTCGCGGCGGGCGATGACGGCATTGGCGTACGCGATGCAAGGCGCCGTGTTTCGCATGAACGGCTCGCACAGGATGTTCTCCTCGGGCATGGCAGGCAAGTGGGCGGCCACTTGCGCCCGGTACCGGGCATTGGTCACCACCAGGATGCGGTCGGCAGGCACCAACTTTTCCAACCGGTCGAACGTCATGCGGATCAACGAGCGGCCTGTGCCGAGGATGTCCAAGAATTGCTTGGGTTCTGCACTTCGGGACATGGGCCAAAACCTCGACCCAATCCCTCCGGCCATGATGACCGCGTAGGTGTTTGCTTCGTGCGCCATGGTGTTCAGCGTTGGGGATGTGACGGGGTGGACCACTCGGGACAAGTCGGACACTTTCCTTTGGTGGCTTTGGTTGTGGAGCAACCGCTGGCGATGAGTGCCATGCACAGCGCTGCCCAGATCAAAATGCACCCAATTCCTTTCGCGTTCATGGCCGCGAAGTTAGCTTGTACCTTCGTCCCATGGGTTTGTTCTTTCACATCGGCCGCTACGCCACGTTCATCAGGAGCGTGGTGCGTCGTCCAGACCAATGGGCGATGTTCCGGCGGTTGTTGGTGGAAGAAATGAATGCGATTGGCCTTCAGAGCTTGGGGATTGTGGCGCTTTTGAGCGTGTTCATGGGCGCTGTCATTTGCATTCAGACGGCACACCAAATCGGGG
>Ga0163109_10000536_pt1 | contig 30454 bp, 26 predicted proteins | sample CRUFie1St13metaG_FD_108704 | JGI IMG/M metagenome (GOLD analysis project Ga0163109, IMG submission 108704) | Marine microbial communities from the Costa Rica Dome - CRUD Field 142mm St13 metaG | ecosystem: Environmental > Aquatic > Marine > Oceanic > Photic zone | place: Costa Rica: the Eastern...
AAAAGAGGGCCACTCCGTCGAGCGACCCTCCCACTGTTGAATGAAAACAAGTAAACTGTTATCGAAGCTTGCGCTTCAGGGTCCTTAACGGGACCTTCTCCTTGAAGGTTACACTTGGCTCGAAAAAAATTCACCTCAGCCTCGAATGCCCCAGTTGGCGGGGAGATTTGGTGCAAAAGAAAAGAGGGCCACTCCGTCGAGCGACCCTCCCACTGTTGAATGAAAACAAGTAAACTGTTATCGAAGCTTGCGCTTCAGGGTCCTTAACGGGACCTCCTCTTGAAAGGTTACACTTCAATGGCGATTTTATTCCTTGACTTCCCTCAAGGCCATGACAATTTTCTGCCTGATGTCGTCTGGTTCGGTCAAATCAACTTTTCCTCCCTCTGTTGTCACGACCAAACTACTCCGTGAAACGGCCAAGGTCAGGGTCGTTTTTTTCCCGCGCTTGTCTGTGGCAAAACGAAGATCAATCTCCACTCCATCCAATCGGTTTTGGTCGTAGATGGGGTGCGTTGAATCGTCACTTTGGTGAAGTTTGAAGCTTTCTTCCACACGCCTCCGCAACCCTTTTTCAGCCGCAGCATCACCTGAGGGCAACGTGACATTAAACCGACTGATGACCGTCACAGGCTGAAAATCCGCCAAGCGGTTTCGCAAAGAATCGTCCAATTTGCCAACCGTGAATGTCTCTTCAGTGCGCACGGAGGGATTCTGCGCACCCTTGAACGTCGTCTTGTCGGAATAGCGTTCCACACCCAACTTCGTTTGATCGAGCCAGTTGTTGACGTCGAGGTAATTGGCACGCTCCGAATTCTGGTTGCCCATTGCACTCAACAAATGAAACGTGAGCAACCCGTGTTTCAGTTCGGGTGGCTCATAGGCCTTTTGGGTGGGTGCGCTTGCGGCCAGGATGGCCAGTTTTTGATTTTCGCCAAGACGAGCGAGCTCTTTTTGGAGGTAAAACTCTTCTGCAGAGGTTCCCCTTGAAGCCACATCAAATTGATCGGTGACGGCCCCCGAATGGCAGGCGTCAAAAACGAGGAATCGATTGTTGGCCTTGATTTGGGAGAGTTGTTCCTGCAGCTCATCCATGTCGAGACCACTCCAACGTCCAAGGTCATCCCTGTAAGCTTCGGAGGTCAGGAAGATAAATCGTTGGTCCTCATTCAACACCCCATGGCCTGCGAAATACAGCATCAAAACATCGTTGGGCTTCGACTTGGTCGCGATTTCTGACATCACACGCCCAAAGGCCTCTTCTGTGGCCATGTCATCGGCTTGAGGAGCATCCGAGAGAAGCCATGTTTCCACACGGTTCACGAAGAATCCTGAGGCAGCATGCCCCATCATCTCATGCACGGACTGGGCATCGTCAACGGCAAATGACAACGGCGCCAATTCGTCTTGCGCAGGATTGTCATTGACCCCGAGAAAGACGCCATAAAATTTTGGTTGCTGCCTTTCCCGTCTCCCCGCCTCAGAAATCTCAAACTCTCTTCCCCACCTACGCCCTTCTTGGAGGAAGGATTTCATTGCACCATTCCAGATGACATCTACCTCTGAAACCGGAACGAGTTGCAGATTGAAGGACGTCGTGTCCTTGGCCCATTTTTCGAACTCTGTTGGGTCGACGGCAAAAGAGCGTCCTCTTCCGTTTTGGAGACCATCCTCCGTCATCTGGTTGAAGTCAATCCTGTCTCTGGCTACGCCATCGACTCTGATTTCGACATAACCCCTCTTGGCACCCCGCATCCATTGGTCTTTCTCGGAAAAGTTTGTCAAAGGTTCAACTCCAGTCTCCATTTGAAACGGGATGGAGTTGACTGACGATTCCCGATCCAATTCCTCGAGTTGAGGGAGCGATGCACACGGGTGAAAATCTTGCAGCTTGGGCAAGCTTGAAAGTCTCTGATCTTCATTGCGAATCATCCCAAAAAGTCCCGGGGTGTAGAGGATGTCCTTCCAAAAAAGCAGTTTCATTCGTTCACCTTCGCAGCCCAGCTTCAGCCGGGCGATGATTTCATTGTTGTTGCAATCAAACCTGCCATGTTCGTCAAAAACCACCCAATCCTGCCCTTCAAGAAGAATGGTACACAGTCGTTTTGGATCTCCTTTGAGGTCCCATAGGACAACCTCTCCACTCTCACGCTCAATGGCAAGTGTCTCTTCATCAATCATGCCGACATTCCCAGAAGGGGAAGTCTCATCGACCCGTGCAACCCGATCTGAGCCAACCCACGCAACAACAATCGGATCCTGTTCCCCATCGTAATTGGTGCTCCCTCTCCAAACAACTGCATTCGCGACGTCGTCGTAGCGCCCGTAGGTTCCGGGGGCTTTGATGTCTGTTCGCAGCTCCCAAATGGGCTGGATTGAGTCTATGTGACACACGTTAACAATCAGGGTATCCCCATCAACGCCTTGGCCCCAAACGAGGAAGTTTGAGTCGTCTAAAGAAGAAATTCCATCAATGGCTTGATGAAGTGTCATTCGATTCAAAGCCTGACGTTGGAGCGCGTCATAAACAACAGCCTCTTTTCCAATCCCATTGCTCTCTTCATCAACAGCCCAATCTAAAGTGATGAAAAGGCTGTCGGTCAACCAGGCGACTTTATCAGTGTAGGACAATTCGAAAGGCGTTTGCAAAACACGGATTTCCCCGCAAGACATGTCAACAACGGCTATGGAATCTGGCTCAAAATCACTATCCAAAAATTGCACGACAACTTTCATGGAATCCGGACTTAAAGGCACTCCACGGAAAGTTTTCCCCGCTAAACGACCGACATATTTGTTGAGCTTTCCATTCGTTGATGTCAAGAACCAATTACCCCATGATGACCATGATGAGTCTGTGTAGAAATAATAGTCTCTCCAAGGCTTATTGCCAACCAGATACTCATGATGTATTGTGTCCTTGTCACTCACCCAAAATGATGAGGATTTTGTGGCCGTGCGTCTTTGCTTGCGTCGGTATTGCTTTTCACCAATAGTAGTTTTAGTATACGAACCCACCCGAGGATCCCGAGAGTCTGGATGGAACCTGCCCGAGGTAAAATCAAAGGACAACGAATCGCTTTGTATCAAATTCCGATGGAACTGTTTTTTGGATGTTTCCTTCGGTCTTGTAAAAATCCCAACAGGGGGCGTTTCGCAATCTTCTGCGAGGACCACTGGAGCTTCCAAAATTCCTTTGTGTCCATTTTTCAATTCTACAGGACGTTCGTTCGATTCAAAAAACTTCAATTCATTGTCCTGTAAAACCGCCAATTGACAGTCGTTCCATTCGAGTACCTCGGAAGCCTCAATCTCCAATTTATGCAGCGAATCACCCGTCAATGCATACAAAGACGAGTTTGCGCAAATCACCTGCAAATCAATGTTGGAAGCCACCATGCTTGAGGGGTGGATGTCTAAGCCTTCAAATTGAGTATCACAACTTACATACCATCCTGTTTGAGACCATTTCATGAAGGAGCTATGCCATCGTTCTTGCAACAGCGTTCGTTCACCAAGTTGCGGTGGGGCATCCAAGGCATAGAAGCCCGTCTGTTCTCTCGAGAGGATGTCAAACTTCCAAACTCCTTGGTCTGAAGATGCGAGGAGCAAATTGGAATTGGGCAATGTTCTCATGGCATCACAGCCATGGTCGCCAAGAACCAAGGAATCGACTACGTGCCACGAGTCTCGGTCCACGATACGAATCGGCATTTCCCACCCACCAACCAACATTTCGTTGGATTCCTCAAAAAACTCAATTCGACTGATTCGAGGGGCAAAGTTGAAGCATCCTTGTTTTTGAAGTTGAGCAACCCGAGCTCCATTGCTCAGAGAATCCAAAGAGACGAGCAACTCACCAGAATTGGCATTCAAGACTGCAACCTTACCGCCGCAGGTTCCAAACGCCAAGAAATCGTCATCCAAGGCCATGGCTGAAACTCCTTCGACCCTGTTGTCTCTCCATGGACCAGAAGATGAAATTTGATACCGCCAAAGTTCCTTTCCCGTAGCTGTCGAGATGGCGATGACTTGATTTTCGGTCGTTCCGAGAAACACAATGTCCTTGCTTTCAGACAAAATGCCATTGACGAACATTCCCCCTTCGAACTGACCTTGCCAACGTATGTCGGATGATCCCGTTTGACCATCCCAAATCTTCAGCGTGAGGTCACGAGAGGCAGTGATCCACTCGCCATTGGGAAGAGAAGCCATGAAAGTCAGCCGCGAGGAATTTGTACGGTCCACACCCTCAATCGTGACTTGAGCCGAGGCAAGGATGGACAAGGATCCCAAGAAGCAGCATGTCAAAAGGAGTCGGAGCATGATCAGTTGCTTCTGAAGATGAGAGAGATGAAGAGGCTCGGGTCGAAGCGATTGACCAACGGAACTTCAAGGGCAAACGTGGGGTCTCGTTGATACACGACACCCGCTTCATAGTTGGGGTCGAGGCGCGCCATGCGGGACAAAGCCACGCCACCAGTCAACATCAAATCAGGCAGTGTTTGCAGACGAAGCGTGGGCCCAAGTGACAAATGCAAGTTGGAGTTTTGTTCCAAGCCGTAAGACACGCCCAAGGCCACACCGGTTTGAACAGGACCGGGAGAGAATCGCTCATATCCCAGAATGGTACCAATGGCAGGAGACACGCCTTGTGTTTCGTTGGCCTCAATCACGTACGTCCATTCATCCGGCAAAAGGACGCGGTAGGTTTCCACCGGTTGGAGTGGCCTCAGCACTGAAATGGCCAATCCCGTCAATGGGCGCCATGTTTTTTTGGACCCAAGGCGCAAGTGCTTGACTTCGACTGAAGAACCCAAGGGTGCTTTGCATGATTCCAGTTCAAAGACCCCCACGAGCTGACCTTTCTTGTTGAACTGTTTCCACGTCCCACATGCCCCTGGAAGCCCCATGGATTGTGCGGCGTTTGCATGAACCTGATTTGTGGTGAATCCTTCCCAACTCAACATGGGGTCCTGGTCTTCATCACTGAGATCATGAAACCACGTAAGTCGTCGCCCTCCTTGCCCTGTGGGTGAACGTTCATGCGTGCGCTTGTCTGTGAATTGAATGCCAACCAACACCCCGCCGTCACGAACGGTGTTGGTGCTGAGCGTCGACTTCACCTCAAAGGTTGCAGATTCCAATTCAATGAGAATGTCATTCATGCGCCGCGTTTGAATTTCGAGCGCCGAGGGAACCTCCAAGCCATTTGGGAAAAACACAGACAACAGATTGTCCAATTCGCCCAAGGTTTGGGTCAATTCGCTCGCCCCGTTGAACGCGCGATCATCCAAAGCGATCATCTCCCTTCTCTTTTGCTCCACAAGGGTGAGCTGTCGTCGCAGACGCTCCAAAGGGTAACGCTGTTGGAGCACATTCAAGTGATCGCGCGCCTCTTGCAGGTCATCGCGGAATTCCTCATCGACAAACAACTTCGATTCCAGTCGAGACATCTCTGCCGCGAGCTTTTCCAAATCCTTCATGGACTCGTCCACAGCCCCCTTGGATTCAATGGGCTTCGCTTGAAGGAGAACTTGGTTAACCTCAGCCATGAGAAGCTGCAATTCTCTTGCCTTTTCCTCCAGCCCGTCGACAACTTCCGGATCCTCAATGTCTTCAAAAGAAAGGTTTGAATCGCCAGCTCCCCGAGCGGCCCAACCTGATTTGAATTCCATCGCCGACATCTTCACCAAACCACCCCCCGGAACAATTGGAAGTCCCATGGCATCCGAAATTCCGGCATTCAGGACTTCCACAGGTGAAATCGTAGGCGTCAGAGAGGACGGGGTGGCCAAAATGCTTCCTGCCAATCCTTGACGCGAATTGGCCATTTCAAGAGACGTGGCAAGCATTCCTGGAGCGGACTGATTCGGCATTGGGCTCGACGCTTCCACGAACACTTGAACGTCTGCAGCTCGCGGATTCACATTTTGAACACACACTTCAAGCACATCGTCCGCCCGGAGAAATGGTGCCCTTTTCAAAGGCTTCCATTGGCCGTCCAATTCAATGTCATACTCGGTGAGCGCCGAGGATGCATCGTAACGGGCGCGGTACACATGCTGTGCACACAATTCTCCGAACATCCCTGTGCATGCCCACAGGAAGAAGCCGAAGAGTACGCGATTCAAGTCAATCATGGTTTGGTCTGCTTGGTTCAACACAGTGTTGAAAGATACAATGCCCAAACGTCCACAAAAAAAGAGGGCCACTCCGTCGAGCGACCCTCCCACTGTTGAATGAAAACAAGTAAACTGTTATCGAAGCTTGCGCTTCAAGGACCTCTAACGAGTTCCTCTGGATTAAAGTTACGTCTAATTATGTAAAAAACATAATTTTTATACTACAATCATTGATTATCAATGACTTAGCTCTTGAAAAAAGTGCGATTATTTGCGAATCCGGTCCGGATTGTCCGCCAAAAACGCCTTCCAGCCCCCTGCGCCACGCTGCATTTTGGGCGTAGCCAGCTGATAATGGTGGCACAAGGCCACCGCCAAGCCATCCGTGGCGTCCAAATCCTTGGGCATGTCCTCCGTCCGAATCTTGAGCGTCCGCTGCACCATACCTGCCACTTGCTCCTTGGACGCCGCACCACTTCCGGTCACCGCCTGCTTCACCCGACGGGGCGCGTATTCCGCCACGGGAATCTCATGGGCCAAAGCCGCGGCCAATGCCACCCCCTGGGCCCTGCCCAACTTGAGCATGGACTGCACATTTTGCCCAAAAAACGGCGCCTCCACCGCCAAATCATCCGGGGCATGGGTTTCAATCAAGGCAGAAACGCGGTCAAAGATGCGCTTCAGCTTGAGGGCGTGGTCCTTGATTTTGGACATGTGCAAGGCCCCCATTTCCACGAGCTCTACTTGGCTCTTCCCCCGACACCGAATGACGCCATATCCCATGATCGTCGTGCCCGGGTCGATGCCGAGGATGATGCGTTCCGCAGGAAGGTCTTTGGTGGAGGGCATGGATTAACTTCGGACCGATGCGCCGGTCGTTCTACCCGACAAAGTACGCCTCCCTCCGCGAGGCGTTGAGCCCCCGCTTTGAAAAAGCTTCCTCATGGGTTCGTGAACATCGGCGCCCCCTCTCCTGGGCCACCACGTTGGTGGCCGTGGCAGGGCTCACTTGGACGTTGTCCACCCACGGCGGATGGGCCTCGCTGACCGAGGCCACGCTGAACCACACTTCCTTTTTCGCGATGGCCGTGCTGCTTTGGCCCTTGAACCTCGGCCTGGAGGCTTGGAAGTGGCGCAGGCTTTCCTCGGATGCCTTGGGTCCCGGCACATCACGGTCTTGGGCTGTGGTGTGGAAGGAAGTGCTCGTGGGCCAAACCTGGGCGCTGCTCGGGCCCTTCCGATTGGCCGACGGCGCCGGACGCCTCGCGACCGTCGACGATCCGCGATTGAAAAGCGCGGCCGGTGCCAAGGCCTTCGCCTTGGGGGCAGCTAGCCAAGGCTGGGCCACGTGGTTCTTCGCCGTCCCTGCATTGGCCTTGGCGGGATTTGGGGTTTGTGCGGGGATGTTGGGCCTCATGATTGCCCTGGTCGGCCGCGGGTTGTCGCTGAGCTTCCATGGGTCCGTGGCCGCGTTGAGCCTGCTGCGGTACATCACCTTTGCCACGCAATACCTCCTGATGCTCTCTGCCTGGAACGTGTTGGAACCGACCCAGTGGATTTCCTCGGGGTTTCCCCGCATTGCCGCGGTGTGGTGTGCGGTGGGGTCCATCCCCTGGCCTGCGGAGCTCGGGATGCGTGAAGCCATGGCGGCATGGGTGTTTGACGCGCAACTTCCTGGGGTCGTGGCGGCCACGTTTGCCCTTTGGTTGGTCAATCGCGTGGGATCAGCCGCCCTCGGACTGAGGTGGGTGGGTCAACCCTGGCGCACAATGAAGACCTCTTGATGGCGGACTGGGAAACTTGGGCTATCGTCGTGGCTGGTCTCATGGCCGCCCTGCACGCGTGGACTTTGCGAGGCTGGTCTCGCGCGTGGCGAAAGGCGTTGACCTCTGGGGTCGGAGCGAATCCTCGGGCCGTGGACTGGACCGTGGTGATTCCCGCGCGCAACGAGGCGCAGCACCTGGGGAACGTGCTGGACGATTTGGCCGCGCAAGACCTCCAAGTCCAAATCCTCGTGGTGGACGACCACAGCACGGACGTCACCGCATCCTTGGCCGCCTCTCATCAACTTGCACAACGGGGACAACTCCGCGTCCTTACCGCCGAAGGGACGGGCAAAAAATCGGCGCTGCTCACGGGGATGACCTCTGCAAACACCCCTTGGGTGGTGACGCTGGATGCCGACGTCCGACTCGGACCGTCATGGGTACAGGCCTGGCACGACCGCCTGCGTGAGGTCGATGCAAACACAGCCTGCGTGGCCGGTGCCGTGGTGCTGAGCTTGTCACCGCATTCGCCCTCCTTGTGGGAGGGGGTGCAAGCCTTGGATTACGCCGCCCAAATGGGCTGGTCCGTCGGATACCTTGTCCGCGACCTCCCGGGATCGGCCTCCGGTGCCAACATGGCCGTGCGGGTGGACACCTACCCCGACACCCGAAACCTTGGTGCCTCGGGGGACGACACCTTGGTCGTCCAAGCGCTTCAGCGTGGAGGTCATCGCGTGGAATGGCTTGCCGATTCGCGTGCGACCGTACGAACCTCTGGGGCCACCTCCTTTTCTGAGTGGATTCAGCAGCGCATGCGGTGGGCTGGAAAAGCCGTGCACTATGACCGCCGTGCCAAGCGCACTGCGTGGTGGATGGCGTCGATGGCGGTCGCGCAATGGGCCCTGTGGATGGGCGCATGCGTGGCATCCACATCGTGCATGTGGGGGCTGTCGTGGGGATGGTGGGCGCTGGTGACGGGGATGAACTTGGCGTACGCCAGGCCTGTGGCGCGCTGGTTTGGGCTGCAGACGACTTGGGCTCAAGAGGTCATGCTGGGGCTGACCCAACCCGCGCAGGTGCCACTGATCCTGATGGCACAAGCGGGACTCCTCCGTCCTTGGGGCATCGCTTCGAAACCAAGTTGGAAAGGCCGAACTTGCGACCCGTGAACGCGTTTTGGTCTCACCGAATGGCTGCCGTGGGGGCAGTGTGGATTTTGCTCTGGCTGTTCATTGCCATTGCGGGAAGTGCGATTCGGCCGGACGCCACGCCCATGGCCAACGACCAGCATCTCGAGCGGGGACTTTTGGCCCCCGGGGCCGAGTGGCTGGACGAGGCTGGCGACACGCACACCGCATGGCTCGGCACCGACCGCTACGGACGTGACCTCTTGAGCCGGTTGATGGCCGGCAGCGGCATTTCCCTGTCCGTGGGGGCCGGTGCGGTGCTGATCAGCCTGATCCTTGGCTTGTTGCTGGGCGGACTCGCCGGATACATGGGCGGCCGCGTGGACAGGGTGCTGTCGTGGTTCCTTCAGGTCATGTGGTCCATCCCCACCCTGCTCATGGTCTTGGCGATCACCCTCGCGTTTGGCAAGGGATTTTGGCAAGTGTTCCTCGCCATTGGCCTCACCATGTGGGTGGAGGTGGCGCGGATTGTGCGGGGGCAATTTCTCAGCCTTCGGGAGCAGGCGTATGTGCAGGCTGCGGAGGCGCTCGACTTGCCGGCGTGGCGCATCATGCTTCGCCACATGCTTCCCAATGCAGTCGGCCCACTTGTGGTCGTTTGTGCCGCCAACTTTGCCGCGGCCATCTTGATCGAGGCGGGGTTGAGTTTCCTGGGTGTGGGAGCCCAAATCCCCATGCCCTCCTGGGGCAACATCGTCAAGGAACACGCCCACCTGCTGACCACCGACCATGCTTGGTTGGCCCTCATTCCCGGTGCGCTCATCGCCAGTTTGGTGCTTGCCTTCACGTGGGTGGGCGACGGCCTGAGGCACGCCATGCACGACCCACGCTGACCCCGCCTTTGTACCTTCGAACCATGACCTCACTCGACGCCCCCATCTATGTTGCCGGACACCGCGGAATGGTGGGTTCAGCGTTGGTTCGGGCCCTGAAACAGCGTGGTCACACCAACTTAATCCTTCGCACTTCCGCCGAGCTGGATCTCCGGGATCAAGCGGCGGTGTTTGCGTTTTTGGAAGAGGTGAAGCCCATGCACGTGTACTTGGCGGCAGCCAAAGTGGGCGGCATCCACGCCAACAACACTTACAAGGCGGACTTCCTGTACGACAACCTCATCATGGAGGCGAACGTGATTGAAGGCAGTCGCCGGGCGGGCGTGGAGAAGCTGCTCTTTTTGGGCAGTTCTTGCATCTACCCCAAACACGCGACCCAACCCATGTCGGAAGACGTGTTGCTCACCGGTGCGCTCGAGCCCACCAACGAGCCCTACGCGATTGCCAAAATTGCCGGCCTCAAGTTGTGCGACGCCTACCGCGACCAGCACGGATGCAACTTCATCAGCGCCATGCCGACCAACCTTTATGGCCCGGGAGACAACTACCATCCGGAAAACAGCCACGTGTTGCCCGCCTTGATTCGGCGCTTCCACGAAGCGAAGGATAACGGTGCAGCGGAGGTGGTTTGCTGGGGAACGGGATCGCCGATGCGGGAGTTCTTGCACGTGGACGATTTGGCAGAAGCATGCCTGCATTTGATGGACGTCCACAACGACGCCGGATGGGTCAACCTCGGCACGGGCAAGGATGTCACCATCAAGACGCTCGCCGAGACCGTGGCCCGCGTGGTGGGCTTCGAGGGTGCCTTGACGTGGGACACCACCAAGCCCGACGGCACGCCCCGCAAGCTCCTGGACGTTTCCAAGATGACGTCCCTCGGGTGGACGGCCAAGACCCCGCTTGAACAAGGCATTCGCGACGTCTACGAAGAATTCAAGACCTCCGTGGCGCACGAAACCCTGCGCGGATGACCGGCTGCCACTGGGCAGGCGTGGCATTCATGCTGCTCTCCTCCTCGGCATGGGGGCAGGCCACGGGCGAGGCGGATTCCCTGCTCGGACCTCAGACGGGAGACGTCACATGGTCCCTGCGCCAGCACGGGTTGACGTGGGAGACCCCCCAAATGACCTTGCACTTGGACCCTTGGTTCACGGTTCGGCACCTCACAGGAACCCCTCCCACCACGTCGGAAGCTGCGGTTTCCCCATGGGACAACCTCCGTGGCGCCCACTTTGAAGCAACCTTGGATGGCGTGTGGCACATGGAGGGATCGCTGGAGGAAATGCAAGGATGGGCTGGGGCGTGGGACGCCGCCACCATGACAGCATCCACCACCCTGCCGGGTTGGGGACGGGCCAAGCTCACCTCTGGCGGCCGCGTTGACGTGGCCCGTGCGAGGGTCACTTCCCGCTACAGCCACGTTTCCACCCAAGGAGATTCCCTCCTCTTCTCGACCGCTTACGCCCCGGTGCAATGGGGCGCCTTGCCTTCACCCTTGACCTTCTCGGGCGAAGCGGCTTCCTTCCCTAGGGCAAGCGTGACGTGGGTTCGACCCAACGGCCTGTCCGCCCAAACCACCGCAGCCCGGTGGACCGGAACCGAACGCGGACCTGCAGGAGGTTCCACCGAGAGCCTGTTTCGCCAAACCGACGCGGGATGGGTCGACTTCGGGTGGAGGCACCCGTCGCGGGGATCGCTGGGATTGCTCGGTGGTGTGCTGCGTGAGCGTCCTTGGACCGGCGAGCTCGCCACGGATTCTCTGGGCCAGTTTGCGTGGCGAAGCTGGCTGAGTGTGTCCAGCACGTGGCGCACCGCAACCGACAACGTGCTGGTTACCGGTGAGTGGACCTCCCACCAAGGGTGGGGTGTGGCCACGTCGTGGCGGCCCTCTGAGGCCTGGGCTTTCACGCTGGGCACCACCCGATTGCCCGCGCTGGACGACGACCGCATCGCCTTGCAGAATGCAGGCACACCTGTGTCCGCTGTGCTCAGACCTGCCGGGTCGACAGATGCCCTTTGGCGGACCGAATTGCACGGACGTTGGAAGACCTCCACATGGACCGCAGGGGGCAGGGCTGCAGCGGTGGGCACCTTCAAGGTGGCCGAGGCTTGGGTGGCGTATGCGCTGCAAAAGACGTGGCCGATGCACGTGACCCTGGGTGCAGAACTTTGGCAAGGGGCCTCCCACCCCTCTTTGCCTTCGGAAGGCGCAAGGCTGCGCGTGGGGGTCTCTCACCGCATGGGCATGACGCCGGGCTCCACTACCTTTGGCGCACCATGACGTCCTTGATGCTTCCAGCCACGTTGGCCTTTTTGGTTGTGCTTTTTGGCATGCCTTCCCTCATCATGGTGGCCAAACGCAAGCACCTTGTCGACGAGCCCAGTGAATTGAGAAAACTGCACCACCGGTCGGTACCGACCGTGGGCGGCGTCATGCTCTTTGCCGCCACGCTGTGCAGCACCCTGGTGTCGTTTGCGTTTTCGGATGCCTTTGGCTGGACCTCCATACGGTGGCTCGGGGTATTGGGGGCTTCGGTGCCCATCTTTTTCATGGGACTCAAAGACGACATCATGGGGATGGGCGCCGGCAAAAAGCTCATGGTCCACCTCGCGGTGGGAAGTTTCCTCGTTTGGGGATTGGGATTGAAAATCGACCACTTTGACGGGCTGTTTGGGTTGCACCAATTGCCGTCGTTGGTGAGTGCCTTGTTCTCGCTGTTCGTCTATGTGGTCATTGTCAACGCCATCAACCTGATTGACGGGGTCGATGGGCTGGCGGGCGGCTACGGATTGGTGGCCATGTCGGCGTTTGGGATGTGGGCCTATTGGACCGGAGACATGATGACGGCCTTCGTCGGCGCCGCCTTGGCGGGAGGACTTGCGGGCTTTTTGGTCTTCAACCTTCATCCCGCCAAAATTTTCATGGGAGACAGCGGGTCTTTGTTGATCGGACTCATGGCGTACGTCATGGCGGTCAACGTGGTCCAAACCCCCGATGTCGCCACCCTTCCCGGCGTCGTGCGGCCCGTGGCGGCCATGTGTTTGCTCGCGTTTCCGCTGGTGGACACCCTGCGTGTGTTCACCCTGCGCTTGCTCAACGGCCAATCCCCCTTCAACCCAGACCGCCGGCACATCCACCACCTGCTCATGCAACTCGGTTGGGGACACAGGCTGACCTCCGCAGCGCTTTGGATGTACAGCCTGCTGTTTGTCGTGTTGGCCTTCCAGCCCGAAGCGGCTTGGGGTGGCATCGGTCGGACCGCCCAGTTTTTCACCTTGCTCGGGTTGGCCTTTGCCCTGGGCTCGTTGCCCTACTTCATGGTGCGCATGGGGCTGGGCATCTCGTCCCTCTCCGCCCCCTTGGATGCCGACGGCACCGAGCCTGCTTCCTCCTCCAAACCCGGTCCCCGGCGCGTGGCTTGATGAAGTTTCTGCTCGCAGTTGGAGGTTGGATGATGGGATGCGGCCTTCTGGTGGCACAAACCCCCACCTCGACCCGCTGGCATTTGCCTCTTGATTCCGCGGCTTGGAACGTCCGGTTGGCCAGCGACAGCGCGGGCGTCATGGTCCCGAGCGTACAGCCCATGGCTTCATGGAACCTTCCCGCGGCCCTGCAGCCCCAATTCAGTGCCTTTGAAGGCATTGCCGTGGTGGGCGAGGCGCGCCAGATCTTTGGTGATTTCCGTGCGAACAGCACGGCGATCGGCCTCGGCACCTCGGGTACCTTTCTGCAACGCGGCAGCTACCATGTCGCCGCCTCGCGCTGGCGGATTCCGTTGGGCTTTCCCCTTGCTCGGGAAGTGGCCGACCACGGGAGCATAGACGGGTTGGGGAATGCGGTGCTGCTGAATGAATCCGTGGCCTCGGTCGACCGACTCGAAGGCGCCCTGTCCTGGTCCCTGTCCCCTTCGGTCTCGATGCGTGTCGGGCAGGAGAGCCACCATTGGGGACGAGGGGCGCGCTCGCTGTTCTTGGACCGGCACATGGCCCCCGCCCTCGGCGCTCGACTGTGGGTGGACGCCGGAATTGTCCAGTATGCCCAAGCGTTGATTCGGACCCGGCACGTGCAAGCCGACACGGTCGAAACGGGGTGGCTCGCCGCCCAGTGGACCGAAGTGGCCCTCGGACGGGGCTGGAGCGGCGCGCTGTTTGGTGCGGTGAAATGGCGGGGCAACGATGTGGCGTTTCAAGGCCGAATCGAACCGCACTACCTCATCCCCATGGCGGCGTTTCGCCCCCGTGAATACAGCCTCGGCTCCGCGGACAACGCCTTGCTCGGCGCCCAACTGTCGCACCAAGGGCGGTGGCGACGGGGACAGCGCGTGACGGCCTACGGACAGGTCTTGCTCGACGAACTGCTCGTGTCCAAACTCTTGGAACGCAACGGATGGTGGGGCAACAAATGGGGCGTGCTCATGGGCATGTCCTCCCTCAGCCGCACCGGCAAGTTTGGGTGGTTGATTGAAGGGGCCGCGGTTCGGCCTTGGACCTACACGCACAACACCTTGCCCCTGTCCTATTCCCACCTGCATCAACCCTTGGGCCACCCTGGTGGGGCCAATTTTGTGGAGGGTCGCGCGCGCATTCGGGCGGTGGTGCGCGAGGTCTACACGGTGCGCCTCAGCTACCTGCATCGCACGCAAGGACGGTCGGTCGGCGGCGGCGAATCCTTGCTTTCCTACGCGGCTGGAGAAATGCCATGGACGTCGTTTTCCGAGCGCGATGGGGAAGAAGGACATGCGTTGGGACAAGGCGTGCGCAGCCGGGTGTCTCGACTCGAACTCGACGTGAGCATGCCCCTCGGTGCGCGCTACGGCGTGGGGGGCGTGGAGGCGTTTGTAAGGGCTTGGACCCGGCTCGAGGACCAAGACGCCCCGGGCGCATGGCAAGAACCTTGGAATGCCGGACGCCTCGAAATTGGGATCCGCCAAGCGCGCGTGATGGACGAACGCGATTGGTGACCAGAAGGACAGACCGACCGCGCTTCGTGCAGTAATTTCGCCGCCCATGCACCGCGACCTCGCCACCCTGTTCAAACTCCGCCTCGGCTTTTTTGTCGTGCTGTCGGCGGTGCTTGGGTGGTTCATGGCCGTGGAAACCATGAACATCCGCGCCTTTCTGTTGCTCACCCTGGGCGGATACGCTTTGACGGGCGCCTCCAACGGACTCAACCAAATCATCGAGCGCCGCATCGACGGGTTGATGAAGCGCACGCTGGATCGCCCCCTGCCCACAGGACGCATGTCTGTGACGCAAGCCTTGGTATGGAGTTTGATTGCGGCCGCGGTGGGACTGGGATGCTTGTTCAGCCTGAACCCCCTGAGCGGCTGGCTTGGGGTGGCTGCCATTGTGAGTTACGCCTTCATCTACACGCCGCTGAAGGCCAAGACGAGCCTGTCCGTGTTCGTAGGGGCCTTCCCCGGCGCCTTGCCGCCCATGATTGGGTACGTGGCGGCCACGGGGGACTTCGGGATTGAGCCCGGAACCCTGTTTGCCGTGCAGTTCATGTGGCAATTCCCGCATTTTTGGGCCATTGCATGGCTCGCCCACGAAGACTATGCCAAGGCGGGTTACAAGATGCTCCCCTTCAACGCAGGCCGAACCGCCCGTTCCGCCCAACTGATCCTCTTGTACACCTTGTTCTGCATCCCAGCCAGCATGTTGCCTTGGGCGCTGAACCAACCCATGGTGGGAGATGTTGCGTTCGCGGTGGCGGTGTTGGCTGGCCTCGGATTTTCTTGGTTTGCGTACCAACTCCTGCGTGACTTGACGCTGGATGCGGCGCGCCGACTGATGTTCGCGAGCTTCGTCTACCTGCCTTTGATCCAAATCGTCTATGTCCTCGACAAAATCCCCTTGAACCCATGAGTGAACGCGTCTTTGAAGGCCTTGACGGCCAAGTGCGTGAGCGCACCAAGACCATGTTGATGTACTTCATCGTCTTTGCGGTGACCATGCTTTTTGCCGGTTTCACGTCGGCCTACATCGTGAGCAACATGGGCCAGTTTTGGGTGCACATCCCTGCGCCGGACATGTTTTGGGTGAGCAACGCCTTAATCGCCTTGAGCAGCGCCACGTTGTGGTGGGCCACCCGTGCCGTGAAAGCAGGCCAAACCAACCAAGGCATCGTCGGTCTCGCCCTGACCTTGGTGCTTGGCATCGGCTTCACCGTCACGCAAGCGGAAGGCTGGAAAGATCTTGCGTCCTTGGGCATGGGGTGGAACACCAGCGACACGGCACAGGGCACGGCTTTCCGCTGGAACAACCTCGCAGCCCTCTATGAAAGCAGTGCGGTTTACGGCGAAGACTACGATTTCCGCTACGACGGGCAAGTCCTCCTTCACGACGCCGCCCGCGGCGAGCTGTACGCGCCCGACGACGCCCTGATGGTTCAGCCCATCACCACGAAAGTCTTGCAGTCGTCCAACAGCGGCGGCGGGTACATCTGGGCCCTCGTGATGGTGCACATTTTGCACCTCGTGTTTGGGCTCATTTACCTGGTGGTCAACGGCATCCGCATCTTCACGGGGGTGATCCACGAAGGGGACACGGTCCGGCTCAAGGCGACGGGCATCTACTGGCACTTCTTGGGCCTTCTGTGGATCTACCTCTTCGCCTTCTTGTTCCTCTTGCACTGACACCCCTGCCGGTGAGGCAGCTGTTCACGCTTGCTTGTGGACACAGGCCTTGATTTGGAGGCATTCTAGGTGGTGCAGGTAATGCGGTTGCCTTATTTTCGCTTCACAATTTCAGACCATGGCTGGAAACACCGAAACGATCCCGACTGACGTCCTGTGGGGCGGAGGTCAAAGCCCTTTCTCCGTCACCTACGGAAAAATGATGATGTGGTTCTTCCTCGTCTCCGATGCACTCACCTTCGGTGGGTTGCTGACGGCGTACGGGTTTGCACGTGCCACATCCGAAGACGCATGGCCCATCGGCGAGCAAGTCTTCCGAGCCCTTCCCGGCTTGGATGGACAGTACCCGCTGATTTACGTGGCCCTCATGACCTTCATCCTCATCGTCTCCTCTGTCACGATGGTGCTTGCCGTGGAGGCAGGCCACCGCAACGACAAGGCCGGTGTGTTGAAGTGGCTCGGCGCCACCATCATTGGTGGCTTCTTCTTCCTCGGCTCTCAGGCTTGGGAATGGTCCCACTTCATCCACGGCTCCGGCGGAGGATTCCAGTTGGCCAAGGAGGTGACTGTGACGGCCGACAACGGCGAGAGCTTCACGTTGGCTGAAGGCGAGATGATCTTCATGGATCATCACTTTGGCCACTTGGCCGAGCCCTGGAGCGAAGGCGACGCCAACACCGTGCTCACCCAAGAGGACGGTCACATCACGCTGACCCAATACGGCGAGCACGAGCACAGCGCCCAGTTGCACAGCCTCACCTTCAACAAGTACGTGGAGAACGAAAGCCACGTTTCTGGTGACGAAGCGGTGAAGCTTTGGAACGCACGCAGCGAGGTGTTCTCGTTTGGCGCCAACCTCGAGGACAGCGAATACGCCGTCCAACAGACCTACGCCAACTTCTTCTTCTTCATCACCGGGTTCCACGGATTTCACGTATTCTCTGGCGTAATCATCAACATCATCATTTTCTTGATGGCGTTGAACGGGATTTTTGAGCGCCGCGGCCACTACGAGATGGTGGAGAAAACCGGATTGTACTGGCACTTTGTCGACCTCGTTTGGGTCTTTGTATTCACCTTCTTCTACCTCATCTGACATGGAACGCGACGATCTCATTGTCAACGACAGCTACGCCATGGCGACGCACCACAGCGAAGAAGCGGGTGCGGCCATTCGCAAGAAAATTTGGTTGGTCACCGCATTGTTGACCCTCATCACCGCCGTCGAGGTGGGCATGGGTGTGGTCTTCAAGCGTTCTGAAACCTTCACCTGGACGGCCATCAAGTGGACCTTCATCGTCATGACCTTGGTCAAGGCGGCGTACATCGTGTTGGTCTTCATGCACCTCGGTGACGAGCGCCGCAACTTGAAGCGCGCGGTCATCGCCCCGTACGTGATGTTCATCTGCTACCTGATCTTCATCGCGATCACGGAAGGCTTTGGACACTTGAACAGCTTCAACACCCTCCACTGAGCGACCGCCCATGGGCATGTTGAAGAACCGATTGATTCTTACTGCAATGATGCTGGCCCTGCCTTTGGCGGGGCTGGTTTTTTTTGGGTTGCTCACGGAGCACAACTTCAACACCCTGCCCTACTACACCGTAGACGGGCCGATGGAAGGCCAAACCCTCGACGCCCAGCGCGTCGGCGACTTTGACCTCGTCAACCACCTTGGAGAGCCCTTTTCCAGTGACGAGTTGCGCGGCAAGGTTTGGCTCGCGGCGTTTTACGGCACCGACGCCCCGCACGTCGCACAGGTGACGCGCCAATTGTTGTGGCCCAACTTCCGCTATCGCGACGAAGGCGACATCGTGGTCGTCAGCTTCTCGTTGAGCCCCGAGCACGACACGCCAGAAGTGCTTCAGGAATACGTCGACCGCAACACGCGCTACAATGGATTCACCGGCAAGTGGCAATTCTTGACAGGCGAAGCCGAAGACATTGACCGCGTCGTCACCGAAGACTTTATGATTCAGCGCGACCCCGAGGACCCCAACAACGTGGCCACGATTTGGTTGGTCGACACGGAAGGGTTTTTGCGCGGGGTGTACCACGCCGCTTCCGAAGACGCCATCCGCGACGCCGTCGAGGACATCGCGTTGCTGAAGAAGGAACGCGATGTGGCGGAATACGCCCGCGAGAAACTGACCGAAGCGCTTGAGGTGCATCCCGAGCTGCCCGTGTTGGGTCCAGAAGGCCACACCATCCCTGCATTCGCCTTCACCGGCATTGACAGCGTGGAAATCAGCCACCGCACCGTGGAAGGTCAAGTGAAAATTGTCGACTACTTCTTCACGCACTGTCCCACGATTTGTCCCATCATGAGCAGCCAGCTCGCCCGAACGCAATCCTGGTTGAAAGGCCACGACTTGGACGACGAGGTCATGCTCATGAGCCACAGTGTGGATCCGATTCGGGACACGCCAGCGCGGTTGAAGACGTATGCCACCCGTTTGGGTGCAGACACCACCAACTGGAAATTCCTCACCGGCGACAAGGAAGACTTGTACGACCAAGCGCGGTTTGGCTACTACCTCACGGCCCTTGAAAGCGACACGGCGGCTGGAGGGTTCTTCCACAGCGACACCTTTGTGTTGGTGGACCAGGAAAACCGCATCCGAGGGCTGTACGACGGCACCTCGACGGCGGAAGTCGATTCGATGATGCTCGACGCGGCCTCGCTGGTGGTGACCGACCGCCGTTGAGTGCAACCTGAGTCCCACATCAACCTTCCTTTCATGACGTGCGTTGCATCTTTGCACCAAAGCTGAACCTGTGGGAATCAACCGACAACTTCGAATTTTTGTGTGGGTAGCAGGCATTGCCATCCCTGCTGTGGTGGCCTTGTTGTTTTTCCTGCCTGGCGTGGAAGTAAGCCCGGAGCTCGCCGAATTCCTTCACATGCTCCCTGCCGTCAATGCCACCATCAACGGCACGGCGTTTCTGTGCCTCGTGGGGTCTTACCGGGCCATTCGGAACAAGAACATCCTGCTCCACCAGCAACTGAACACCGCAGCCCTTGCCCTGTCTGCCTTGTTTCTGGTCAGCTACGTGAGCTACCACATGACCACGGAAAGCACCCCCTTCTGCAAAGAAGGATGGATCCGAGCCGTTTACTTTTTCGTGCTCATCACCCACATTTTGATGTCCATCGCCATTGTGCCGATGGTGCTCACCACCTACTTGCTCGGTTTGGGGAACCAAATCCAAAAGCACCGCAAGTGGGCGCGCATCACCTACCCCATCTGGACCTACGTGACTTTCACGGGGGTGGTGGTGTACTTCATGATTTCACCCTGCTATCCATGGTGATGAGGCGGATGCTGCCCTGTGCCCTTGCACTTCTGCTGCTGGTCTTGGCGGTGGATGCCGAGGCGCAATGCGTGATGTGCAAAGCCGTCGCCGAGGACAGCGCAGATGACGGCAGCCTGGGTCGTGGACTCAACTCGGGAATCCTCTATTTGATGGGCATCCCCTACGCCATCATGGCCTTTTTCGCATGGTTTGTCTTTCGCAAGCGGAAGGAAGCCACCGATGTGGCCGGTTGAGGGCGTAATTTTGGGCATGCGCCCTTTCTTTTTCAGCCTGTTTTTGCTCTGCGTGGGAAGCCTCAGCACTTCTGCTGTGGCCCAGAGCTCCGGCAACGACGTATGGACCCTTCAGCGCTGCCTGGAGCACGCCCTGGAGCACAACCTTCAACTCCAGCAAGCCGAGCTTGGCATCGTACGGGGCGCGCTTGCCGAGACCTCTGCAAAAGGTGCCTTCCTTCCCAACCTCAACGCCTCTTCAAGCTACGGCGTGAACATCGGTCAGCGCATTGACCCCTTCACCAATCAGTTTGCAACTGACGCAGTGCAGTCGAGCAACTACGGCATGAGCTCGGGTTTGACCTTGTTCAACGGGTTCCAAAACCACCTCAACCTTCGACGTGCACGCCTTGGACTCGAGTTGGCCCAAACCAACGTCGAGATTGCCCAAAACAACGTGGCCCTGAGCCTGGCCTCAGCCTACCTCAACGTGCTGTTCCAGAAAGAATTCTTGACGATTGCCCAACTCAATGCGGAAGCCACTGGACGCCAAGTCGACCGCGTCCAAAAGTTGGTCAATGCCGGTGCGGCCGCGGAGAGCGACCTCTACGATGTGCTGGCGCAGCAGGCCGCCGACCAAAGCTCCGTCGTCTCCGCAGAGAACGGCGTCACCATCGCCAAGTTGGCGTTGGCCCAATTGCTTCAACTTTCTGGGGATGAAGCGGACAACCTTGACGTGGCACCTCCTTCAGACGATTTGCTCGAGGTCGCCCAGCTGCCCTTGTCCGCAGATGCGGCCGTCGCATTTGCCCTGAATGCCTTTCCTGACATGAAGGCAGCCGAATTGCAGGTCACAGATGCCTACCTCGGACTTGACCTTGCCAAAGCGCAGCGCATGCCCCGCATCACGGGATCGTACAGTGTCGGATCGGGGTATTCCCAGAATCGCCAAACCTTGGTGAGCGACCCGGTCACCCAAGACGTGACCATCGAAACGGTGGAGGGCATTCTCCTCACGACGCCCGTCGTGATCCAAGACGGCGAGTACGCAACGATGTCGTTTCAAGACCAATTCACGAACAACCTCAACCAGAGCATCTTCTTCTCGTTGAGCCTGCCCATCTTCAATGGATTTGGCATTGAGACCAACATCGACCGCGCAGAAGTCGACGTGCTCGTTGCCCAGCTCGCCAAAGAACAAACCGCCCAAAGCCTCACCCAAACGGTGGAGCAATCGTGGGCCGATGCGCGCGCAGCCCAGCGCACGTTTGAGGCCAACGACCGCGCCTTGGAAGCCGCCACGCTGGCCATGACCAACGCGGAGGCGCGCTTTGAGGCCGGGGCCATCTCGGCGCTGGAATACGCCGACGCCCGGACCCGATTGGACAACGCCCGCATCAACGCGCTTCGCACCCAGTACGACTTTGTGTTCAAGACGCGCATTTTGGACTTCTACCTTGGACGCCCCCTCAGCCTTTGATCATGAATAAGAAATTGCTTCTCGGCCTTGTTGCCTTTGTCGTTTTGCTCGTGGTCATCGCGGTGGTCAAAGGTGGCAGCCGCACGCTGCCTCAGGTCAGCACGGAAGAGATCGCCCGCCGGTCCATCGTGGAGCGCGTGAGTGCGAGCGGCAAGATTCAACCCGAGGTCGAGGTCAAAATCACGGCCGAGGTCAACGGACAAATCACCGAGCTCCCCGTCAAAGAAGGCGACATCGTCGCGAAGGGCGACCTGTTGGTCCAACTCAACCCCGACATCTATGACGCCGCGCTTCTGCGTGCAGAGGCCGGTTTGAACAGCGCCAAATCCAACCTCGCCTCCGCGCGCGCCCAAGTGGCCCAAGGCGAGGCCAACCAATTGGCTGCAGAGAAAGCCTTCCAACGCGCCGAAGCGCTGTTGGCCCAGAAGGTCATTTCCCAAGCGGAATACGACCAAACCGAGGCCTCTTACCTCACGGCCAACGCGAACCTGACCAGCGCCAACGAAAGCGTGCGCAGCGCAGAGTATGCCATCCGCAGCGGAGAAGCCTCGCTGCAAGAGGCCAAAGACAACCTCAGCCGCACCACCTTGCGCGCCCCCCAAGCGGGCGTCGTCACCGCGTTGGTGAAGGAAATTGGAGAGAGTGTGCAAGGCAACGGGTTCACGGCCGGTGAGGTCATCATGAACGTGAGCGATTTGAGCACCATGGAAGTCAATGTGGAGGTGAACGAGAGCGACATCGTTCGCATTCACCTTGGAGACGAGGCAGAAATCGAGGTCGATGCATACCTCGGAGAAACCTTCCAGGGAACTGTTACCGAAATCGGAAACACCGCGTTGAATGCCGGCATGAACGGCTTCAGCATGGACCAAGTGACCAACTTCTCTGTCAAGGTTCGGCTCAACCGAGACAGCTACGACCATTTGACGGAAAGCGACGACGACACCCCCTTCAGACCGGGCATGAGCGCCACGGTCGACATCCTGACGGCACGCGCCACGGACGTGCTCTCCGCCCCCATCCAAGCCGTGACAAGCCGGGAAGCACGCTTTGGGTCGGACGTCGAAGACCGCGCCGATGACGACAACGCCGAAGCGGAACTGGGCGTGTTTGTGCTTGACGACGGCAAAGTCCAATGGACGCCCGTAGAGACCGACATCCAAGACTCTCGCCACGTCGCCATCTCGGGAGAACTCGACGAAGGGACCACCGTGGTCACCGGCCCCTACGACGTGGTCAGTCGGTCCCTGAAGCAGGGCGACGAAGTTGAGGTGAAGTGATGGCCAAAATTCTCCTGATTGAAACCTCCACCACCCAGTGCTCGGTGGCCCTGGCCGAAGGCGGAACGCCTGTCGCCTGGAAAGAGGAGCGCGCCACGCAGGGGTACGTCCATTCCGAGCGACTCATGCCCTTCGTTGACGCCGTGCTTCGCGAGCAAGGTTGGTCCCGCACCGATTTGGACGCCGTGGCAGTGTCTGGGGGGCCTGGTTCATTCACTGGCCTGCGCATTGGGGTGTCGACGGCCAAGGGCTTGTGTCAAGCCCTCCAGATCCCCCTCATTTCATTGGACACCCTGGCCTTGCTGGCCGAACAAGGCAAGCGCCTCGATCCCACGCCGCAGCAGCGCGTCGTCATGATTGACGCACGACGCATGGAAGTCTACGCGGGTACGTTTGACGCGGACGGCACCTGCACGCAGGCCGCCACGCCGGTCGAAGTCGACAAGACGCCCGACGCCTTCAACGGCCCCGCCCAGTTCATCGGCGACGGCGCTGTGAAGTGCACTGCCCTCCTCGAAGGCGAGGGCCGAACCTTTGTCGACGCTTGGCCGCTGGCCCGCGACGGAGCGGCCTTGGCGGAAGCGGCCTTTCAATCGGGGACGTTTGTCGATTTGGGCAGCTACGAACCCAACTACGTCAAGGCCTTCAAAGCCGGCGCCCCCAAGGACCCCCTCGGCCTTCGAACCAAGGCCACGCTTTGGCTGAGTGCCTTGCTCATGGTCTTGGCGTCCTGCACTTCCTGTGGGGAGCCCCAACAGTTCATCCCTTACGTCCCCGTCAACTTCCAAATTGACTTGAACCTGCCGGCCTACAACGCCCTGAACTTCCCTGGGGAGGCCATCGCCCTCCCAGGTGGATCGAAAGGCTTGTACATCTACCGCTTCACCTTGGATGAGTTTGTGGTGTTGGACAGGCATGCGACGTACGACATTCCCATGGCGTGCAAGGTGACTTTGGACGCGGACAAAATCACCCTGAAAGACGACAGCGACTGTTCCGGAAGCCAATGGCTGATCCTGGACGGCAGCGTCTTGAGTGGCCCCGCCACGTTGCCCTTGCATCGCTACCGGACCACGCTGAACGGCTCCATCCTTAGCATTTACAATTGAAACGAAACAACCCCGCCGGAGAGGCAGGGTTGTTCAAGATGGGCCACAAGCGCCCGTCGTATTCAGAATCAGTAGCGGTACGCCTCGCCCTTGAAGGGACCCTGAACGGGCACGCCGATGTAATCCGCTTGCTCGTTGCTGAGCTCGTCGATTTCGACACCGATTTTGGCCAAGTGCAAACGGGCAACTTTCTCGTCCAAGTGCTTGGGCAAGGTGTACACGCTGTTCTCGTACTTGTCCGGGTTGTTCCAAAGCTCGATTTGCGCAATGGTCTGGTTGGTGAACGACGCAGACATCACGAAGCTTGGGTGGCCCGTGGCACAACCAAGGTTGACCAAACGACCCTCCGCCAAGAGGATGATGTCCTTGCCATCGACGGTGTACATGTCCACCTGAGGCTTGATGGTGTCCTTCGTGTTGCCGTGGTTGGTGTTGAGCCAAGCCACGTCGATTTCGTTGTCGAAGTGTCCAATGTTGCAGACAATGGTCTTGTCCTTCATCGCCTCGAAGTGGGCGCCGGTCACGATGTCCTTGTTTCCGGTGGCGGTCACCACAATGTCGGCTTCGGCCACGGCGTCGAGCATCTTCTTGACTTCGAATCCTTCCATCGCCGCTTGCAACGCGCAGATGGGGTCGATTTCAGAGACGATGACGCGGCAACCTGCGTTTCGGAGGGATTCGGCTGAACCCTTGCCCACATCGCCGTAGCCCGCCACGACAGCGACCTTGCCGGCCATCATCACGTCGGTGGCACGGCGGATGGCGTCCACACAGGACTCGCGGCATCCGTATTTGTTGTCAAACTTGGACTTGGTGACGGAATCGTTCACGTTGATGGCAGGCATCGGAAGCGTGCCGTTCTTCTCACGCTCGTACAAGCGCAACACGCCTGTGGTGGTCTCCTCGGAAATGCCCTTGATGCCCGCTGCGAGCTCAGGGTACTTGTCGAGCACCACGTTGGTAAGGTCCCCTCCGTCGTCAAGGATCATGTTCAAGGGCTGACGGTCGTCCCCGAAGAACAACGTCTGCTCAATGCACCACTCGTACTCCTCCTCAGTCATGCCCTTCCAGGCGTAGACGGGAATGCCCGCAGCAGCGATGGCCGCAGCGGCATGGTCCTGGGTTGAGAAGATGTTGCAAGACGACCATGTGACGTCTGCGCCGAGCTCCACGAGGGTCTCGATGAGCACCGCCGTTTGGATGGTCATGTGCAGGCAACCTGCCACGCGCGCACCCTGAAGTGGCTTGGATGCACCGAATTCTTCGCGCAACGCCATCAAGCCGGGCATCTCTGCCTCAGCAAGGGTGATTTCTTTACGGCCCCATTCGGCCAAGCTCATGTCCTTCACCTTGTAGGGAAGGGTGGGTGTGGGAGTTGTGTTGCCCATGTCGTGTGATTTAGCAATGCAAAAGTACGGAATACGAGGCCTTTGGAGGTGGAGGCCAAACCCCCGTCCTTTGTCCCCATGCCCCAGTACGCCTTGCCACTGCAACCCCAAGGGGTCGAGATTGTTCTCTGGCATCTGCTTGAAACGCAGGGAGAAGGGCACGAGTGGGGCCTCCACTTCCCTCAACGACAAACCGCCACCATGCCTGCTGCACGGCAAGCGGAACACCGGGCTGTGGCTTTTGCACTGTCGCACCTCCTCGGCCACGGCGAGTGGCGCCTGTCCCACAACGACGAGGGCAAGCCTCAGCTTCACATTCGCGATGAATCGCCAGCCCAAGCCGTCAGCATTTCCCATGCCCGGATGGGCGAAGACGTTTGGGCTGCCGTGGCCATGTGGACCGAGGCGGACATCCGTGGCGGCATCGACCTCGTGCTCACCGACGACGCCCGGGTGACGCGCGTGGCCCCAAGGGTGATGTCCCCCCAAGAACAATCCAAGTGGCGCGGCTGCGAAGCATGGGCCTGGGCCACCAAAGAAGCCATGTTCAAAGGCCACGGCCCCGAGCTGGAGTTTCAATCGCAGGCCCTGCTCAAGGACGGCAAAGGGATTCCCGGCAACGAGATCGGCACCCTGCGTGGCGAGGTGCGCGGGACGCCCTGGGCTGGCGCGTGGTGCAAGGTTCGGGAGCGGTTGCTCCTCGTTTGGGGCGCATGAATCCCCGGCCCTTCTCGGGGCTTACTGACCGATGGCGTCGTTCAGATCGTCAATCGACAATTCGTACTCGAACGACCCGTGTGTCTTGTAGTAGTTGTGGGCATCCACGCATTTGCCGTGGGCAAAAACGGCGAACTCAAGCCGGGTGGACTCATAATCGAACGCCTTCATGACTTCCGCGATTTGGGCGGAGCTCAACATGGCGCCTGCCTTCAGAGGTGCTTGGGCGGTCGATATTTTGCTGTCTTCAAAGTCCTTGCTTTGGATGGCGCGCAGGTAATCCTGAAAATCGAGGCCACTCATTTCCGCCGTGGTGGCCACGGGGGCACCCTCTTGGCCGCCCCATGACTGGGTGGTGGATTGAGTGGTGGTTTCCGTGGTGGACCAAGATTCTGTGGCCGACATCTGGACATTCATGTTCACGCCGCCTGGAATGACGTTGCCGCCGATGCTGACGTTCATGTTGACTTGATCCGTGGTGGTGGTGCTGGATCCTTGCACGCCCCCTGTGGCGGACATGCTGACGTTGGATTGCATGCCAGAGTTAGACACTGCGGGAGCCGTAGCCGTGGGCTCAGGTTGTGTTGGGGTGGACGACATGGGGGCAAATCCAAACGCACGCACCACAAACTGTCCTTTCCGATTCAGCGTGATTTTTCCGGTGGAACGCATGCCTGCCTCGGCCCCAAAATTGTTCTTGTAGACATCGGGACGACCCGCCTCCACAAAGTCGATGCGCAGTTGGTAGAACCCGGGGTCTACAGTGGCCAAGACCCGGGGAGCGGGTTCGGCGTTCATTTGGACTTGGTTGAGATACAGGGTGAAGGCATCTCCGACCTCCGAAAACACTTCGATTTCAGATTGGGCCTGCGTGGAGGAACCGAAGCTGACAAGCAGGGACAACAAGGCGAGGGTCGAGAAGCGGATCATGGGTTCAATTTTGAAGCAAGATAACAGAAGGACAGTGGGCATGAAAAAAGGGGAACCCGGTTGGATTCCCCTTGGCAGCACAGGGCTGTTAGATGCTATTACTTAGCGCTCGATGCCTTTGTGGCGGCGCTCCGAGCTCACGGACAACTTCTTGCGTCCCTTGCGGCGACGTGCGCTCAAAACGTTGCGGCCGTTGGCCGTAGACATGCGCTTGCGGAAGCCGTGCTTGTTGCGGCGCTTCCGAACGGAGGGTTGAAATGTCCTTTTCATCGTAGTCTTGTTTCCCGATAAGGGAGGGCAAAGGTAGCAAACCCTTTCTGTTCCTCCAAGCCTCTCGACCACATTCGTTCGACAAAATTGTGACAGAGGCGCGGTCGGGTAGCGCTAATTTCGTCATTCGTTTCCCGAACCCCCACCTCAATCATGGCGCACGGCCGACCTCACCCCTCTTTTGCCACGGCCGACGATGGCCCCAAAAAACGCTTCTCCTTCAAGGATTTGCGCGGGTTTGGGCGGATGCAAAAATACCTCAAACCCTATGTGGCGCACTTCGCCGTTGGGATGGTGGTGATGAGCATATCAGGGTTCTTGACGCTGGTCATCACGCGGCTGTGGGGCCAATTGGGCGGTGTCGGCGCCTCCGGTTCCACAGGCCAGATGCCGCTTCTCGGTTTGGAAATGGACGATTTGGCCTCCGTCGGCTGGACCCTTCTCGGCGCCTTGGCCATCCAGTCGTTCTTCTCTTTCGTGCGGGTGCTGCTGTTTGCGGACATGACGGAGAAGATGATGCTTGCCATGCGGCAAGACGCATTTGACGCGCTCGTCAGCATGCCGATGGCGTTTTACGATGCCCGGCGCGTGGGCGATTTGAACAGCCGCATCAGCGCGGACATCGCCACCATCCAAGACATCTTCACGGTGACCCTCGCGGAATTGTTCCGCGGCCTCATCCTCATTGTGGGAGGCATCGTCGCCTTGGCCTACTTCTCGGTGGAGCTCACCCTGTGGATGCTCGGCACGTTGCCCGTGATGATGGTGGCGGCGGTGGTGTTTGGGCGTTTCATCCGGAAATTGTCCAAACAAACGCAAGACGAGGTCGCCGCGTCCAACATTGTGGTGCAGGATGTCTTGACGGCGATTGTGAGCGTCAAGAGCTACGCCAACGAATGGCTCGAGCGCCGGAAGTACGGCACACACGCGGCTGAGATCAAACGCCTCGCCATGCGCGGCGCCTTGTGGAGGGGCACGTTTGCGAGCTTCATCATCCTGTTCATTTTTGGCGCCATCACCCTGGTGATTTTCAAGGGAGCCGACTTGATGCAGCAAGGCGAACTGGCGAGCGAGCACTTCTTCACCTTCCTCTTGATGACGGGCCTCGTCGCAGGAAGCATTGGCGGCATGGCCGCCCAATTCAGCGCCCTCCAGCGCGGACTCGGCGCGATTGAGTCGGTGATGGACATCGTCGACCAGGACCGCGAAGTGGAGAATCTCAACGCCTCCACCCCGGAGTTGTCATTGCGCCAAACCGTCACCCTCACCGACGTCCATTTCAACTACCCGCAACGGCCAGACGTGCCGGTCTTGAAGGGCCTGAAACTGCGCATCGACGCCGGGGACCAGGTGGCCTTGGTCGGCACGAGCGGCGCGGGCAAAAGCACGGTCGCCTCCCTCCTGCTCCGGTTCCACGAGCCGGACACCGGAGTACTCCAGGTCGGAGACGTTCCTGCGGAGGAGCTCGATCTGCGAGGCTACAGGCAGCGCGTGGCCTTTGTGCCTCAGGAGGTCATTTTGTTTGGGGGCGACCTGCGCAGCAACATCCGCTACGGACGTCCCGACGCCACCGACGAGGAAATCATCGATGCGGCCAAGCGCGCCTTCGCTTGGAATTTCATCCAGGACTTCCCCGATGGCCTCGACACCCTCGTCGGTGAGCGCGGCGTGCAGCTGTCCGGCGGCCAGCGCCAGCGCATTGCCATTGCCCGAGCCATCCTCAAAGACCCTGACCTTCTCATCCTGGACGAAGCCACCAGCGCCTTGGACAGCACCTCTGAGCGGGAGGTCCAAGCCGCCCTCGACGAACTGATGAAGGGCCGCAGCTCCGTGGTCATCGCCCACCGCCTCAGCACCGTGAAGAACGCAAGCCGCATCTGCGTGATGGAGGATGGCCGCGTGGTGGAAGAAGGCCGGCACGAGGAACTCATGGGTCAGGGCGGACACTACGCCCAATTGGTGAAGAACCAAGAACTGGCCGGCTGACGCCCTGCGCTCGCAAGTCAGATGTATTTTCGTCCCCATGGCGACCAAAAAAGCACTCATCACCGGCATCACGGGCCAGGACGGCGCGTACCTCACCGAACTCCTGCTCGAAAAGGGCTACGAAGTTCACGGCATCAAGCGCCGTGCGTCTCAGCTCAACACGGATCGCATTGACCACCTCTATCAGGACCCGCACGAAGACAACGTTCGTTTGAAGTTGCACTACGGGGACCTTGTGGACAGCACCAACCTCATCCGCATCGTGCAGGAGGTTCAGCCCGATGAGATCTACAACCTCGCCGCCCAAAGCCACGTCCAAGTGAGCTTTGAAACGCCAGAATACACGGCCAACGCCGACGCGCTCGGCACCCTTCGCCTCCTCGAAGCCATCCGCATCCTGGGCATGGAAAAGTCTGTCAAATTCTACCAAGCCAGCACCTCCGAGCTGTACGGCCTCGTGCAAGAAGTGCCTCAGTCGGAAACCACCCCCTTCTACCCTCGCAGCCCCTACGGCGTCGCCAAACTGTACGCGTTTTGGATCGTCAAGAACTACCGCGAGTCGTACGGCATCCATGCCAGCAACGGCATCCTTTTCAACCACGAGAGCCCTCGTCGCGGTGAGACCTTTGTGACCCGCAAAATCACGCGCGCCGTCGCCCGCATCAAACTCGGCATGCAAGACTGCCTCTACCTCGGCAACCTCGACGCCCAACGTGACTGGGGGCATGCCAAGGACTACGTGGAAGGCATGTGGCGCATGCTCCAGCGGGACACTCCCGACGATTACGTACTCGCCACCGGCGTCACCACCACGATCCGCGACTTCGCCACCATGGCGTTCCGCGAGGCCGACATCACCGTCGCCTGGCGCGGCGAAGGCGCCAACGAAGAGGGATACTGCCCAGAAACGGGCAACGTCCTTGTCAAGATCGACCCGCGCTACTTCCGCCCCGCCGAAGTCGACCTGCTCATTGGCGACGCCTCCAAGGCCCGCGAAGTCCTCGGCTGGACCGCCACCACTCCGTTGGCGGACATGTGCCGTGAAATGGTCCAGGCCGACCTCGCCCTCTTCGAGCGCGACGCCTACCTCCAGGCTGGCGGCCACGACGTGGTCTCCCCGGCCGACCTTTGACGAGAGCGGTTCACCGAGCACGGCGGTTTCACCACTTCACAAGGCCTGGATTCAGGGGTTCGACTCCCCCCGGCTCCAC
>Ga0163109_10000537_pt1 | contig 30449 bp, 33 predicted proteins | sample CRUFie1St13metaG_FD_108704 | JGI IMG/M metagenome (GOLD analysis project Ga0163109, IMG submission 108704) | Marine microbial communities from the Costa Rica Dome - CRUD Field 142mm St13 metaG | ecosystem: Environmental > Aquatic > Marine > Oceanic > Photic zone | place: Costa Rica: the Eastern...
AAAAAATAATCTCCTAAATCTGCCTCAGCTGGAAATCCAGTTCCTTGTCCATACGGTGCACCATTAGGTGGAATACCGTCACCTACAAGATATCCTTGATATCCACTACCGTCTGGTGTTACAAAAACATGATCGACTGTAATTTCTCCATCTGTTAATAATGTATCATAATCAGTTGAAACTATTTCAAGTTCGCCTGTGTCATTTACTTGCAATGTATAAAATTGTATAGTTTGATAACCACTAAGTGGAGCATACTCTTCTGCTTGTGCTATTACTGCATCATTAATTTGCATTTCTTTTTCATATGTAGAAAGCACATCTCTTAGTGTTGTATCCGATCCTTCTTCTGCAGGTAAGTCCAAAATATCTTTGTATTCGGTTGAGTCCATTATCTGTTTACATCTTATTCTATAAAGATGCGGATACCAAGTTTGTGAAAATCCTTCTGCGGCTCTTGTCACTTCATCTACTACGTAAAATCTTTTTAAAGCAATAGTAAAATCATTAGCGGCATATTCATCTATTTGATGAGGAAGCTCAATAACATCGCCTGCCATTATTTTTCTACCTAGTGTTTTTACACTGCTTTGAATATGTATTGTCATAAACAATGTGTCATTTTGTAAAAATAAACCAAACTGACTAAGATCAAAATCTTGATCTACTACATTGTAATGTCCACGTATTGTAAATATATCTTGATCATATTTTCTATCACGATTTTCTAAAAACAACAAATCTTGTATGTTTGTTTCTTTTACAACATCGTATTGTTTTTGTTCTGCTGTTGCGTTTTCGTCTGTAGGATTTTTTGGTCCTAAATACTTGTGAATCAAAAGATCTGTACCACCAACTGTGAATTGTTCGTAGATAATTCCATCTAAGAAGCTATAATCTTTGGATTTTTCCGGTTTGTATAAACTTAGTCTAGGCATATGTATATTTAGCATAAATACTATTGGAGATAAACTATGGCGACACTCACTACTGAAAAACAAGAAATATTCGATTATGTAAATGCGTTCCTAGGTGGCGGCATGATAGATGTTGAACTTGATCCTATACATTATGAAACAGCGTTAGATAAAAGTCTTTCTAAGTATAGACAGAGAAGTGAAAACAGTGTAGAGGAAAGTTATGTTACATTAGCAATCAATACAGATGTTAATGAATATACTTTGCCTAATGAAATCATTGAAGTACGTAAATGTTTTAGACGTAGTGTTGGTAGTAGACTTGGTGCTAGTGCAGACGGTGGTAGTTTATTTGAACCTTTTAATCTTGCATACACAAATACGTATTTGTTAGCAGGATCAGGTATAGGTGGTTTAGCAACTTATGATTTATTTGCTCAACAACAAGAACTTGTAGGACGTATGTTTGGTAGCTTTCTCGAATTCACTTGGAACACAAGTAACAAAAAGCTAACTATATTACAAAGACCAAGAGCAGAAGAAGAAATATTGTTATGGTGTTACAACTACAGACCTGGTTCAGAATTGTATAAAGATTATAAAGCATATCAATGGATAAAGGATTATACTTTGGCAAACTGTAAACACATGCTTGGAGAAGCACGTTCAAAGTTTGCAACCATAGCTGGTCCAGGTGGTGGTACAACACTAAATGGAGATGCTCTTAAACAGGAGGCCCAAATGGAGATGGAAAAACTTGAAAAAGATTTAGATCTTGCGGCCGCTGGCGGAGTAGGTTATGGATTCTTAATTGGATAATAAAAAATATTCTAACATAAAAAAACTTATAGCAGGTGGATGTAGTTTTACAGCAGGTGATGAATTAAAAGATTTTCATCATAGGCAAACTGTTGGCATTATAAGACCTAGAAGCAATAGCACATGGGTTAACTGTTTACAACAAAATCTATTTCCAAATGCTACAATAGATAATACAGGTATTTCTGGTAGTAGTTTTAGCGGTATAACAAGACGTGTAATATTTCAAACAAGACGTGCTTTGAAAATATTTGATCCAAAAGAAATAATTGTTTTAGTTATGTGGACAAGTATAATACGAAGAGAGTTTGTTACAATATATCCACCTAGTAAAACTGTATCAGATGATGAAGATCATTTTTTAACTACATTGCCATCTGATGGTGATGGAGTAACACGTGGACCAAACAGAGATTTTATGATAAAGCGTAGACAGAAACTTACAGATGAAAGATTAAATAGAACTGTAGTTGAGTTTTATGCACGTAGGGCAACACCTGATAATCATTTGTATGAACCATTAAAAGAACTTGAGTATTTAATGAGTTGGTTAACAGCAAACAAAATAAAATTTTTCTTTACAACTGCCTTTTCAGATTTGATTAGTGTAGAACCTCATCCAGAAAATATATTTTTTCGTGATCAAATATCTAGATTGAATATAGAAGAAAATATTTTTTTCAATAACAAAATGGGATTTCACGAATGGGCAAAAGACAATGACTATCCATGTGGAGAACGTGCAGATCATCCTTTAGAACAAGCACACATTGATTGGGCAAAAGATATGCAAAAATGGATATTGACAAAGTAATTTAACTATGTTATATTAAGTTATGCATAAGAAAAAGTTATTAGTCATTGGACATGGCAGACATGGTAAAGATACTGTTTGCGAAATATTAAGAGACACATTTGGTTATAGTTTTGAAAGCAGTAGCAAATTCTGTTCTAAACTTTTTATCTATGATATGTTAAAAGAAAAGTATGGATATAGTACTGAAGAAGAATGTTATGCTGACAGACATAATCATAGAGCAGAATGGTATAACGCAATATGTGAATACAATGTAAATGATGGTGCCGCACTAGGTAGAGAAATATTTAAAGAACACGATATATATTGTGGTTTAAGAAACAAACGTGAATATTTTCAAATGAAAAACACTGGTGTGTTTGATTATTGTATTTGGGTTGATAGATCAGATCATCTTCCACCGGAACCAAAAGACAGTATGACACTAGAACCTTGGATGTCAGATTTTGTTATAGACAATAATAACTGTTTAGACGAACTTGTCTTTTGTACAGAAACACTTATGCATTATCTTCATAAAACACGTACATAACCCCTAAAACCCCGTAATTTCCCCTAAATCTGCTAAATAACAATGTAGACATTTTTATAGGAGAAAAGAAAATGGCATTAACTTCACCAGGTGTAGAGGTCAGCGTAATTGACGAGAGTTTTTATACTCCGGCAGAACCAGGCACAGTACCTATCATATTTGTAGCGACCGGTCAAAACAAAACAAACGGCGCAGGAACTGGTATAGCACCAGGAACACAGAAAGCTAATGTAGGAAAACCATATTTACTAACATCACAAAGAGATTTGGTAGATACATTTGGAGATCCATTATTTTATACAGACGCTAACAACAATCCGATACACGGAGGCGAGCAAAACGAATACGGCTTGCAAGCGGCATACTCATATTTAGGAGTGGCAAACAGGGCATATGTTGTTAGAGCAGATGTTGACCTTACAGCGTTAACAGCAAGTGCAACACCAACTACAGCTGATCCAGCTGATGGTACATATTGGCTTGATACAGGAAATACTAAGTTTGGTATTTTTGAATGGGACGGTAGTGCATTAACTGCCACATCAGGACAATCCTTTACTAACAAAACTCCTATTGTTATTACAAGTACAACAAATACTTCAAGTAGTTCACCTTACACTCCAAAACCTAGTGTAGGTGCTATTGGTGATTATGCTATTACAGCGGTTTCAACTGTTATCCGCCTTTGGTACAAACCAGCAAACAGTGACGGCACATGGGTACAAGTAGGCTCAGCTGATTGGAAAACAAAATGGCCATCAGTTACAGGTACAACAGGTACACCAACATTTACAGGCGGACATGCTATAAGTGTTGCTAACGCAGGCACAGGACTAAATGCAACTGTAACTCTTTCAAGCACTACATTAGCAAGTGTTGTATCTGATTTTAATGCGGCATTAAGTGGCTCAGGTATTGTAGCATCAGCAGTAAACAATAAACTACAAATTGTAAACAGCGGCGCAAGTCACCCAGCTTTTACAATAGGCAACAGTAGCGGTACACCGTTAGCTGATGCTGGTATTACAGCAGGTGAATACTATGCACCAGAACTAGTAGCTCAAGCACATACAAGCGTACCTACTTTTAAATCATCAGACGCATCACCAAAACCAACTGGTAGTGTTTGGATTAAAACAACTACACCAAACAGTGGTGCAGATTGGAAAGTAAAAGTATGGAATGGTTCTACAGAACTTTGGGATCCTATTACAGCACCTATTTACGCAACAAACCATGCCGCGATTTATGCATTAGATAAATCAGGTGGCGGTGCAAACTTATCAACAGCAAATGTATATGCTCAAACAAATGTAACAGAAAATGCAACTGATTTAGCAGACTTTACATTGTTCAAAAGAAATGCGGCTGGCGCAACAACAATAACAAGTTCTATTATTGCCGCTACATTTACAGCTGGTACAGCAAACTTTACAATGACAGAGACAACAAAATCTGGTACATTGAATGGTCCGTTTAGTGTAACTTGGACAGCCGCAAATGATGCAACTGATTCAGACACACTTGCAGGTGCTATCAACACAGCTGGCTTATCACATGTTACAGCAAGTGTAGACTCAACAAATAGAGTTGTAATCACACATGCACTAGGCGGAGATATTAGAATCAGTGACACAAACACTAGAGTTGCTGAAGCTTTTGTTGCATGGGATTATACAGCAAGCACAGGAACAGCAAACTTTTATGATGCACCATCTGGTTCAGCAAATGAATATATTGCAACACTATGGAAAGAACTTACATACACAGCAAGTTCAAGTGCTCCGGCGGCATTGGCAGCCGATGGCGCTCTATGGTATAGCAGTGTAGTTGATGAAGTTGACATTATGGTACATGACGGAGATGACTGGAAAGGTTACTTAGGCGAGTATGCTACAAGTGATCCAGCAGGTCCTATTGTAAGTGCATCAGAACCAACAACACAATCAGACGGAAGTGCATTAGTAACTGGAGATTTATGGATTAGTACAGCTAACCTAGAAAGTTTTCCAATAATTTATAGATATAATGCTACTTTAAGTTCTTGGACTGTATTAGATACAACTGATCAAACAACTGAAAATGGTGTTCTTTTTGCAGACGCACGTTGGTCAACTAACGGTGGTACTGCAACTGCACACGAAGCAGGAACTATTGCAGATTTACTATCAAGTGATTTCTTAGATCCAGATGCTCCGGATCCAGCACTATATCCAAAAGGTATGTTGCTATGGAACCTAAGACGTTCTGGCTTTAATGTTAAAAAGTTTGTACGTAACAGTATTGACCTTACAGCAACAAATCCTAGAGCAGGTGACGCAAGTATGGCGGCATACTATCCACATCGTTGGGTAACTGAATCAGCAAACAACTCAGATGGTTCAGGTAGCTTTGGAAGACAAGCACAGCGTAAAGTTGTTATTCAAGGATTACAATCATTAGTAAATGAAAATCAAGATATTCGTGACGATGAATCACGTATATATAACTTGATTGCATCACCGGGTTATCCAGAACTTATTGGAGAAATGATTACACTTAACTATGATAGAGGACTAACAGCTTTTGTTATAGGTGATTCACCAATGCGTTTAACACCAGATGCAACATCATTAAACAACTGGGCAACTAACGTAAATGTTGCAGTAGAAGATAATGATAACGGTCTAGTAAGCAGAGACGAATACTTGGGTGTATACTATCCAAGTGGTTTTTCAAGTGATAACGCAGGTAACAACGTTGTTGTACCAGCAAGTCATATGGTACTAAGAACAATAGCACTTAATGACCAAGTTGCTTATCCGTGGTTTGCACCAGCAGGTACAAGAAGAGGCGGAGTTACAAATGCAACATCAACAGGTTATGTAAATAGCGAAGGCGAATTTGTAGCGGCGGCATTAAACGAAGGTCAGCGAGATACACTGTATCAAAACAATGTTAACCCAATAACATTCTTAACAGGAGCAGGGTTAGTTGTATTTGGACAAAAAACTCGTGCAAGAAATGCAAGTGCATTGGATAGAGTTAACGTTGCAAGACTTGTTGTTTACTTACGTAGTCAGTTGAATACACTAGCAAAACCATATCTATTTGAACCAAATGATAAAATCACACGTGACGAAATCAAACAGCAAGTAGAAAGTTTAATGGTCGAGCTTGTAGGACTAAGAGCATTATTTGACTTCTTAGTTGTATGTGATGAAACTAACAACACACCGACTAGAATTGACAGAAACGAGCTATATGTAGATATTGCTATTGAACCAGTAAAAGCAGTAGAGTTTATTTACATTCCGCTACGTCTTAAAAACACAGGCGAAATCGCAGGTTTATAAATCATTAAAGTAGGGGGAAAATAAAAACCCCCTACAAATGATAAATACTTGTGTATTAAGGAGAAACAATAGATGGCAATCTCAACTCTATTAAATTTAACAGTTCCGTTAGCAAACGATACAACTTCAAGTTCGCAAGGTTTGCTAATGCCAAAACTAGCTTATCGCTTTAGGGTGACGCTAGAGAACTTTGGTATTACAGGTAATACCACAGAATTAACCAAACAAGTTATGGAAGCTGGTCGACCAAATATTCAGTTTGATCCAATCCAACTTGATGTATATAACAGTAAGATTTTTATGGCAGGTAAACACACTTGGCAACCAGTAACATTATCACTACGTGATGATATTAATGGTAATGTTCAAAAGTCTGTAGGTGAACAACTACAGAAACAGTTTGACTTTTTTGAACAAGCTAGTGCCGCAACAGGACAAGATTATAAGTTTACACAACGTATTGAAGTACTTGATGGTGGTAACGGTGCTAATGCACCAGCAGTTCTTGAAACATGGGAACTATATGGTTGCTACTTAACACAAGTAGATTATGGCTCAATGGCATATGCAAATAACGAACCAATGACAGTTACGTTAACAACGCAATATGACAATGCTGTGCAACTTAATGTTGGAGTAGGTATTCCAAACGCTTTCCAAGATAGGAATACAGAAACAGGCACAGGCGCAACAGGTGGCGCGGCTCTTTAATATATAAACGAGATTGTCTAACTTCTAAGGAGCCTTTAGGGCTCCTTATTTGTTTATATATACGTGCTTTTTAATGAGATAAATACTATATGCCATTGAATAGATTTTTTGATAATTTTAGTAGCTTTGATTCGAACAAAGGAATAATGGGTGATTTTACTCACGCATCAAACGTTTACAGACGTAATAACTTTAGATTGGCTCCTAAAAATAAGTTTTTATATCATGTTGTTGTTGATGTTAATCAGTTTGCATTAGCTCAGTTAGGACGCAGTGTATCTAATCAACTAAACAAACGTGAATATAATATATTAGCATCAGCGGCTGATTTGCCAACATACAGTGTAGATACTGAAACACACATGCAATACAACAGGAAAAAAGTTGTGCAAAAATCAATAACTTACAATCCATGTAGTATTGAGTTTCACGATGATGCGGCAGGACTAACAACTTTACTTTGGGAAGCATATTATAGATATTACTACGAAGATGGCAACTATGCAGATCAAGGTGAAAAACCACGTGCATACTATACAGGATTATACGACAGCGAACCACAAAATACATATAGACATGGTTTTAACAGAAGCAGAACTGCTGATCCTTTTTTTAACAGTATTACTATACATCAGTTACATCATCAAAATATAGATAGTCATCATACTAGTTTTACACTTGTAAATCCTTTGATACAAGAATGGCAACACGATAGACTCGATCAAGCCGATGCAACCGGTGTAATGAAAAATACAATGCGTGTAGAATATGAAGCAGTTATGTACAATAGAGGATACACACGAGATGGTGATCCTGCAGGATTTGCAGACGATGCACATTATGATAAATCGCCAAGTCCATACAATAGCATTAGTAGTAGTTCAATAGAAAATACAGTAGCAAGTACAGAATCTGGTTGGACAACATTGTTTACAGATATATTTGAATCAATATTAGGTTTAGGTGATTTTAACACACAGCAACAAGCAGATATTAGAAATCCTTTTAACTTAAATCCTGTTACATTTACACCAGGCGAAAATGCGGCAAATAATCTACAATTTCCACCCAATGTGTTTAATGCAAATATAACAAATACAACACCATTTTCACAGCCAGTTGATAATTTTCAAACACAAGAGTTTATTAGAACATTAGGTAACAATCCAAAAGCATTATCTGATTATGCAAAACAAAATGCAAGTGTAATGATATCTGTTAGGAGTGGATTGAATATAAGTGAATCAAAAGCATTTTATGATACATTGTCACCAGAACTACAAGCAGGCATTCAACAAGCAACATTTGAAAATGCAATAGAACTAAGTAAAAATAGTTACAGTCCTAGTTTCAATCAGGCACTAGAAAATTTAAATGTTATTGAACCACGATAAGGATAAAATATGTCAAGTATAAATGATCCAAGTATTAAAAAAAGTGAAGATAGTGCCGACGAAGTAAAACAGTTTTTTGATAGGTATTTTACAAAAAGTGTTAGCATTACAAGTAATGAAGTAGATAGTGTAGTAGGATTTTTCCTTAAAAGAAACTTTGATAAATCTGCCGCTATAGCAGTAGCAACAGTTATATTACAACAAGCAAAAATAGAGAGTAAAAATGTTTTTACTTTGTTAGATAGTTTAGAAGGACTTAGCGAAGTAAAGTTAAGTCAGTTAGTAACAGCTATTTTAAACAATAACAGAAGTGCTACTAGTGCTTTGGGTTACACAACGCCGTTTACAAATACAACAGTTGACAATAGGAACATCCTTGTATAATGGCTCGATTTGCTCAAGGAAAGTTCTCGCTTAAGAACCCTGACAAATACATAGGAGGAAAAACTCCAACTTATAGAAGTAGCTGGGAATTTGCATTCATGCGTATGTGTGATACAAATGAAAACATTAGTAAGTGGGCAAGCGAAGCTGTACGAATACCATATAGAAATCCTTTAAGCGGAAAATATACAATATATGTGCCAGACTTTTTTATTGTTTATAATGATAGAACAGGCAAACAACATGTTGAACTTATAGAAGTTAAACCTTCTAATCATACATTCAAAGAACAGCTTGGACGTAGTATGGCTAATAAAGCACACTATGTTATAAATCAAGCTAAATGGGGAGCGGCAAGAAGTTACTGCAAACAAAAAGGAATGATGTTTAGAGTAGTAAACGAAGGAGATATATTTCATCAAGGGAAGAAACGTTGAAAATATATCCTCAAACATTTCCATGGAAGCATTGGGTGATAGACGATTTTATCAAACAGCATGATATTGTAAAACTACAGGCAATAGCACATCAACACATACAAGAAAAAAATAGTAAAAGTCATTTCATACCTGAACACTTAGATAAATGGGGCAAACAAAGTTTACAAACTGCAATAGATCAAATGCCTATGATTATAAAAGATTTAGATCATGTGTCTCCAAGAAAACATAAAAAACTATATGCACTTGGGCATTTAGCTGTTAATCCTGCTAATTATAGTTTCCAACCTCACTGTGATGATGAAACAAAAATATGGACATTTGTGACATACATAGGACCTAACAAAAGTACAGGAACGTATGTAATGACAGATATGAATGAAAATAACAAAATAGAAATTCCCTGGATGCCGGGACGATGCTTAGTTTTTGCAGGAAATACTGGCGAAACATGGCACAGTTATGAAAGTGGACCTAACTGGCGTTCTACAATAACCGCTTATTTAACCACTGATCCAAACTGGGGTAAATAATACTAGTATATAACGGATTACTATTATGACAAAAAAACTTGAAGAAATGCTTAACTTGCCAGACAATGAAGATATTGTCAAACCTGTAACACAAACTACAGAAGTTGCTTCACATGAAGAAACATTTAGAGACATTGCTGAGTTTGATAAAATAGCTAGTGCTTTACCTGCCGTAAAAGGTTTAGGACAAATGGCAGATGATGAACTTAACGAAGTAGCAGATAAAGCTATGACTGCATATGACGACTTAATGGATTTAGGAATGAACGTTGAAAGTCGTTATAGTGGCAGAGTTTTTGAAGTAGCAGGCAATATGTTAAAAACTAGTTTAGATGCAAAAACTGCTAAGTTAGATAAAAAACTAAAAATGATTGAGCTACAACTTAAAAAAGAAAAAATGGATAGAGACAGCGGCCCTGGAGATGGAGACATTGTTAGTGGCGAAGGCTATGTAGTAACCGATAGAAACAGCCTTTTAGAGAGACTAAAAGGTATAGATAAAGATAAATAGTATTATAGCTTAGGATACGATAATGAAAAGATTTGCAGATTATTTGACAGAAAATAAGAAAACTTATGATTTCAAGATAGGCATTGCAGGAGAACTTCCAGAAAAGTTTGTGGACATGTTAGAAACAAGTTTACAAAAATATGGTTGTGTGTCAATGAGTAATGGAAAGAAAACACCAATACAAGAACGTCCTTTAGACTTTCCACGTTTAGAAAATATAGAAGCAACTTATTTCGAGTTTTCATGCACATATCCAACTACTGTACAAGTATTGCAAGAATATATTGGACAATGCTGTGGTGTTCCACAAAGTCATGTTATAGTACGTAATCCTAATGAACCACAAGAAGTTTATCAAGAAGAAAAAACAGAAGAAACTTATGTGGCAAAAATGACTCAAGAAGATATGGGTCAAGCAGAAGGAGATTCTCAAGCAGACGTAGCAACAAGTAGAGTTATGGATTTGTTGAAAGAACTAGAGACTGCAAGAAAAGATAGAGATAGCGACTACCTTGGTGATGTTCCAGCAGGAGAAAGTAAGGATATTTCATCTGAAGAAAATACAAAAAGTCCTATAGGAGCATAAAATGAAAATTAATGAGGTAACCAAACCTATATACGAAACACCATCACAGTTTGTTCCAACACACTTTGGTGGCCCAATGGGGTTAAATTTAATAATGCACGCCGCAGATGGTAACCTTTATTTTGAAAAACCAAGAGAACAAGGCGGCGGAAAAGAAATAGTTAGATGGAATGGTAATCCTTCAGGTGAAGGATTTTTTGGTAAATGGAATCCCGCAACAATAAAAGGTATTGTTAAAGGTGGACAAAAAATACCATATCCAGCAGGCCAAAACTTTACTAATGCACCTTCAAACCAAGTAGGTAAACAAGGTTCAAGTTGGCAAGATCCAGATGCAAAACAAGCACCACAAGCGGCAAAGCCTGTAACAGGTGCTAGTTACGATCAAGGATTGTTGCGTAGAGGTAGTAAAGGTGCAGGTGTAAAAGAACTACAGAAAAAACTAGGTATGCCTGAAAGTGAACAAGATGGAATGTTTGGGCCAAAAACAGAAGCGGCTGTAAAAAAACTACAGCAAAGCCAAGGTATTAAAGTAGATGGTATAGTAGGACCAGAAACAAGAGCTACTATTGAAAAGTTAGCAAAACCCGAAGACAACAAAGCTACTGTTGTTGATCCACCAGTAGTTGATCCAAATACAACAGGTGGACCAAAACCACCCGAAGATGATACAACAGGTGGACCAAAACCACCCGAAGATGATACAACAGGTGGACCAAAACCACCCGAAGATGATACAACAGGTGGACCAAAACCACCCGAAGATGATACAGAAGACATGCCAGAACCACCAGTAACATCTGGTGTAGTTGATGCTGAAACAATACAAGCTAAGTTGTCTGATTTTGCTAAGAAAAAGTTTGATGATCAACTAAACAGAAAGTTTAAAGGCGATCTTCTTAAAATGTTAGTAGACGCTAAAAAACAAACAGACGACTTTTGGCAACAACCTGGTTGGAAAAAGTTTTACCAAGAAGTTTTTGGCATCACAATCACCAAAGCCCCTAGAAAAATTATAGATGTACCAGGAAAAGGTGTAATAGATATAAACAGTGTGCCTGATAAAACATTTTATATAAAGCCCTCTCGAAGAGGCGCGGCATATGCAGATGAAAGAAGTGCGGCGAACCAGGAGTTACTTGCACAAATAAAATATAAAAATGCAAATGATGTCGAAGAATCTAGAATATTAGATCTAGCAGGAGTAAATATGAAAAAGAAATTAGATGAAGCAAGCATCAATATAAGTGGTGCCGATGCAAGCGAAGTATCAGAAATACTCCGCATGATGCAACTAGCAGGAGCACCAAGTGCAAAAATAGTTGGACCAGATGATATTAATCCAAGTCCTAAACCAATGCCGATGCCAAGTCCAGGCGGATGCGGATCAGATGAGCCAGAAGGTCCGGGTATGGGAGATATGATTCGTATGATGTCAGATGAAAATGTATCTGAAGAAGATTATGACGGAAACTTCCAAGATGCAACAACCGAACCAGGTGAAGAGTATATGGATTACGATGCTAGTACTCCAGCTGGCAATGATTTGCATAAAGAAAAAGGAACTTATAAACATGTAGCAGGTGGAGATAATCCAATGCAAGCTACTGAAGAAGAAGTTGAAGAAAGCATTAAAGCAAAACTAATGAAAGCATTAGAGTCTTATAAAGATAGAGATTATTATGATGCTTCAGAGCCAGGCTCAAAAAGCAAAATTACATTGCCAAAAATGCCATGGGACAAAGATGGTGACCATGATGCAGAAAAAGATGAAAAACCAGATTATGCTGATTTAGACGGCGACGGCAATGAAGACGAATCAATGTCAGATGCCGCTAAAGATAAATCAGCAAAAGATAAGCATAAGGAGAAAAAATAATGGCAGTTCCAGCAGACGCAAGACGTGTTGGCTCAATGGCAAACACAGTTGGTACTATGTATCAACCAAATGCAAACTGTTATAAACTAACAGTAGAAAATGCCGCAAACTCGGCTATAGATTTACGTGCAGAAGATGATGCTGTAAATGAAACAGCTGAAGCCATTGTTAAAGAGCTTAATCCATTAGCATATTTTATTGTAAATGATAACAGTGGTGTTATACATTTAGTAATGGATACAAATCATTCAAGTGCAAGTGAGCTACAAGCAAGAATAAGAACCATTGGTAAAGACACAGGAGCATCAACAACTTCTATCGGACCTAATGATATTGATATAAGTGGTTCAGATGTAGTGGCGGCATCTAGTATCACAGTAGCATAAGAATACATCCCCCCAGAACTCAATAGCGCCTACTGGCGCTATTTTTTTGGTTAAATACAGTATGAGTAAAAGTTTAGATGGTGTATTAGTAAAAAAGGCTAATACAAAAGATACATATACCGAAGATCAAGTACAAGATTTAATGAAATGTATGGATCAAAAAGAAGGCTACCTTTATTTTGCCCGTAAGTTTGCATACATACAACACCCTGTTCAAGGTAAACTTTTATTTGATCCATATGAATATCAGCTAAGGTTATTACATAGCTATCATTCATATAGGTTTAATATAAACATGATGCCAAGACAAACAGGCAAAACTACCTGTGCGGCTATTTACTTAGCATGGTACGCTATGTTTATTCCAGATCAAACAATACTAATAGCGGCACACAAATATACAGGTGCTCAAGAAATAATGGCACGTATTAGATATGTGTACGAAACTTGTCCAGATCATATACGTGCTGGTGTAACAAGTTACAATAAAGGAAGTATTGAGTTTGAAAACGGGTCACGTATTGTAAGTCAAACAACAACGGGTAACACTGGACGTGGTATGTCTATTTCATTGTTATACTGTGACGAGTTTGCATTTGTGATGCCTAATATTGCAGAAGAATTTTGGACTTCAATATCACCTACACTAGCAACAGGTGGTCGTGCTATTATTACAAGCACACCAAACAGTGATGAAGATACGTTTGCTACTATTTGGAAACAAGCTGAACAAAAGTTTGATGAACACGGTAATGAAAGCGAAGTAGGTATAAATGGATTTCACAGTTTTAGAGCAAGTTGGGAAGAACATCCTGACAGAGACGAAAAGTGGAAAATAGCAGAAGTAGGACGCATAGGTGAAGAAAAGTTTAGGCGTGAATACGGCTGTGAGTTTTTGATATTTGATGAAACACTTATTAACAGTATCAAGTTAGCTATAATGGAAGGCGTAAATCCATTAATACAAATGGGACAAATACGCTGGTACAAAAAACCTGATCCTAAAAAGTCATATGTAGTAGCACTAGATCCTGCTATGGGTACTGGAGGAGATTATGCCGCAATACAAGTAGTTGAATTACCAACATATCAACAAGTAGGAGAATGGAGACATAACACTACAGCTATACCAGGGCAAATAAGAATACTTGCAGATGTTTGTAAATATCTTAGCGATTCAATGAAAACAGATAGTAACATATATTGGAGTGTTGAAAACAACGGTATAGGCGAAGCATGTTTATTAGTAATCAACGATTTTGGAGAAGAAAATATTCCAGGTTTGTTTATTAGTGAACCTATACGTAAAGGGCATGTAAGAAAGTTTAGAAAAGGCTTTAACACAACACACAGTAGTAAAACAACAGCATGTGCTAGATTAAAAACAATGTTAGAAAATGATAAACTAACAGTGCAAAGTAAAGCGTTAATAAGTGAACTTAAAGCGTATGTAGCCGCCGGTAGTAGCTTTCAAGCTAAACCAGGACACACTGATGATCTTATTAGTGCTTTGTTGCTAACACTTAGAATAATGAGTGTAATGAAAGATTGGGATCCAACAGTGTACAACACATTCAATCAAATAGATCACGAAGAGGACTACGAAATGCCAATGCCTATCTTCGTTAGTAGCAGTTATTGATAAATATAATACAATGAGAAATTTAGACGTAGTAGCAGAACAACTTTTTAATGAAATACGTGGAAGGTATCCAAGTGTTACAATCGGCGACGATAAAGGAAACGTTACAAACGAACCAAGATTAGCCAGATTTTATGAGTTTGATTTTAAAAGTCAACAAACAAATATGGGTAAGGTAAGTGTTTCACTAGATGAAAAAACTGGTGTAACAATAATGTATAACAAGGATTTTACAGCTGAAGTTGGAGATGCAGAAACAAAAGATTGGTATAACTTTTTAAAAGGTATTAGAATGTTTTCAAAAAAGCGTCTACTTAACTTTGAAGTTAGAGATATAAACAGAACTAACTTTACAAAAAGAGATTATAGCTACATGGCAGTAAATCGCGGAGAACAACAAATGGCAGAGTCAAAGATGTATGGCACAAACAAAACCAGCTTTCAAAAGTTTGGTGGTGCTAAACTATCAATCAAACATACAGGTATGATTGACGAAGGCGAAAGTAGAACTAAAAAGATTGGTTCACTTTATATAGAAAATAATCAAGGAGAAAAATTTAAGTATCCTTTTAAACATTTAGCCGGTGCAAGAGCAATGGCAATACATGTAGGCGAAGGTGGTCATCCATTTGATGATTTTGGCAAACACATTACTAGCCTAAGTGAAGAACTTTCAAATCTCCGCAAGTTCAAAACTTATATGGGTCGTAGTAGCGTAATGGCTGAAAGTTTATCCGAACATATGGATATTGTAAATGAACGTATTACTTCTATCAAAAAACGTGTACAAACTTTACAAAAACCTGCGTCATATAAAAATGCATTTGAAGAGTTTGTACCTATTGAAGAATCTGTAGTACCAGATGAAGTACAAGAGGATTGGATTAATCAACTTACTATTAAGCAGTTTAATGAAGAACTTAAAGATGTATTTCCTTATATTTACAAACTTATAAGCGAAAACACTGCGGTAGAATCGTTAGGATTTGAAGACATTGTTAACGAACTAGATTCTAGTCCCAGACCAATGGCAAGACCAACTATGTATAAGACTCCGCAAGAAGCAGAAGCGGCGGCTGTAGAAGAACTAAAAAATATGCCAGGTCAAATGAAACCAACAATGGAGAAGGGTGTAGATTACACAATCAAAGCAGTTAATGGAATGTTCACGTATGAACTTGCACCTGAAACAAGTAACATTGGTAGCACAGAGATTGCACCAAATGGCCAAATGACAGGCAGTACAAGAGGCACAACTGAGTCAGAAATAGATATGGCATTTGATAAAATACTAGGTCAATTTGCAGATAACTTTAGTGCTCAAGTTGAAGGAGAGCATGACAAAGATGGCGACGGTGACGAAGATGAAGACGATTATGCAATAGCAAAAGATATTGCTATCAAAAAGGCAATAGCAAAAAGAGCTGAAAAAGAACCTGAAGGCATTAAAGCAATGAAAGATGCAGGCAATGCAAAAGCAGATGCAGAAGCAAAAGAAAAGAAAACACCATTAGGCGAATTTATATTAAGTTATTTTGATAGGAAAACAGGACAGTTTCCAAAAGGCGAAACAGCAGTATTGACCAGTGTAGAAAAAGATTATGGTGATCAATACGTAAAGCCAGCAAGTCAGTTTATAGAACGTCTAGGTCATGTATATGAAAAATACCAGGCACGTAAGATGGCAGACTTTACAAGAATACAAGAGTTAGCAGGTTTAAGATAATCTGCTAACTTTTTCATATTATTGTCAAAAAAAGAGTTGACAATGATAAATAGATTGTGTAGTATAGTAATTGTGCTACACATTAAAGGCACAGAAGACATAGGCAAATTATAGGAGGCAACACTATGGCATCATTAGCAGAAATTAGAGCAAAGCTCAAAGAACAAGAATCACGCTCAGGCGGTGGAAACACAGGCGGAGGTGATAACAGCATTTACCCATTTTGGAATATGAAAGAAGGCGAGCAGTCAACACTGCGATTCTTGCCTGATGGAGATGATTCTAACACTTTCTTTTGGAAAGAAAGGTTAGTCATTAAACTTCCATTTGCAGGTGTAAAAGGTGAAACTGATTCACGACCAGTACAAGTACAAGTTCCATGTATGGAAATGTATAATGAATCATGCCCAATCTTGCAAGAGGTAAGAGGCTGGTTTAAAGATCCAAGTCTAGAAGACATGGGTCGTAAATATTGGAAGAAGCGTTCATATATCTTCCAAGGCTTTGTAGTAGACAATCCGCTAAACGAAGATACAACACCAGAGAATCCTATTCGTAGGTTCATTATTGGTCCACAAATCTTCCAACTTATAAAAGCGGCACTTATGGATCCTGATATGGAAGAACTACCAACAGATTATACTGCTGGCGTAGATTTCCGTTTATCAAAAGGTTCCAAAGGCGGTTACGCAGATTATGGTGCAAGTAACTGGGCTCGAAGAGAGCGTCCATTAGGTGATCAAGAAATGGCGGCTGTGAATACACACGGCTTATTTAACTTGAGCGACTTCCTTCCTAAAAAGCCAGGTGAAGTTGAACTTAAAGTTCTAACTGAAATGTTTGAAGCTAGTGTAGATGGCGAAGCATACGATGCAGATAAATGGAGTCAATACTACCGTCCGTCTGGTATGCAAGCTAGAACTGGTGATCCAAATAGTTCAGCATCTACACCAGCACCAGCACCTGTAGCTAAAACTAAAACAGATACAGGCTGGAAAGACCCTGCTCCAGAAGCAACACCAGCACCAGCACCGGCTCCAGAAACTGCTCCAGTAGCAGAAGCGGCACCAGCTGAAGAAAACGCAGGTGGAGCTCAAGACATTCTAGCAATGATTAGAGCACGTCAAGGTTAATAATCAAAATACTGTAGGGGAGAAATCCCCTACACTTACGCTTTTTAGAATAGGAGAAAATATGGCTACTAAGGCATTCGATCCCTCAAAGTTTCGAAATAGTTTAACTAAATCCATTAAAGGTATGAGTTCAGGGTTTAATGATCCACAAGATTGGATCAGCACAGGAAACTTTGCACTTAACTATTTACTCAGTGGTGATTTCCGTAAAGGTATTCCGCTTGGTAAAGTAAGCGTGTTTGCAGGCGAAAGTGGTGCAGGCAAGTCTTACATCGTATCTGGCAACATTGTAAAGTCAGCACAAGAGCAAGGTATTTTTGTTGTTCTTATTGACTCTGAAAACGCACTAGATCAAACATGGCTAGAAGCATTAGGAGTAAGTTGTACAGACGATAAACTACTAAAACTTAATATGGCAATGATTGATGATGTTGCAAAAACTATAAGTACATTCATGGACGACTATCGTGATATGGACGAAGATGATCGTCCTAAAGTATTGTTTGTAGTTGACTCGTTAGGTATGCTTATGTCGCCAACTGAAGTTAATCAGTTTGAAGCAGGTGACATGAAAGGCGACATGGGTCGTAAAGCTAAGGCACTAAAAGCATTGGTTACAAACTGTGTTAATATGTTTGGTAGTTACAATGTAGGTATGTGTGTTACTAACCACACTTATGCATCGCAAGATATGTTTGATCCAGATGATAAGATTAGTGGTGGTAGTGGCTTTGTGTATGCTTCTTCAATGGTTGTTGCTATGAAAAAGTTAAAACTAAAAGAAGATGCAGATGGCAACAAAACAAGCACAGTAAATGGTATTAGAGCGGCGTGTAAGGTTATGAAAACACGTTATGCAAAACCGTTTGAAGCAGTACAAGTTAAGATTCCGTATGAAACAGGTATGGATCCATATTCAGGTATGTTTGATTTACTAGAAGCAAAAGGCATGCTTGAAAAACAAGGCAATCGCTACAAGTATATTGATAGTAGTGGAACAGAAACATTAGAATATAGAAAGAACTGGACAGGTGACAAACTCGAAATGATCATGGCCGATTTACCGGCAAAAGAGGAAGAAATGGTAAATATCGCTAAGGCAGCCGAAGAAGCTGTTATTGATCATAACGAGGAGTTAACCGAGAATGAATGAAGACTTTGTAGCTGAATTATGGAACTTATTTAAAGAGTATTTAGATAAAAAACATAACGAGATGGCGGCAGAGAGATTTGTCGATATGCTTGTAGATTACGGTATGGCTGACGATCAGCTACGTGAACTACTTGGTCAAGATAAAATATTAGATTTTGCTATTCAATATTATTTAGAAATGGATCAAAATGAACTTGACGAAGATGATGAGTGGGATGAGTAATGGGATGGTATAGCAAGGTAAGCAGAGATATTAATCAAATACCTTCGGCTATACAACACTTTGACACTGAACTAATAAATGCAAAACGTGAATGTAAAATAAGCGGCAGTATAGAAAAGGCTGCCGCTTCCATGCCCGGTATTGTAGAACATAGATTCAATCAACTACAAGAGATTGAAGCAATTTTAGAATATCTTAATATCGAACTAAGGCGTTTGCGTAGTCAGTTTTTTAAGAAATACTTAGAAAACTATCAACGTGCATTAAGCAGTAGAGACGTTGAAAAATATGTTGATGGCGAAGTAGATGTTGTTGACTATGAAAAAATAATCAACGAGTTTGCATTAATGCGAAATAAATGGTTAGGTGTGTTAAAAGCACTTGATCAAAAACAATGGCAGATTACTAATATTGTAAAACTAAGAGTTGCAGGAATGGAAGATGCAAGTTTATGAGCATAACTATTGTATGCACATTTAGTGAAAATAACTACAACGAATATGCAAAATACTTCTTAGAAAGTGCAACAAAATACATTGCTAAAGATATTACTGTAAGACTTTATACTGACGAAGAATATACAGAACTTCCTTCAAACTTTGAAAACTATATTTTAGAAGACACATGTCTTGATTTAGTAGATTTCAAAAAAAGAAATGCACACAAAACTCCATCTGGTAAAAAAGCATTTATGCAAGATGCAATAAGATTTGCACATAAAAGTTATGCAATAATTCATGCAAGTAGAACAGTAAACACTGACAAACTTATATGGTTAGATGCTGACACAGAAATATTGCAACCATTATCAGAAAAATGGTTTGACTCTCATTTACCAAAAAAACACTTTGTAGCATACTTAGGAAGAAAAAACAAATATAGTGAAACAGGTTATCTACAGTTTTATTTAAAAAAAGGCAAACAGTTTTTTGATAAATGGCAATGGTATTATGACAGTGACGAAATATATAACTTAAAAGCACAACTTGATTGCCATGTATTTGATGCTTGCTTAGAACATTTTCCTAATCTTTTGCGTCATAACATAAGTCCAGATTGGACTAATAAAAGACATTTTGATTTAGCATTTGAAAAATATATGTGCCACTATAAGGGGTCGGATAAAGAGAAACGAGATATATATTGGTATAGAGCAACGAGAAAAATATGAAAATTGTTATTACTGGACATAGAGGATTTATTGCAGGACACTATTACAAATACTTAGATAAAAACGGTGACTATCTAACGCCTGTAGATAAAGAACTAGGTGAAGCAAATGATTTGTGCAAACTTGAAAATGCACAGTGCTTACCAGATTGTGATGTAGTTGTACACATGGCCGCTACTAATGGTACAAAACTATTTTATGAAAATCCTACTGAAGTTTGTTTTAATAATACGTTGCCAACATTTAACTTAGTTTCAAGATACAAAGATACAAACACAAAGTTTGTATTTGCAAGTACATGTGAAATATTTAATGGAGCAATAGATGAAGGTTATTACCCTATTCCAACTGATGAGCAAGTACCAGTTATGTTTAACGACATTACGAATCCAAGATGGAGTTATAGCGTTCCGAAAGCTGTCGGCGAAAACTTAGTTGCAAACTGTGGATTACCTTGGCTTATAATACGTTATTTCAATATATACGGTCCTAATCAAAAAGATCATTTTATAAGTGAGTTTGTTGAAAGAGTTAGCAAAGGCGAATATTATATAAAAGGCGACGATACAAGAAGTTTTTGTTATATCGACGATGCTATTAATATGACAGATAAACTTGTTAGAAATATAGAAAATAAAATAGTGCATGTAGGTAGACAAGAAGAAACACAAATAAGCACAGTAGCAAAAACTATTATGAATATAATGGATGTAGATCCTAACAAGTTAGAAATATTATCAGGTCCAAAAGGCAGTGCAAAAAGACGTTGTCCTGACACAGCATTAGTACAAAGTCTTATAGGAAAAACAGAATATACTTCATTAGAAGATGGTTTAAGAAAAACTGTAGAAAGTTTATTATGAGATTAGGTATAGGTATAGTTGGCGTTGGCGCAGTAGGCACAGCCAATAAAGAAGGTTTCAAACATTTAGGACACAAAGTTTTAAAACATGATATCAAACTAGATACAAAAATAGAAGATTTAATCGATACTGAAATATGTTTTTTATGTGTACCAACACCACAAGATAAAGACGGTAGTTGTGATACAACTATTATTGAAAGTGTAATACAGGAACTAAATGATATAGAATATAAAGGTATTATTGCTATTAGAAGCACAGTAGTACCTGGCTTTACACAGCGTATGATAGACACATTCAAAAATCTAACAATATGTTTTGTACCTGAGTTTTTAAGAGAACGTTGTGCAACTGAAGATTTTATACACAATCATAAGTTACTTGCAATAGGCACACATGATATACAAGTGTATAGGAAACTTGTACAAGCACACGGAAACTTACCTGAACATACAGAACACCTAACACCTAATGAAGCAGAAGTTTTAAAATATTACAATAATGTATATGCCGCTTTACGTGTTACATTTGCAAATGTTATGTATGAAATATGTGAAAAACTTAACTGCGACTATTCTACAATAAAAAATGCATATATCAAAACAGGTAAAGCTATGGATATGTACTTAGATGTAAATCCTAATCTAAGAGGATATGGTGGTATGTGCTTACCAAAAGATACACAAGCAATAATGAGTTTATTAAACAAATTAGATTTAGATTATGATTTAATAAACAGTATAGATGCAGATAATAGTAAGTTCAAAAAAACTGTATTTAATGGAATGCGTGAATGATAGCATATTTTGATAACGGAAAAACAATACAAGTTGACGTTGCTCAAAAGGCAGGTAGCAGTACTATTGTTGTCTATATAGTGCAGTGTTTTAATTCTAGTCCTAGACAAAATCATAAACAACTAAGGTTAGCAGGAAAGTTAACTCCTAAAATTTATAAACAACCTCCTACAGAAAAAATAGATAGTAAAATTGTAATTATTAGAGATCCTATAGAACGTTTATTCAGTGTTTATTATGATAGAGTTGTTTTGCGTAATATGAATGACAGTAATGATACAATACAAAGTTGGGAAGATTTTGTTTACAACCTACAATATTACAGAAGGCAGTTTGCAGACGTAGCACAGCATAGTAGAAAACAAGTTGAATACTTTCTTGAAAAAAATATTGATAGTTATGACAAGGTGTATAAAACTGCCGACATAACAAAGCACGTTAGAAAACACATTGGCAGAATTGCTGAAGTAAAAATACAAGCAAGACATAGAAAAAATCGTCAATCCGGGCTTATAGAATATAATAAAGATCCAGAAATAATTAAAGTAATACAAGAACATTACGCAGACGATTACGATTACTTTGAAAATCATTTATAACAAAACTTTTAGGTTATAAAAGTAAATACTAGATGATCATAGTATTAGTTACAGGCGGATTTGATCCGTTACACTCAGGACACATAGCATATTTTAAATCAGCAAAAAAACTAGGAGACAAGTTAGTTGTAGGACTTAACAGTGATGAATGGCTTACAAGAAAAAAAGGTCGTCCATTTATGCCATATAACGAACGTGCCGCTATAATAAAAGAATTAGAAGTAGTAGACGAAGTTATTGATTTTGATGATAGCGATGATTCTGCAAGTAAGGCAATAGGCATTGTAAGAACAAAAACAACTGGCAATGTTATATTTGCCAATGGCGGAGATAGAACAAATAAAAATAGTCCTGAAATACAAGCATGGGGTAGTACACAGGGTGTAGAGTTTGCATTTGGTGTAGGTGGAGAAAATAAACAAAATAGCAGTAGTTGGATATTAAATGATTGGAAATCTCCTAAGACAGAACGTCCATGGGGATTTTATAGAGTTTTAGATAAAGGTCCGGGCTGGGCAGTTAAAGAACTAACAATAATGCCAGGAAAAAGTTTATCCGATCAAAGACATAAACATAGATCAGAACATTGGCATGTTGTTCAGGGTACTGTAACAATAGATACAGACTGGAATAATTTATTACAAACAAATAATGTTAATCCACAACAAAGTTTTGATATAGGTCCAGACGTTTGGCATAGACCTCATAATAATACGTCTGCACCAGTTAAAATAATAGAAACATGGTTTGGGGATATTTTAGAAGAATCAGATATAGAACGGAGAGATAAATGAAAGTTTTTGTAGGATATGATACAAGAGAAGATATAGCATATCAAGTATGTAAACATAGTATTATAAGTAAGCAGTCTAATGCAGATGTACGTCCACTAAGGCAACAAGAGCTACGTGATGCAGGTTGGTATACTCGTCCTATTGATAAACTTGCAAGCACTGAGTTTACCTTTACACGATTCTTAATACCAGAACTAACTAACTTCAAAGGTTGGGCTGTGTTTATGGATTGTGATATGATACTTACTGATGACATTGGAAAATTATTTGAACAAGCAGACGACAAGTACGCTGTTATGTGTGTACAACATGATTATACACCTAAAGCAGGTGTTAAAATGGATGGGCAAAAGCAAACAATATATCCAAGAAAAAACTGGAGTAGTGTAATGCTGTTTAACTGTGGTCATCCAAGTAACAAACAACTTACAATGGATCTTGTAAATAATCCAGATATCAATGGTGCATATTTGCATAGATTTAGTTGGTTAGATGATAGCGAAGTTGGCGAACTACATCATACATGGAACTACTTAGTAGGTGTGTATGATGATATTGAAACTCCAAAACTTATACATTATACTGAAGGTGGCCCGTGGTTTGAAAACTATAGATACTGTGATTATCATCAGCTATGGAAAGATGAACTACAGGACATGATGAATGGCTAATGTATTGTTGCTAAACAATACAGAACGTTATCATAGCGGATGTAAAGCCGTAATAGATTATTATAGATCAAAAATACCTAACCTACACATTGCAGATGATTTAGATGTTGACGTTTCAGCATATGATGTTGTAATAGCAAATGGAGAAGGCACTATGCATCACAATGCAGATCGTGCTTATCAAATTATAGATTTATTATGCAACGCAAAATATAGTATGTTAGTTAATACAGTTTGGCAAGCAAATAGTATAGATCTTACAAAACGTCTGCATAATATAAATTATGTAAGTGTGCGTGAAGTAAAATCTCAACATGAAATATACAATCAAATTGGCATAAAGTTTGATAGGCATTTAGATTTAAGTTATTTTGCACCAGTAAAATATGTAAATAAACCTAGATATAATATTATAACAGGAAACAAAATGAATTTGCCAAGAACCAAACCTAAAAAACCAAAAATAAAAGGAGTAGGCGAGGACGGATATGTTGATATCTTTACTCAAACTTGGAATGATATTGTTTCGCAAATTAAAAATAGTAGTATATTGGTCACAGGTAGACATCATGAAATGTATGCCGCATGTGTGGCCGAAACACCTTTTGTTGTTATAGAAGGTAACACACATAAAAATCAAGGGCTATTCGCAACAGCAATGGTAGATATTCCAGTATTGCCTTTTGGTTGTAGTAACGAAGAAATTGTAGATGCTATAAACAACGTAAAAAATTTCACAGAAGAATACCAAAAATTATTTACATTTATGAAAAAACAAAAACCACCGGAGTTTGAATATGAAGGATTGGTTTGAAAATAAAGATGTTGCACTTGTAGGAAGTTCGGGTGCATTAATGCAAAATACACACGGTGATAGTATTGATTGTCATGAAGTTATTTGCAGAATAAACAGAGGAATAATAATAATAAATCCAAAAGCTCAAGGTACACGTACAGACGTTTGGGCAATAGGTCAAAGTAAAACAGTAGAAGATTTATTTGAAAAATATAATGTTGATAACTTCTATATGAGCCACAAAGGTAGAAAAATAATAGATAATAGAATTGATTATTATATGAGTATGAAAGTATTAAATCGTTTACGTGAAGATTTACCGCATAGAAAACCTAGCAGTGGATTGATGGCATTGTATTATATACAACATTGCAAACCAAAACAGATAACTATATATGGGTTCGACTGGAAACGTACAGGTACTTGGTACTATGATGAAACTAACTATCAACCCCATGACTGGCAACTAGAAGAGAAATATGTTCGTGAAATGAATTTAAGGATCGTACAATGAATATTGAATTTGGAGCAGGTGAAACACCCACAAAAGAAGGTTATAAAACTTGTGATATAAGAGATGTGCATGGTGTAGATTTTGTGTGTGCCGCTTGGGATATAGACAAACATGTGAATGCAAACTCAGTAGATAATATTTTTTCAAGACACTTTTTTGAACATTTGACATTTGCACAAGGAAGAGTTGTTATGCAAAAATGGCACAAAATATTGAAACCAGGAGGTGTTTGTGAAATGATGTTACCTAATATGGCGTTTCACATTGAGCAATGGCAACGTAGAGAAACCGATAGAGATCGTATACACAGTAGAGCAGGCTTCTGGGGTCATCAAAGAGGTGATTTTGAAGATACCTGGGATACGCATAAAAGCGGTTACGATCATGAATTTTTAAGAGAACTAATAGAAGAATTTGATTTCGTAAATATAGAAAGTTTAGCAAAACTTCACAGCAAACATTTGCACTATAAATTTGAAAAGATAACATAATGGTAAAACCACACTTAGGAGGCCATATCGGCATAACAAACGTTGACAAGCCTGTGTTTGAACACATTGTAGACACATTTAATATTAAAAGAATGGTAGACGTAGGATGCGGACCAGGAGGCATGCGAGAACTTGCACAAGAAAAAAATGTGTACTGGTATGGTGTAGACGGTGATGATACAGTTATAGAAAACACAGAAACTACACTATTGCATGATTTTACAACAGGAAAACCAAACATATTAAGCAAGTTTGATTTAGCTTGGAGTGTTGAGTTTTTAGAACATGTGTATGAGGAGTACATGCCTAACTATATGCAAATATTTCAATGTTCAAAATATGTTTGTTGTACCGCGGCACCACCAGGCACAAAAGGGCATCACCATGTAAACTGTAGAGATTTAGACTATTGGATAGATTCTTTTCGCCAATATGGCTTTACACATGACCAAGAATATACTAAACATTTACATAGCATTACAAATATGCGTAAAAAGTTTTTTAGACGATCAGGAATGTTTTTTTATAAATGATATGTTTAAGTAAAAATATGAAAGATGTTTTTATTAACAGATTTGCAAAAGGATCAAATCTTCCTTTACAAGATTATGATCAACCAATACCTGATGGTCCTATTTTAATAAGAAGTATAGCAAAAAAACAACTTATTAGACAAAGACTAAAAGCAAAGAAAACCTTTTACTATATGGATAGTGGATATTTTGGTAACTATAAATCCAGATTAAATCCAAATGGATGGAAGTTATGGCATAGGATTGTAAAAAATGATTTGCAACATAACGAAATAATTGAACGTCCTGATGATAGATGGAAACATTTTGGTATAGACATTAAAGTCAGCAGATTTGGAGGCAGACATATTTTACTTGTTTTACCAAGCGAAAAACCTTGTAAGTTTTATGGCATAGACTTAGATGAATGGACAGAACAAACTATACATGAAATAAAAAGACACACTGATAGGCCAATAAAAGTAAGGGCAAAAGGCACTAGAGGTGAACGATTAAAAAATACAATATGGCAAGACTTAGAAAAATGTCATGCTATGGTTACATACCAAAGTATAGCCGCTGTTGAAAGTGTTATTGCAGGAGTGCCTGCATTTACATTAGCACCAACAGCCGCTGATCCAGTATGTGATAAAGATCTACGTAAACTAGAAAGTCCTAGTATACAACATAAAGAAAAACTATACGCTTGGGCACATCATTTGGCATATGGACAGTTTCATACTGATGAGTTTTCAAACGGTACTGCATGGAGAATATTAAATGAAAGTTGATGTGTTTTTAAGTAGCACGTATAATAACAGAGAACGTGATATATTAATCAAAATGTATGACGGTATAAAACGTGATTTGTTTCCTGACGATGCTGATGGCAAATATAAAAAAATGATTATGAAAATCAATAAAGAAAAAAATAGAGGTACAGGTGTTGACTTAAACTACAATAGTAAAGGCAACGGTAAGTATGACTTAGCAGTAATGATGGGAAGTTGGAAGCCTGAACGTAATGTTCCACATCACATTGTAAGAAGTAAAGTTGCAGAAGATGGTAGACCATTTTTGTGTATAGAAACACAGTTATTAGGACGAAAAATATTTCAACCAAATATATATCATAGAGTAGGCTTGAATGGATTTTTAAACAAACAAGGTATATTTGGACCAGAACAAGATTATCCTAGTGACAGGTTTGATGCACTAAAGTTACCTTACAAAGGTTGGAAACAAAACAGAGGTGACGTTATTGTAGTTGCTTTACAGCTACCAGGTGACGCGAGTATGCGTGGAATAAACATTAGTAGTTGGTGTAGTCACCTATTAAGCAAAGTTAGGAACGTTACTGACAGGCCTATCGAAATAAGAACACACCCGGGTGCTAGTTCAAAAGGATTAGCAGGTTATGCAGAGTTGTATGAATATTTGGCTTTTACTAATCATAAAAACGTAACATGTGTTAATGGTAAAGATATTCCTTGGGAAGATCATATATTGAACGCACATGCTGTAGTAACGTACTCAAGTGGACTAGCTATAGATTCAGTGTTAAATGGTGTGCCTACTATTGCACACGATTCAGGAAACTTTGCATATCCTATTTGTGATAATAAAATTGAAAAAGTAGAAGATATGTCTTTAGCATCTGAAGATACTGTGCAACAATGGCTTAACACGTTAGCGTATTGTCAATGGACACCTGCAGAAATGGAAGCTGGAGTTTGCTGGCAACATATAAAACCTTGTGTATTAGAGTTGTTAGAAGAAAAAGAAAAAGAAGAAGATGAAAGTAGTTAGTTATTTACGTGGTATACCTAATAGCAAAAACCAAGAAAAGATTGATGTATTAAATCATTTTATTACTGGTGTAAAAGCTAATGGTGATATAGGTATTGTAAGTGAAGATAGATTATGGCAACCAAGTGAAGCGGCAGTTCTACAAGGATTTATCACTGAGCATAGCACAAAGTTACTAAAGTCGCCGCATCTATTGCTACGCAAAAACGTTTATGAAAGACAAAAAGCTAACGGAAACCGCACAATTATTATTGATAGCAATCTATTTTTATATGCTGATAGTGGTAATACAAAACATTATTTACGTTATAGTATGGATGGTGTATTTCCTACAACTGGAAATTATTTTTGGAGCGAACCAGATCCAAATCGTTGGCAAAAGATTAGTAAAGATTTAGGATTATATTTAAAACCATATAGACTTACAGGCAAACATATATTAATATGTTGTCAACGTAACGGAGGTTGGAGTATGGGTAGTTTAGAAGTCATGGACTGGCTTAGAACCACAGTAAGACGCATTAGAAAATTTTCAGATAGACCTATTGTAGTACGGGGGCATCCTGGAGATAGAAAAGCACCGGGTTATTTAAGATTTAGCTGGCCTGGTGTAAGAATAAGTAAATCGCCAACATTGTTAGGAGACCTTGTTAACTGTTGGGCTGTGGTTACATATAACAGTTCACCTGGAGTTGCGGCCGCTATAGAAGGTATACCTGTATTTGTAACAGACCCTAATCCAGAAGTAAGTCAAGCGTTTGGTGTTGCAAATACTAATCTTAAACGTATTGAAGCACCAAAGACATTAGATAGACAAAAGTGGATAGAAAAAATAAGTATGTCACATTGGAATTTTAGTGAGCTTCAGTCTGGCGAAGCATGGCGCCACATGAGAAAGTACATACAATAAATGGTAAAGATTGCAGGTTTAAGAGGTAGTGTAAAAGCTGTTACACGTATTGTACAAGGTTTTTATGCACACGGTGACGAATATGTATTGACTGAACGCAACACCAAAGCCTGCAAAAAAGCACATTGTTTTTTACAAACTAATCTGTTAAAACCAAAGTTTGCAACTTTAGATAGAAGTGGACCATACGAATATATACTTGATAGTAAAAAACCATTCCTAGTAACCGAAAGTGCAAACTTTAGAAATTATTACAAAGAATGGCAAAGGGTAGGCTGGACTAGTTATAAATGGACTGATGGAGTTTTTGGCAACGAAAACTCACCTCCTGATAGATGGAATAAATTTGTAAAACAAACTGGCTGTAAAATAAATGATTGGAAAAAACACGGCGACAAAATAATCATTATGGGTCAAAAGGACGGTGACAGTAGCTTAGTAGATTTATATAAAAAAGGATATACACACTTTGGACAATGGATTCAAGATACAGTAGACGAAATACGTAAGCATACTGACAGAGATATTATTGTGCGTCCACATCCTAGAGGATTAGGTAGAGGCATACGTAGAGCAAATGATATAAAAGGAAAGAATGTTTATGTAAGTCAAAATATAACTTATGGTGGTAGTCAAGGAGGGGAAGGTTTACTACAAGATTTAAAACAAGCTCACTGTGTTGTTACATATAATAGTTTAAGTGCAGTAGAAGCAGTATGCGAAGGTGTGCCTGTATTTGCTTTGCATAACGGATCTATGGTATGGCCTATTGCACATAAAAACTTAGAGAATATTGAAAAGTTAGATTATAATATAGACACACAACAATGGTGTAACGATATACTTTATACACAATGGCATTTAGATGAACTGAAATCAGGAGAAGCATGGGCTCATTTAAAGCCACTAGTTTTTAAATAAACATTTCTTCGTTTATATAATTTTTCCAATACGTATGTTCTTTTAACATTTTACAATATTCTTCTTTAGACATACTTCGTTGCCTTACTCTATCAACAGTGTGTATGACATCTTTTGTTAATTTATTTTCATCAACACATTCTGGTTTGTAAAAAAATGCATTCAATCCTGATGTACAAAGTGTAAAAAACTTATATCCTTTAGATCCTAAATAAGTTTGATATTTTTTTAAACTTACTCCATGTAATATTTTTTTATCAAATACACCTTGTTGCATGTAAGGAAAACTAAACTCATAATCATATCCCATTATTCTGTTTGTTTCTACACACATTGTTTTAGGTTTAAATCCTGCTTCTAACAAACTATACATTATTACAAAGTCATAACTATCAATATCTAAACTAAAAAAATCAACATCCTTACCAAACCGTTCTATATAGCTATTTGTGTTTTGAGGTACAACAGCTTCACGAAAGA
>Ga0163109_10000539_pt1 | contig 30411 bp, 27 predicted proteins | sample CRUFie1St13metaG_FD_108704 | JGI IMG/M metagenome (GOLD analysis project Ga0163109, IMG submission 108704) | Marine microbial communities from the Costa Rica Dome - CRUD Field 142mm St13 metaG | ecosystem: Environmental > Aquatic > Marine > Oceanic > Photic zone | place: Costa Rica: the Eastern...
AACTGCAGCTCTAGCAAATTCTTTTACCGTATCTCCGTCTATTTGAATATATTCGTATCCGCCTCCTTTTAATTTAGGAGCAGTTATTTGTAAAGCTATACCGTTCGGTCCTGCAAATCTTTTCATTGAAAACTTATCCCCTTCGTATAAATCAGTACCTTCGTTAATAGCATGCTCTAGAGCTAATTTGTCTATGATAGGTTGTTTCTCTTCAGAATCTAGATAATGATATGCTTTTGATACGTAATCTTTTGCTAAGATTAATTTTGATTGCCACCAGTTAGGAAAATCTACTTCTCCATCTACTTGGTCATATTTAGCTAATTTCTTATATAATTTAGCTGCATATGTTGCTATTTCGTAAGAAGTTGATTTTAACATTCCAGGTTCGTCATCTTGATGTCCTACATCTAAATCATCTCCTCCATGTCCTTCTCCAACGTTTTCTTCATCTGCTAAAGCTTTTCTAGCAAGTTTAGCAAAGAGTTCTTGGTTAGCCTCCTCATCTTCTTTTTTATTCTCATTTTTAGCTATCATAGATTTAAGTAACTCCATAGCTTTATTATAAGCAATATCAATGTTACCAGATGCTTCAATATCGTCTATATGTTTTTGGGTTACATTTTCATCTAATTCAGCACTATGGTCATAAACATTAATACCATAAGCTTGTAAATCCATTACTGCATCATACATAAACGAACTAGCTTCTCCTGATATTATATCGTCTTCTTTAAACATAAAGTAAATAATAACATTGCCCATTCCATCTGAATCTACAATATCCATTTTTACTCTGCTTTCTTGAGCTAATTTATTTAAAACTGTCATAGCAGCTTTATATTCCATTCTAGGAACTTTTATATAGTGATGATCATCTCCTTCTCCTTCATTCTTATATTGAGTTACCGGAGGTACTTTAGATCTTTGTTTATCTTTTGGATCACTTAATCTAGCTCCTCTTTCTCTAGCATCTTTAGTTAATCTACCTTTTACTAGATTACCTGATTTAGTAAAGTAATGGCCTTTAGGAGCACCTTTAGTTTCGTCAACATCTTGTCCCATTAAAGTTACATCGTCTCCTTTACCATCAGTTTTATTAGCTACATCTTCGATCTTTTTAACGTGACCTTTTAAATAATTAATTTTACCAGGATCAATTTCTAAATCTCTAGAAAGATGAATAATTTCATCTCTCAATTTATTAGCTACTTTTACATGTCTTTCGTCAGCTTTATTTGATTTTAGAACCGCTTTTTCTAATTTAAATAATTCATCATGTTTAAAAGTCCACTCACCTAATTCTTCAGGTGATTTACCTCCTTCGATTAATTCATCTCTTAATGATTCAGCACCAGGACAAATATCAAAATGCTTAGGTTCTGTATAAGTAGAGTAGTTTATTTCATTTAATTCTTCGTTTAAAGATTTAAAATGCTTCATTAACTCGTTAGTCAATACATCTTTATTTATAATAGGTTTACCAGAACCAGCTACACCAACTTCTACTAACTTTTTATCGAACGAAAAGTCTGCTAAATGCAGATTATTATCTTGTATATGGAAGGAAAATTCATCATCACTATTTCTTTCTCCTTTGTAAACTACATGTACGTCGAAACTCATTGGCTGAATTCTCTTTACTCTCATTCTAGCTAATTCATCTCCTGTATTGATGAGTGCTTTTGCAAGAGCTTTTCCCGTTTCCATTGCAATCATAGCTGTTTCATTTTGATCGAATTCGATACCTGAGTTTTTGTTTAATCTGTCTAGTTCTTTTAGTGATTGACCTTTTGCAGTATCAATTCCAGTTATATTAGGATCTTTTTTAAGGTCCATAGCAGTTTTTCTATCCATTTGTACAGCTTTAGTATCGCCGCCTTTAGTAGAGATAAACATAGTTTCCTCTTTTTCTGCTAATTGTTTTTGAAGTGATTCTTTTAAGGTAGTTAAGTTGGATATACTTTTACCTGTATATGAAGTTTCTAACGTAGTTTTATTTCTACTTCCAATAGTTTGCAAAGCAGTTTCAACTTCGGTTAGACGTTTTTTGATTTCTTCGTACGTCATCGTAGTGTTTTTTATTGTATAGCTATATAAATAAATAGATTAATCTTCCCAAATAACGTTTTTAAACTTTTCTGGTGATAATCCAAAATAATCTGTTCTCCATTGTGTTTGCTCAAAGAAATCTAAATTAAACCATTCACTCTTCTTTTTCCATAATTTCTTAGCAATATCATCCCAATCTTGATTAATAACAAATTGTTCTATTTCTAATTTTTTCTCTAGTACTGCATCGTATTCAAAAGAATCCCATTCATAGTGAAAAACTTCAAATACAGCATCTGGTGAGACATAGTCAATAGAAATATCTATTCCCCATTTTGGTTTCATTTTAACTAATTTCCAAAGCATAGGATTGTTTTCTTGAGCTATATAAGATATCTGTTCTAAAGCAACAGAATAAAAACCTTTTCTTTCAAATAGATCTGAATGATTTATGTGGGCTCCGTCTCTTTTATCCCAAGTAATCCAGTCATATCTCATACAATCTTCGTGTCTTCTTTCTACAATTGGGTACCCATTACTACTTAAAAAAGCTTGTTCAGCTTTTGTTAAATGATAACCGTTTTGGTCAAATAAGTCTACACAGTTAGGGTCTAATAGTACCTCTACTTCTTCAGTAGGATCTAAAAAATAAGCATTCCTATGTAATTTATTATTTGATATTTTCATTTTTTCTTGCCTGATTTCATATTAGCACACCAGTGGTACATTTTACCTTTCTCACCGCCGTACTTTTTAGCTTTTGCTCTCAAGCTAGTAACAGAACCTTTGCAACTAGCTCCTGATTTTTTTACTCTACCTGGTCTAGATTTACCTTTTACTTTACCGTCTTTAAAGTTTTCATCTAAAACTTCTCTAATTAATTCTGCTATTTGTGCTTTACTAAATGGCATTTTTTTATACTAATTTATCGGTCCTCCACCAACCCAAGCATCACAGGATCTAGCTCCAGCACATTTGAACCAGAAAAATTCACAAAATCCTATGTTTGATTGTTTAACTATTTTTTCGCCTTGTTCTCCTATTGCTTTGGCTATTTTAGAAAGTACTGTTTTCTTTTGATTAAAAGCAGAACAATTAGAACATGTAGAAGTTTTTGCATGTTCAACAGTCGTATCCCACATTTCTGCTTTATCTTCCCAAAACTTTTTTGCCCCTTTTTCATCCCCAGGATTCAAAGGTCCGTATCTATACTCTTTTACTGTTACGTTTCTACTCAACGTATTTAGATCTAAATCAGTTATAGAATCTTTCGGTTTAGCTTTTTTAAACCTAATTTCTTTCTCTTTTCTTAGAGCTGCTGGAGTATTATTTGTACCATAGTCGGATAGTTTTCCTTCTATTACTAACTCTTTAACTACATCAGTTAATTTCATAAAGCATTTCTTCTTTCTAGTTCTCTTTTAATAATATTTTTTTTCCTTTTAAAAGAGTCACTTTCATACATCTTTTGTAACTCTTCTGTTGAGGTATTATGAGGTGTATAATGTTTCCAGACATACTTATTGGTCATTTTACCTCGAGCATCTCTTATATAATCTTTAGTACTAGGTTTTAATTTTGCAGGCATTATTTTTCTCCTTTCCAAATTTCGCCTCTTCTACAACGAACAACTGCCCCGGAGGCGTATGCTGAAGGCCAGGTGTCATATTTTCTTTTTGCTATCCTTGTACATCTATCATCTTTCTTTTTTTTCTTTTTTTCAGAGATAGGCTTTCTCTCTTCTAATAGACCAACTACTAAATTAATAATATCTTCCTTAGTAATTTTTTTGTAGCCAGAACCAAAAGGAGCTGCTTTACCATCATGATTAGGAGCTACGTTTTCGTTTTTCACTGAATATTCTCCTTTTTTCAAAAATGGTAATACATCGTTGTAAGGTACGTATTTAACCCCGTCGAATGTTTTGATTTTTCCAGCAAATGCTTTACGGTCATCTTGACCTCTAGTAGTTCTTTTATCTTCATCAGAAAGAGCAAATACTTCATCAGTGAGTCCTAATTTAGCAATTATAAATCCTAAAAGTCCAACAAAAGGAATTTTTTTAGTTATTGCTCCAAAAACTACTGCGTTGATTTTAAGAAGATCTAAAAGCTGTCTTTTAATAAATTCTTGATTTTCCCCACTAATAGTTTCTCCTTTTAGATAACGTGCAACAACTTTTAACATATCTCTAGTTTCACCTGCTTCTTCTCTAGCAGTTTGAATCATATTGTTAACTTGCCCTTGTAATTTATCGATACCTCCTGCTACTAATTTGCCTACACCAGGTATTTTAGATATTGTTTTTTCTATTTGGTCTATTTTAGCATTGATGTTTTCTTGCATAACAGCATCTGGGTATAATGTATCCATATCATATATGCCTCCTTTTTTAAAGTCTAAAGCATCTAAAATATCTCTTTTTATATCTTTAGGCATATCGTATAGTATATGCATTGCAAATTTTTCTCTACCTATGCTTTTGGCTAGCTTTTCTAGCATATCGGTTATCTTAGTATCTCCGTAAACTCTTACTTCTTTTTGAACGGTTGCTTTTTTAGTATTTTTCACGACTGTTTTTCCTTTAGCTCCTGCTTTACGTTTTTTTCTAGCAGTAGCTGCTCTTTGTGCTTTAGTTAAACTTCTTGCTTTAGCAGCAGGCAAACACCTATCAGGGTTCTTTTTATTTTTAGAGGTACCACATGGACCTGCTATGTTACCAGCAGTACTAATCCTAACCCACTTTTCTTTTTTAAACCAATCTCTTAAAGATTCTTTAACAATAATATTTAATTCATTTTTAGTCATTAATCATTAAATTATTTCTGTTAGTAATCTAATTATTACAGCAGCTAATCCTGCAAATAAAATCCATAGTGCCTTAGTTACTCCATCTTTCCAACGTTTAAGATCTTCTACTTCAGCCATTTTAGCTTGAAAGTCTCTTTCGTTACTTTGCATATCTCTCCTGAAATCAGAGTTTTTATTTGTTTTGACTATTACTCCATCTTCTGGGTTAAGCAGGGTGAATTTAAGGTCAGACATATCTTCTTTAAGTTCTCTTACATCTTCAATCATAGCCTTAAGTTCACCATTAGGCATATGTTTTTTAATATGTACGAGTTCGGATAATACAGATTCTAATAATTGCTTCTGTGTCATTGGATAAAAAAATAATATAGTTTAATATAAATATATACTAATCTAGCTTACTCTTTAAATAGTCTAAATATTCCTTTAATTTATCAGACATTTCATTTTTAATCTTAGACTCATTCGATTTCCAAACTTCTATATCTCCTTGTTCAGTTACTATACTCGATTCGTCATCCATATACTCCTTTAATTGCTGCTCAACATCACTTACAAAAACTTTAATATTTCCTTTTTGCATTTGACGAATATAATCATCTAGTAATCCTGCTTTTCTAAGTTCATCGTTATAGTCCATAGTACAGTTAAAGCACATCTTATTTATTTTATAAGTTTGCTTAGATAAATGATAATTCATAGGACCACCACACTTAGGACATGCTAAAGGTGTTTTAGCTGCTTTTTTAGCAGAATCAAGTTTAGTAATATTTTGTTTGAGACCGTTTTTTATAGTCCATTGTTTACCGCGTTCTTCCCAAATGTCTCCTTCTTTATATCTCTTAGTAGATTTTTTATAACCGGTTTGTAATTTAGTTTTAGAAGTAAAATCTTTATTGACTATATTTCTTATTCTATCTACATCTGATTTCTTAAACTCTTTTTTAAGAGTATTATCCCTCATAACCTAGTTGTTTTAATCCCTGTATAGCAGGTCCGATATCTCCATCTTTTACTCTGAAAGCAATACCGCCTTTAGATATCCATTCAGCTATATTAGATTTCTTATCATCTATTAATATTCTATTTTCATTAGCATATCTTTGTTTATCAGCAGAGTATGCAAAGTTTACTTTTGGTTTCGGAGTAAGATTATTTTTTACCCATAAATTTTTTCCTAATCTTGATGTATTATTTCTAGAAGGAGAAGTAAGAAGTTGAGGATTATAAGGACTAATAAAATTCCATAACTCTTGCCCTCTTGGCATCCAATCCATACCTACCCAAAACGATACACCTACGATATTATCAATAAAGTTCCAAAATTCATCCATACCAAATATTTGTTCAAAATGCTTTGGTTTAGTTACCTTTTGAATATCTCTTAAAGGATAATAATCAGGACCAACTTCATTAAGTTTTTTATGAAACCTAGATTCAAAGTCAGTCAATACTCCATCCATATCACAGTATATCTGATAAGATGGTGTTTCTTTTTCTTCCGGAAGAGGATATGCCTCTAGTAAGTCTACAATACTTGTATTCATATAACCTTTATTTAACTATAGTTTTCTTATATAATATACGAACTTTCATGCTAATATCCAACTATTTTTTAGACTTTTTTAAACGTTGAGTTTTCTTTTTTGATGCTTCTTTTCTATCTTTTATATAGTCAAAAGCACTTTTTAAACGTTTTTTAACATCAGGTTTTTTTGCTCTATTATATGCTGCTCTAGTTCTCTGATGAATCAAGTTTATAATTTGAGATTGTCTAGCATGTGATTTAGCTTTAAAAGATTTTTTATTTAAAGTATCTACTATATCTTGTCTGGAGCTGAATTTAACTCCGACTGTATCTTTTGGATCTTCATCTGTGTATAATCTTCTGCTTGATCCTTTTGGTTTCTTACCTGTTCCTTTTTTAGGTTCTTCCTTTATTATCTTAATTAAATCTTCAGCTAATTCATCGATACTAAATACTACTTCGTTTTTAGATTTTTTTAATGCTGTGCCTGCTTTTTTAGCTGCTTTATACGCTTTCGAATTTTTATGAGAAGATTTTTTACCAGATTTCTTTTTAGCATTTATATTCGCCCATAAACTCTCGTCTAAATTTTTTATACTATCTTCCCAGTTTCTAAAAGTTATATTACCTAAAGTATATGCTTCTTTCTCTAATTGTAATAATCTGTCATCTGAGTTAGTATCGGTAGTGTTGATGTTGGTAAGAACACCTTGTAAGTTTTGCATATGATGCACCATTTCATGTGCATAAGATCTAACTATATCTTTATTATGTCTTCCGGTAATATACAAAACTATTTTTTTTTCAGAAGGAGAATAGTAAGCTGTTCTTCCAAAAAAGTTAGCAGCATTAACTTCATCTTTTTTAACTATTACTTCAGGTAATGGAGATATATTCATTCCTATATCTAACATATACTCAGTTAAAGAAGTAATATACTCTTTTAGTTTTAAATTACTTTTTTCTTCTTTCAAGTTATCAAATTTTACTGTTAAATAATCTCTATTGTGAGTAATATTTACTCCGCTAGGTACTAATCTGTAAAGGTAATTATAAAGAATATCTAATCTATTTTTATCAACAGAGTTTATTATTCCTGTCTTATTCAATTGCCCTTCGTTAAAATATTCATTTATAAAACCATCTATATTTTTTGCTAATATTTCTGCAACGATTTTATCTTTTAGATCATTTAAAATTTTTAAAATTTCTTCTCTTGATAAATCTTTAGGAAAAAAATCAGTAATTTGATCTAAGTTACCTGAAAGTATATTCTTTCTAAAATCTGTAGCCCTTATACCTGAACCGGGTTTAGAAGCTAAAGCTAAACCTTGTACGTTAGGTGCATTTTTAAAAGTAGTTACTCTTCTTAAATCTACAAAATCTTCTTCTGATCTTATTCCTGTTACTGCTACAAATTTAGTTTCGGGATTTGCTTGAGCATAATCTTTTGCAGCAAACATTGGATTACTTCCCCCATCTAATATTTCTACATTACCTAAGTATTTAGCGTATATGTTCCAAATAGTTAATGCTTCGTCTTTATCTATGCCATTTCTTTCTCCTGCACCTACAAATACTATAACTTTATTTATATTAGGTTTTTCATTAGATTCGCCAGAAACTAGATCTGCCCCTTTTTCTTTATAGTTGTCTTTATCATATATAGAACCATTATAAGAGCCGTCGAGTAAAGATTTTACTACGTTAAAATGACCTCTATGAGGTGGTTTAAATGCTCCTGGGTATAATGCTATCATGCTAAAAATGCTTGTACTTTTTGATCTATTTCTCTAGGAGTTGAATGTTTAAGTTTTTCTTGAAAAGTAGGATTATAAATCATATCTATAATATTATCTAAAACTGCATCATAATCTGCATCTCTTTTTACTTTTCTATCTCTATACTTTTTTACTGCATCTCTTAATTTATCTTGACCAGGACCTACTCCATTCTTTCTATATGCTTTTAAAAATTCTTTCTTAATAGCTTTATCTTCAGATCTATTATCTTTATCCCAACTAACACTACCAACGTGTTTTATAAACTCATCTTCTTCTTCTTTAGACATTTCTACTGGTTCAAAGAAAGAAGAACCGCCTATGTCGTTTTCTTCATTATACCTTTTTAAATAATCTTTCACTCCAGATATACCTGCTTTAGCAGCAGTATTAAATGCTTCTATTTCTTTATTATATTTTCCGCCTCTATCACTAACATATATTGATAAATTACCTTTTAACTTTTTATTGTAGTCTTCAATTTTTTGATAGATATTTCTCCAAGTAGACATCACTGCATCTGCAGGTACGTTTCTTTTTCTGCCTTTGAAGTTTGAAATATAAGAAATCATAGGATGTGCATATACCATCACCATGTATATATCATAACCTAGAGAAAGTAACTTATCTAAGTTTTTCTGAAAGCCAGCTCCTGAAGCAGTAGTGTCCCAAACAAAGCTAGTTTTGTCTTCCGCCGCCGCCATTGCGTCCTTGGCTGTTTGACTGGACGCTGGACCTAGCTTGTTGTGATACGGATGATCCGGATCCTCTATATACTTGTCTGGGTTGAACTGGGTTAGAGAGTCTAGGGATAACTGGTTTAGAAGGTACGTTTTGCCTGTTCCAGCTCCCCCTGCCATTATTACGGCTTTCGGACGACCAGTTTGCTCCAGAATTATTTCTGATAATTTGATCATTATTACTGTTGTTTATTATTCTTACGTTAAGTCCATTTTCTCTAAATTCGTTAACTATACGATTAATATTATCATTATTAACGTTATTTCTAGGATTATTATACCTAGTAATCATTTGATTACTAATGGTCCTATTATTATAATTAGTTGTATTACTCCCTCTTCTTCCATTAATGTAAGCAACATTATAATTATTATAATTTGAACCCCATACTACATTATTCCATGGTCTGTAAGGACGATACCATCCATAATAGTGATAAGGTCTATACCAGTCGTACCAAGACCAAGAATTATAACTGAAAGCCCAATCGGTCCAAAACCAATGGCTGTGAAAATAAACATCGAATCTATTATAGGGTCTCCATATTCCGTCTAACCTTGGATTATTCCAATACCATGAATAAGGTTGATTCATAGCATATTGAGCAAAATTCCATCTAAAATTGAAGTCAGTTCTTAACTTCCACCTTAAATCTGAAAAGGAATTTAACGTGTCTATTTTAGTTTCTTTTGCAACTGGTATAATATAATCTACCGGGTATAAAGGGTCGTGATTTAATGTAGCAAGTTTATAAGAAGCACATCCGTAAAGAATAAACATGGTGATTAATCCACCTATTAATCTAAATAATGAGCTTGGTAATTTTTTCATAATTTTAAAGTAGTTGGGTAACTATTATAAATAGGTTCAACCTTAGGGTTTTCTAAAGAATATAGTTTATAGATTGTTTGAAATAAATCGAAATTATAATCAATTTCATCTACTATTTTTATTTTCCAACCCTTTCCTTGATATATTCCTTGCTTTTTTGAAGGTCCTCTTGATTGAGCTTTTAACCAAATTATACCGGTTCTATCTATTTTGATTCCTTTAGTTTCTTCTAATGCTTTAGCGTATGCAGCTAACTGTAGATCATAAGATTTATGTAAGCTATTAGAAGTTTTAAGGTCTAACAACCAAACTTCATCGTCCATTTTTACTACTAAATCAGCAGTACCTGCATACTTAAACTCATCAGAGTATACAAAGTCTTCTGTGGATATTAGTTCAGGCTTATAAGTACTCCAAAAATCATGGAATTTAAGAATCATTTCCCAAACTATCTGAGAATATTTAGCATTACCGTAATTATCCATCCAAGAAATTTCTTCTCCTTTTACTAATGCTTCTGCTGCTTCATGCACTTGAGTACCTTCTTTACCAGCTCTTCTCATAATAAGATCGGCACTATGCCCAACATCTTTAAGCCATGACTCAAAAAATTTATTTTTGGGCATGTACTGGAGTATGGTAGTTACAGATGGATAATATACTCCTTCCGATCTTTTATAAACTCTTCTATCTAAAAAATTAATTTGTTGGAGTTCAGGTTTAAAGTCCAACCTTTTTTTCTCGTTCTGTTCGAGAATATTCATACCTTGTTTTATCATAGGTCTAATTTATGCAGCATTAGACGAGATATATCTAATTCTTCTGCTGTTTGAATATAACTGGTAAAAGCTCGAAATCCCATTTCGGAAGGATCTTTATCCTTCATCTCTACAATAAAAACTCTTTTACCGTTATTTAAAAATTGTTCAGCTATTTTTAAAGCTTTTGATTTAGCGTCATTATCTAACGCAATATAAATGTCCCTCAAAGGGCTTGTTATTATTTTCTTATAAAGAGACGTAGATATGTTTTTACCTAATATAGGTATAGCGTTCCTACGTATCGCCATTGCATCGAATACTCCTTCACATAAAATAATAGGAGCATTCCAATTTATTAAGTTTTCAAAAAAGATTATGTCTTTGCTCGCTTCCGGGTTTTTATACTTATAGTAGTTGCCATCATAACTTCTTGCAACAAAGAAATTGAGTGTACCGGATGCAGAATAACTTGGGATAATAACTCGTCCTCCATATTCTCCAGATGTACAGTATCCAATCCCATATTTAATAAAATCATTGTCGGAAAGTCCTCTCTCATATAAATATTTTTTTACCAAGTTAGCTATAACTGATGCACCAGAAGCGGAATATAGCGGCTGATATTCTTTCGGTAGTTCTATTATAGATAGTTGCTTATACTCTATTTGTGCTCCTCTTGGTACGTATTTAAGTATTTCATTAGCAGTATCTCTTGGTGTCTTAAGTTGTTTAAGTAATGAACGTACGGTACGCCCTTTAGTTTCACAAACCCAGCATTCCCACGGATTTTGTCCTTCTTCGTTAGTAGACATTTTAATCTCTAACTTAGGTTTATGATGATTGCAAAAGGGGCAATGAAAGGCATAATTATCTCTAGCTCTTTTATGAGATTTACCTAATATATTTTCAATAGAGCCCAGTAGGAATGTATAATCCATACGTTGTTCTGTAACTAGTTATATTATAATATAAGAAGAATTAGTCTAAATATCAACTAATTTAAGGTGTTTTTTCTGATTAACCATTATGTTTGAAGGTCTTATATCAAGCTCATCTGGATCTATTCCGTATCTAGGAGCTTCTTTTTCAACGGCATCAACCCACTCTTCCGGAATACTACCTCTAAATTCTCCTAAAACTTCCATTTGTATTATACCTAATTTAGGATTGATAACTTCAACATCGTATATTCTAGCAAAGTTATTCGTTTTTTTACCTTTAAGTAATTGTGCGTGCTCTAATTCAATTTCGTCAGTAGTTACTTTGTAAACTCTACCATTGAGTAGATAAGCTGATCCATAGTCTCCAGAACCTAAATGTTTACCTCCCTGATCTAAGATTTTATCTACTTGTTTTTCGAAATCAGGATCGTAATATAAAATTTCTCCCAGTATTACGTGCGATAGTCTCATAACATTAATCTAACGGCCCTCCTTTACCGGAACTCATATAATCACCAAATTCTCGAGATTCTTTTGTATCTATTTGAACGTAGATTGGATGATTATCAGCTCCTTTAGGACCAATTAAATAAAAAGAACTTATTCTTATACCTTCTAACTTATTACCTTCTTTTTCATGTTCTTGAACTACTTTTGCTACAGTAGCGTAAACTTCAAGTTTCCAACTTCCTTCAGGTTTAATTTTTTTAGTTGAAGGAGTAAACATACCGGTATCAGTAGGTACTTGAATGCTTTCTATAGTGTCAGGCATTCTTTTTAATGCTTGTTCAAATTCTATGAGAGTATCAGCATTACCTAGCCAATCAGTAATATATTTTTTACCGTTAATAATGCTAACGTCTTTTCTAAATCCTTCGAATATTATACCGGTTAATTTCATCTTCCTTGACCTCTATATTTCTTTTTATAATTTACGCTTCCTTTTGATCTAGATGTTTTAGTCTTAGCATGAATGCCAGGTCTCTTTTTTTTAACTTTAGCAAAAGTGCCGCCTAAATACGTTCTAGCCATTTTTAACAATCACAGCAATTGCATTGACATGATGTTCCACACTTACAAACTATACAATCGCATTTCATAATTTAAATATTTTAACTTTTAAATCACCAGTTCCTTTTATTAACCGATGATATGTTTCCTTTGGTATAAATAGTTTGTTTTCTGATAATCTTTGTGGAAACTCGTTATCTAATTGGAACTGCCAATCGGTATTATGCAAGGCTTGAACTATTCTATCTTCTTTATCTCTATGCCACACGAACTCTAAAGCGGGAGTATTAGTAGAAAACTCTCTAATAACATATTGATCTGTAACTGTTTCTTTATAGGGATTGCTCATAAGTATTATATCTGACCTTGAGATGTAATCAAAATAGACCTTGATGAACCGTATGCAGTCCCCTGACTATTTGTGGCATAAGCTCGAATATAATAAGTAGTTCCACTAGGTGCAGTCAAAATTTGATTTGTAGATCTAGAAGTTGTGTATTGTCCAGTACCTCCTGTAGGATGTGTTTCAGTGAATTGATTGTTACTAAGTGTTGGGGCTGTAGTATTAGAAGAAGCAACATGTCCTCTTGCAGTCACGGTAGCTCCTCCAGTTGCACTTACGTTACCTATCATTGATAAAATACCGCTTGATACTGATACAGTTCCTGTACCTACTGTAGGTATAGTAAGACTGGTTTTATCATGGTCGTAGTTGTACCATTCACTCATTGCATGAGGGGTAGATGTATCTGGTCTGTTAGCTATACTATTAGCTGTATTAATAAGACCAAACTGAGTACCGGTTGACATATTTGTCAAACTTAAATTATTGCCAGGGTCAGTTGAAGTACTATAATTATTATATCTCTTTTCTCTAGCTATTCCTCTCAAAGAAAGTGCTCCTGCAAATGGTACTGCCATAATAGAAAATTTTTACCAGTATCCTGAAAAGTTTGAACTTCCGCCTAAAGACTTCCAGTATCTACCGATATTGCAAGACCAGTAACCAGCTTTAGTTTTATCTTTCTTCTGTGCACATTTATGTCTAGCAGCAAATGATGCTCTAGCACCTCTCTGTTTTAGTTTAACAGAAAGACCTGTGTCACCAAAAGATACTTTTTTAATATTACCTGTTTTTGGATTTTTAACGTAAACGTAGAATTTTTTAGAACCTCCTCGTTTAGGTTTATTTAATTGTACTTTTTTACCTCTATACTCAGCTTCAGGTATATAATCTACAGATGCTTTAAGCATTTCGAATCCATTATAATCGAAAGTTTCATTCTGTATTGAAACTGCTTTTCTAAATTTATCCATATTCATAGTACCTCCTATAGATTCTACTAGTTCTTTAATTAAATCAAAATCTATCATTTCTTCTATAGAAGCAGCCTCATCGATAGTATTTTCATCTTCAATCATTTCATCGATTAGGTTACCAATTTCAAACATTGGATTATAGTTTGGTGATACCATAGGTAAATCTAAAGGTACTCTCATACCATTATAATCTCCATATTCACCAATATCAGTAGACTCTAATAATAATTTATCTTGATCATTAAGTTCTATTTTACCGTCTCTCCATGCTTCTCTAGCTTCTTTGAATAATTGTATAAAGGCATCAGAGCTATAACGGTAGACATGCTCAGATAACGTTAGCTTTCTATCTAAATGGTACTGTAACGATGGGTATCCTATAATTTCTTTTATTTGTATCATGATATATATTTACTAATTTTTTTCATAGCTTCTTCTGCTGATATTTCATTACCCATCCAATTATTATGAACATAATACATAACATCTTTAATGTTATCTAAATCCCCATTCATTTTTATACCCGAGTTAATAACTTTTTCCATTTCATCGTTAGGTTCTGATAAGCTAGTGCTTTCATTTTTCATTTCGGGATGAAATAAAAATTTAACGGTATTAGCATCTTTTGCTACTTCTTTACCATCTATTTCTATACCAATTGGATAAGGCTTAGTTTTATCATCTGCCCAATAAGCTACGTCGTAACTTTTATCTTCATTACTTGTTACTAATAATCCTCTGTTATATGTATCTTCTTCGGCTTGAAGTACAACCATTTTACCGGTTGGTAAGATCATATCGCCCATTAGTTTGATATCTCCTTCATCGTATCCATCGTCATTATAACGATTTTGTTCGAGAATTATATCAGTTAGTTTCATTTAATAAAATCTTTTCTATAAAATTTTCCTAAAACATTATCGTTAATATAAACGTCATCTTGCTCTAGTACTTCATTTATAAATAGGTATTTACATTCAAAATATGTTAATAGCTTTTTATTAGGAACATAACATAAGATTCTTCTCTCAAAGTCCATAGGATCACCTTCCTTAAGTAATTTTAAAATATCTTTATGAGATCCGTAGTAATCTTTCCAATCAGATTCGGTAATAACTTTCTGCTTAAGAGGTACTCTTCCCCCTATACCTTTAGCTTTTCTTTCTTCTTTTAAAGCTGCTAAAGCTTTTTTACCTAACTTTTTATTTCTTTCAAAAAATAGAACTTTTTTTCCAATATACTTTTTACCTGTAGGTTTATGTTTAGTTTCATAAATGAAACCATAAGTACCTTTAGGCATATCATCTATATCAGATACATAATATGATTTGTATGTCCAACCTGGTATTGTGACCATAATCTATTAATATAAGAATTTTTTTATAAAATTACAACTTTTATTCTTGAGCATCTTTTTCTACTAATTCATCTTGGATGTTATGAGTTAAAAATCCTTCAGCGAAATAATTATCTACATCTTCTACATCTAATACCCCAGTTTGAATATTTTCATCTATTCTTTCTATACTACTTACTTCTATCCATTCTCCATCTTTATTAAAAATTAGTTCTCCTACTCTTAAATCCCTCGTTAAAACAAATTGTATACTTGTACCTTTAATTAAAAATGGTTGCTCCCAGGTAGCTTTAATAAGATTATTAATTAAGAAGTAATAATGATAAGTGGCTAATTTATTTTTAATTACTGTTGATGTGCTTAAAGTACCTGAAAGGTTATTAGTATACCAATTTACCCATTCTTCTTCAGTACCTATTCCGTCAATATTATAGGATACAACTTCATCTCCTTCTATAACATCTTCTATAGCTTTTGTTGTACCGTCTGCCATATTAATTAGAGTTCCGTAAACTAAACAACCATTATTTCCACCACTAGGCCCAGAAGGTCCGCTTCCTCCAGAGGACGACGAAGCTCCGTAAAAATCATCAAAATCAATAGTTGTATTTGTAGAGTTATTAATAGTTTTACCGGATGCTTCATTTAAAGATCTAATATCAGAATCATTTATAGAGCATTGAGTCTCGGTAGTACCGCCAGCTTCTACGTGTATATTATTTAAGGAAATCGCTCCTGATGTTTGTAATGCCATAGTAGTTAGTTTTTAGATTCTAACTTCTTTTCTAGCTCGTTTACTTTAGCTGTTAGTTCTTTTATAGCTTCAGTAAGTACCGCTACCGTTGCAGAATAATCGATGGTTTTAACGTCATCTATATTATCATCTAAGTTATTAGTAGTGTCGGTATAAGTTAATTCAGGAAGTTGCTTTTCAAAATCTTGTGCAATAAATCCTATCGAACTTCCTCTTTCTTTATCTTTCCAGTCAAATGATACTCCTTGTAAGTTTAATACTTTATCTAATGCTCCTGTAATAGGTCTTATATTTTCTTTTAACCTTATATCAGAAGAAGTAGATGTTGTAAATGCGGTAATATTATCTCTAGCAAAAATTCTATAGACTATAAGGTTCCTCCATCTATTACCGCTACCTCCGAGATCGAATCCTGTTGACGTGCTAGTACTATTTGTATTAGGTAATAAATCATCAGATAATAGATTACCCCCTTTTACTTGGAATATAGTCTGTTTACCTGTAATACCTGCATCTTGTCTTACAGCTTTAATAAACTTATCAGCCCCTGATACTACCTGTAGTCCCCCAGCTTTTAATTCTACGAAGTTAGTAGGTAGTTTAACTTGTACCTGAGTATCGAATGAACCAACTGAGTCAAAAGTTTGAGATTGATTACTAACACTAAAGTGTGATTCGGTATAAGAAGTAATTCCTGAAGCATTAGTAGAATGGTTTCTAGCAGAAGAAGATTTTAAAAGCCACTTATACCTCAGCTTTATAGTGCCACTTTCTGATATAGTTAAAAGTACTTTTTTATTGTTTTGAGCAGCTGCGTTACTTTGAGCTCCAGTAGAAGCAGCAAAAGATACACTATTGTTCCAGGTAAATGTAGCAGTATTGTGGTGTATTATTTCATTCGCTATATAGTTTACATGAGGTGGAATTTTTAGAGAAACTACATTTAATTCTTCTTTTATTAGGTCTCTTTTAGTAACTAATTTCTTTTCTATACCGTTTCCTGTGTCTATAAAAATTTCAGTAAATCCAGGATTAACTTCTTCAACTTTTAAAGCTTCTCCATTTTCCATCCAAAATTCGTGACCGGAAGATACCTTTATTGCTTTACCGTCTACTTCAACTTCATAATATTCAGCTCTAGTACTTTTCTTTACTTTGCTTATTTTATCAGTAACAAATTTATTTTGAGTATAATCCCATACTTTTAATTCGTCTCCTTCTTGTAAATTTTTAGCTAATGTTTTATCTCCATTACCTAAAGTTACCAAAGAATTTTCATCAACTGATTCAAATGCTATTAAGAAGTCTAATGGAGAGCTAGAACTACCGCCTGATGAGTAACCACCGGAACTATTACCACTCGATGTTCCTGATGCTTGACTATAATTATATTGACTAGAATTACCAAACTTATGTGCTTGCGCTAGTAGAACTGAACCAATTTCAGTATTGGAAGAATTAAAAGCACATAAATATAAATCAGCACCTAAGAATGCTTTCCTTGGAGTAATTTTACCATGTGTTTGATTATTATAAGATGCATTATAACTCGGATTAGCAGTTGTACCTGTAGCTGAAACTGAAGGTCTTTTGACTGTAAAAGCTGGTACATTTAAGGTAACTTCAAACGTACCTTTAGCATCTGCTGTAAAAGTGTTACTAGAAGCATCTGGGCCTTGTATTGAAGCAGTAGCTAATCCTGATAAAGCACTACTTCCTATGACTCCATATGTTGGATTTGATACTGAGGTAGTAGAGGTTAAAGTAGACCAGTTTCCTCCAGAGCTTGGTATACTTCCTACATTAACGTTTGTAGTAGTATCAGCAATAGGAGTTAATTCATCTAATGGAGATATAATTACTTTTTTCTCAGCACCAGAAAACATTTGAATTTCTGGTATATTAGGTTCAAAAATTATTTCGCTATTGTCGTCTCTTAATGCATTAGTAGTTTGGTCGATTACCCAATCACCTATCCTACCTGAAGTAGCGGTTATTTCACCTGTTATAGCAGCATCTTCTGCTGTCATAATACCTTCGCTATTTACAGAGAATTTAGGTGATGCAGCAGTTGGTACACTTATATTACCCCCTATAACACTTCCACCTTCTATATTACCTCCTACTATACTAGTACCTGCTATCAAACTACCGGTAATACCGGAACCTTGTACTAATCCTTTAAATTGAGCATCTCCTGATTGACTGATAAAGAAACCTTTCGAATGTATACTACCTGCAGAATTTAAAGTAATACCTGTACCGGTATTAAATCCTGAGGTATTTTTAGTACCAGAGAAGATTGCATCTGAATCAATTGTCCATCCTCCAACAAAGCCATCATCGAAGTTAGCATTAACACCTGATCCTGCGCTAAAATCAAACCAATCTAAGATAGGGTCATTCGTTACATCGAAGAATGAAGAATCTAAGTAATAGGTTGTTGTAGCACTTTGATTACTTTCTGTTCTTTTTAGCGTATTATTATGGTAATATTTTATTGTAGCTCCATCATAACATATCTTAAATACATCCCCGTTACTTATTGATTCGTATGTCTGTATGCTATTACCGTTTTGGTAAACTTGAGAAGTCGTACCATTTATATACCAGGCATGATCTATACTTGTAAAAGAAGTATTAGTAGAAGGGTCAGTGTTGAGGCCCATCATAAATCTTCTAGCAGATGCAACATTAGTTACTCTGAATATTACTTCTGCACTTCCTGCCTGGCCGTGTAGAGATTTCATTTCACCGTTCCAGGAATTATCATTAGCTATTTTTCTAACTGATCTACCTACAAGTTCTAAGTTACTAGTTAAACTTAAGTTAGCAGCTAAAATTTGTGATTCATTAATAGAAGAACTTAAAGAAGCTGTTGCACTATTTAATGCTGCTGTTGTTGCTGCATTTCCTCCTTCAATATTAATATCTCCTGAGATGCTTAAAGTAGTTCCATTCCAAGATAATTTACTACCTAGGGAGAACTTACCTGTATTATCAGCATAGAATTTTGTATTTGAATTATTATGAGTACCGGTTCCTATATAGATTTTAGAAGTACCTAAAGTAATACCTCCTATAGTTCCTGAAGTTGCTTTTAATACTCCCGCTGGAGTAACGCTAAATGGCGCTGAGGCGAATGAAGCATGTCCTAATTGAATACCTGAAGTAGGAGAGGCTTTAAAAATAGCATTACCAGAACCTATCTGTAATGAACCTACAAAGTTACCAGTAGCTGCAGATAATTCTCCTTTAAATACTGCGGCTCCATAATTAGTTATCCTAAAATGAGTAGAAGTTAGAGCTCCTCCATCTAAATCAATAGCTGTACCTGCTGAAGTAAATGCATTACCGTTAGTATTACCTGAATGATTATTAGACTTAATAAGTCCTGTTTGAATCATATCACCAGCAATCTTAGTAGTATTACCTAAACTATGACCTCCAGCCATTGCTTGGAAAAGTACTTGTTGAGAAGTTGATGAATAAAAGAAACCAGCTCCTGGTCTTACAAAGTCTTCTGTTACGCCGTTAGTTATAGAATCGTATACAAATAACGGTGTTATAAAATTACCGTTTTTAAATACTGTGTATCTAGCTCCTGTAGGTAATAATCTTATTCTAATTCTAAATTGTTGATTATCTGAGAAGTCTGTATCGTTAGTCCATTGAGCAGATGTAGTACCCATTAATTGTTGCTGAGTTCTTATTTCACTACCATTTTCATAGATCCTGAACTGTCCGTTATGATGCATATAAACAGCATGGGACATTTGACTTCTACCAAAACTACTTGGTGTTTCTTTATATAAACCGATAGCAGTACCTGGGTTTGTAGAACCAGCTACTACATCGAATTCAAATATAGGAGAATCACTTCTTGCAAAAAATGCATCTGAATGAAATCCTGCATCATGTGAATCGTTATTATTATTAAATCTATTTCCTAAAACCGGTGTAGTTAGAGTTGCTGTTGCTAATGCTCCTGTGCCGTTATCTGATACGAAAGTAGAACTATCTAATGAGCCGCTAAATTGATAAGTTAATGAAGGACCTAATCCTTTGTTACCTATAATTAATCTATTTCCATCCCATGCTAGACCTTGATCTCCACTTCCGCTTAAGTAGAAGTTACCATCTTTATCCATATAGGTTAAGAACGTACCGTTGTTACCGCTATGGAATCCTAATTTTTCTGAATCAAAGAATAATCCTGGTCCAGTTATACTACCTGTAATAGCAGCTAAAGCAAATCCTGGTTGACCAGAAGGACCAAATGAATAAGAATCAGGATTAGCTAACGATGAAGTTGCATTAATAACAGTTTGTAATTCTGCTTGAGAAGCAAAATCATTTTCATTAGTTACGGTAACACTACCGGATATAGTTAAGGTTGTTCCATCCCATGATAGGGCATTACCTAAAGAAAACTTACCTGTATTGTCTGTGTAAAATTTAGTATCTGCATTATTATGGTTACCTGAACCTATATACATTTTAGTAGCATCTAATTCTATACCTCCGATAGAACCGTCTCTAGCTATTATACTACCATCAATTGATAAATCTGTTCCGTCCCATACTAATCCACTATTTCCACTTCCTGTTAAGAAGAATTCTCCAGAAGAAGATAAATAAGCTTTCCATTTATCTGTATCGTAATAACCTAAGTTATTAGCGCTCATAAATAATCCAGTACCAGATGGTGTAGGATTAAAAGTAATCTTACCGGTATTGTCTACTGATCTAGTTATCGCTGTATCTGAATTAGCTACTGCTTGTGCTGCTTGTGCTGATGCTGTTGTGGCTAAATCACTAGCTTGATCTGCTGCTGCTGTATTACTTTGAATAGCTCCAGATAAAGAAGCTGATAGGGCTGCTGTTCCATCATTTACACTTCCTGTTACATAATCTTGAGTGGCTGCATTACCTCCTAGTACGTTAATATCTCCTGATATAATTAATGAAGTTCCATCCCAAGCTAATTTATTAGTACCGCTACCGGTTAAGAAGAAACTACCGTTATTAGACATAAATGTTGCAAACTTACTACCGTTGTAAAAACCTAGAGCAGAGTCACCTAAGTATAAACCTGCTGCTGTAGTACTAGGAGTAGAAACTATCTTACCAGATGAATCTGTAAATATAGTAGCGGCGAAAGATGCTGAAGTTGAGGTAATTAACGCAGCTTGATCAAAGGTAGCATCTGAAGCTGTAACCCATGTTGAACCGCTAAAAATATAAAGTCTATTTCCATCATTATCATCTATCCACATATCTCCTTGTGTACGTCCTGATGTAGATGGTGCATCGTTTTGTCTAAATACTGAGTTCTTTCCTGATACTACTCCGTCAAATGCATCTGCTGTAGCAGCATGAGAAGCAGAGACTGTTAGTGCTGTAGCATCTGTTTGTGCTATAGAAGCAGAAAGAGAACTAGATAAAGAAGCAGTTGCTGCATTAGTTGCAGCCAATGCGTTTGCTTGAGCTGTTGCTGCTGCGTTACTACCACTAGTTACGGCATTAGCTGCTGCAGTAGCGGCAAAATTTTGTGCTGCTGTTTGTGCTGATGCTACTGAAGATGTAGTTGCTGCATTACCAGAGACTATGTTTATAGAACCTTGAATAGTTAATTGACCTCCATCCCAAGATAAGAACTGACCATCACTTCCTGTTAAAAAGAAGTTACCATTATTAGCCATATAAGTTCTCCACTGACTACCTGAATAAAATCCTAAATTAGTATCTCCTAAAAATAAACCTTGAGCATCTGCAGAAGAAGTATCAGGTGTTTGTACTAACTTACCAGATGAATCTGTAAAAATATCTAAAGCTACTGATGAAGATAAAGAAGCTGAAGTGGTATTGATTAATACTGTTTGATCATAAGTACCGTCAGGTGTAGCAGCAAATGAACTACCATTCCATACATATACTTTATTATTATCATCAGCATCTATCCACATATCACCTACTGTTCTTCCTGAAGTCGATGGTGGGTTATTTTGTCTAAATATAGATGTTTTACCTGCTATTACATTATTAGCTGAATCTAAACCGTCTTGTAAAGTAGCAGTAGATGAACTAATTGACGAACTTAATGACGATGATACATTATCTATATCTGCAGAAGCAGAAGTATATGCTTCGGCTGCACTAGAAGAAGCGAAGGTCTGTGTTGCAGCATTACCGCCTGTTATATTTATACTACCTTTTATTTCTAGAGTACCGGCAGAAGAGTCCCAAGCAAGTTTATTACCTGCTGAGCCTGTAAGGAAAAAGTCTCCTTCGTTATCCATATAAGTTGCCCATTCACCACCTTTATAGAAACCTAAATTAGTAGAGGTCATATAAAGACCTTGAGCAGAAGCAGTTGGAGGTCTAACAGCTCTACCTGAACTGTCAGTAAATATCTTACTGTCTATAGTATTAGTAGTTGTAGCTATAGAGCTAGATAAAGAAGCATCTGATGATGATATTTCTGTTGCTAAAGATCCTGATAGAGAAGCTGTTGCAGCATTTAATTCAGCAGTAGTTGCACCAGTACCTCCTGTTATATCTATAGCACCTTTTATATTCAAAGTACTACCGTCCCAGTAAATGTAGTTATTACCGCTTGTTGCAGTTCCTACTCTAAACTTACCATTACCGTCTATATAAACTCCTGTTCCAGAAGTTGTTGTTATAGAGCTTGCATTTGCTCCTGCAGTAAGAGTCCCATTATTTAAGGAACTAGAAATCATAAAGTTAGAAGTATCTAAACTAAACGTTTCAGTTTTTATAGTTAGATTACCATCTGTAAAGTTATCCAAACTAATAAAGTTGTCAGCACCGCCTACTTTCCAAGCACCATCTGTATACCAGTAATTATTGTTGTTTACAAATATACCATCATTGGTTCCAGATACATCTCTACCTATAGATATTTTTTGACCTGTTTCTAATCCTCCTGCAACTGTAGCAACATGAAGTATACCTGCAATAGAACCTGTATCAGCTGTAATAGCTCCTTTAAAGAATCCATTTTCTGTATATAAACCAAATCCTGGTTCATTATTACCGTATAAGTACCCTGAGGATAATCCTGATAGGTCTCCTAGTCTAGATCTTAATTCTAAATCATAAACCCCTGATCCTGTTCTTTCTACTATATCCATATAAGGAGTAGAAATATCTCTAGGATTAGCATTCATCATTATATACCCGGAAGATACATCTGTAGCTGGATTAAATACACCTGTTGATAATATTACTTGACCTTCGTTTAGAGGACGTGCAGCGGATACGAGGCCGCTTAAAAATTCTTTATCGGTATCTATTTTAAATATAGTATCTCCAACAGTATGTGAATCGGCAACACTATCGTGATAGCCTCTAATAACTGTCAATACTTTATTATTAATAGCAGTAACTTTTAATCTTTCATTATCGATTTTGATAATATCTTGTAAGTTTAATCCAGTTGAACTAACTACTTCGATAGTAGTTTCTGATGCTGTATCTATACTCGAAGATACAGTAGTAATAGATGAAGAGACAGCAGGTGTTCCTCCAAATCCTCTCTCTACGTAAATTTCTCCTGCTAATCCATCAGGGTCTATTGAACCTGTATTGTAGCTTAAAGCGTTATCCTCTGAATATCTTTTTGTACCTGAAACGTATAAATACTCTACTCCAAATCCTGTATCATCTACAGTTTTTACTTTTAATATTTCCCCTGTTTCAAATCCTGATACATTAGCTAAAGAAAGAGTAACGGCGTTAGCAGCATATGAAGAAGAACCGGCTATAATAGTTCCTTCTGCAGATCTTAATGGCTGTATAGTAGAAGCGTTAGTAACCATTAGCTGACCACCAACAACGTTAACACTTTCTTTTTCGAATACAGTAGTTTTTAATGTACCACGTATTCTCATATTTTCAAACTCAGCAGAACCGTTTCCTAAAGTATCTATTCTCCAACCTTTAACATTAGTTACGAAGTTAGATGATTCTATAGTGCCTGATGAATTAATTATCAAACCTGTTTCACCTTCAGCATAAGAACCTCCAAAGCCGGCAGCAGGAATTGATCTTATTTGATCGCCTGTTATTTCCCATCCACCAACTTTGTTACCTTGCTGACCGAATTGAGCAATGGTATTACTAGAACCGGTGCCTGCACCATCGTATATTTTTAAACCAAATAAATCTCCTGCGGCATTAGATATTTCTCCTAATCTAATTATTTCTTGCCCAGAAGGTTTAAATATAGTTAACCTTTTAGTAGAAGTATCAATATCAAAATTAGTTGTGTCTAACTTAAAAGTATCTGTTTTAATATCAATACCACTTGTTGTATTGAACCTTAGGTAGTTACTAGCATCCTTAGTAAGATCCAGCGTAGGAACAGCTGCATCCATACCTAATATTAATCCAGCATCGTTAGTAGCAAAACCTGTTTTAGTTCCTGCAACTATCATTGCGTCTTCAGCGCTTCCTGATATTTTAAATTTATTAGCAGTCCCTACTTCTATAGCTGAAGAGGCTCCTAATAGTTTTACACTACCACCACCTAAAGACATAGAAGCATGTGTTGAAGATATCTCTATATTAGAAGCAGATATTTCTAATAGCTTAGTTGATATACTTACATCAGTACCGTCAAATTTAGCAAAGCTTGATGCTCCATCTCCTACATAAAATCTCGGAGTACCACTATTATGTTGTAGTTGAATACCTTGATTACCGAAAGTAGAACTCTTAATAGAAATACTTTCGTTCGTAGCATCTAACACTATATTAGATGACTTACGTATTTCTGAGTTAGTAATGGTCCATCCTGCTATAGTACCACCGCTAAATAATACTGCTGATCCTGTTATATCACCACTACCTTTTAAACTAAAATTAGATGCTGAGATAAAATGGTCTGTATTAGACGCTGCTCCTGATATAAAGAAGTTAGGTGTACCTAAAGTTAAAGGACCGTGTATAGCGTCCGGGGTTATGCCAAATCCAGCTATCAAACCAGAAGAGGCTGTTACATCTCCTTCAAGTCTAGCTCCAGAAGCAAACATATATCCGCTAGAAGAAATAGCAAAGTTAGGTCCGAAGTGTACATAATAAGGAGCAGTTGATGCAGGATCGAAGTCTATATACCATTCGTCTGAGGTTAGTCCTCCGCCTGCGGAATTTGGAGCTTTAGTTTTATCGTAAAATTGACCATTAAATAGGTCAATAATCATTCTACTACCGGTAATTTGACTATCAGCTATAAAGACGTCTCCAATAGATCCACCGTTTTCTTGGAAGTCAGCAAATGCTTGACCACCAACAGGAACGTTAATCGTTACGCCATCTTTTCTTTGAAGAGATAAATTATTCTCACTAAATGAAGCAGTAAAGAAAAACGATCTAAAATTAGCATCTAATTCCTCATGAGTTAGAGGAGCTCCTTTCTCGTCTCTAAAAGTTATAGCCATTCTGTCTGTCCTTTATTATAAATACGCTCCAATTCGCTTATTAGCCCGTATACATAATATAAGCTAGAGCTAAAAATGGAGGTACGTGATGATCTGTATGTATAGTATGGTTATGACCTCCGCCACCACCGGTAGAATTACTAGTTCCGTTTCTCCAATAAACTCTAGTATTATCATTATCACTGTCTCCACTTCCTTTGTATTTAGTAGGTCCTACATAATCTACTCCACCTATAGCCCCACCAGCTCCTACTCCTACATTATGTATTTCTATAAAATAAGAATCTTTGTATGTATGAGTATGTGAAGGTATTTGAGAAGTAGTTAAAGTAGTGGTACCTGCATTACCTCCGTGATTGTGTGATATATCTCCTCCAGTTGCAACTGCGCTACCAGAAACGGTAGTTGTAGGTGTTCCTGTACTATTACTTGCTCCTACTACAAACTTATTTGTTAAGTCTGGTATAGTTAATCCGTTTACTGTGTTACCGCTGTTACCATCACATAAAGTAAATCCTGAAGGTATAGCGTTCATATTACCTGACCACATTATTATACCTCCTAATGGAATTGGAGCTGCATTAACTTGTTTTACTATTTTACTTTGTGATACTACTAAGAAATCATAATGATCTGCAGTAGCAGCATTTCCTACTGTATTAAGAGTTACAGAACCAGATAAAGTTGAAGAACCACTAATATATAAATCTGCACTACCGGATAATACTCCTCCTATAGTTCCTGTACCGTTTACTGCAAGATTACCAGAACCTGTTATATTTCCATCTACATGTAACTTACCTGCAGGTGAGGATGTTCCAATACCTACATTACCGTCTCCTCCGAAGTGAGCTACTAATCTATTATAGGTTGGTTCTTGACTTGAAGTTGCAGGTGCTGAAATTATCGAAAAAGAATCATTACCTGATGTTGATTGAATTCCTACCAACACGTGTGCGTTTTGAGGTCCTTCTAAAATTATACCTCTTTCATTTCCTACTAATAGATTATTTCCTGTATTACTTTCAATTCTAGGGTTACTTGAGTCCCAAGTAAAAAGTTTTGATCTATAAATATCTTCATGAGTTTTTCCAAAAATAATACTTCCACTAACAACAAAATCTCCTAAAGATGAGTCAGCACCTTTATGTGTGATGTTACCGCTACCTTTTAATCTTAAAACTTCATTACCGTTATTAGTTTCGAAAATTATATCTGCATTGCTATCAGCGTGATGATTTCTAATAGTCAAGTCTTTAGTAGTACCTCCCATAGCAAAACTCGATGATACGCTACCTTGTGCAATAGCTAATGTACTATTTTCTAATACTACCTTACCTCCATCTACTCTTAATTTTTCGCCAGTTTCTAGAGAAGAAGTATTAATTGCTAAACCTACGTTTGAAGAATCATAAACTAATCCAGTTGCTCCACCGAACTGAGTACCGTTTAGTTTGTATTGAAGTTCATTTACATTTCCAGCTACCTGTACAGAGCCGGTAAAAGTATTTAAGGGAATATTTACTACCCCGGCAGACTGTAAAGCACTACCAGTATAGAATAAAGATAAGGAAGAAGAATCTGATGGTACAGAAGCAGAATAGAAAAAACTTTGAAAGTTAATATCTAATTCTTCGTATGATAATGCAGATCCTTTATTAGTTCTTAATGTTATAGCCATGGTTAAATATCTAGTTTTACTACTACAGTTGTTTCGTTATTGTCTGATACTGGAACTGGTTGCGCCATTTTAGCTACTGCAACTAATTCACTAGCATCGTTGTATAATCCTACTGTTGTAAAATAAGGGTTAAAGTAACTTCCAGTAGCGTTATCTGCTAAGGAACCGCTACTATCTTTTAATATAGAAGGGTTCGTACTGAAGTTAAATTCACTTTCCTTTACAGGACAGTGGTAATTATATGTATAAATAGGTTGAGATGATTGCCAAGTAATACTTCCGGAAAAATAGTTTGCATAGTATGCTCCTACTTGAGGATTAGTTATAACTATTAGACCATGAGAATATATTACATTCCCTACTACTCTTTGTGGTTGAGAGGCTGAAAGAATTAAATTACCGTTGCTATCATCTATTAATGTTGTTTTGTAATCATCAAAACCCGGTATTACAAATTCTTCTACAGTTTCATTAATATATGTCTCTTCATCTTCTACATATTCGTCATCTTGTAACTCTACTGCACCACCGTATAACGTATCTATTTCTTCAGCAAAGCTTTCCGATGCATAATTACCAGAGGCATCGCTACTAGTAAAAGCATAGTTAGATGAAGATACTGATGTAGGAGGAGAAATAATAACGCTACCTGGTTTGATATAAACTCCAAATAGTTCTTGTGGGACTGATATTACTGTAAATTTTCCTTGTGCCCTTCTTTGATTAGCAGTATAAGAGCTTTGCATATAATTTTCATATGCTGAACCAGACATATCATTAGAGCTGGTTGTTGGCATACCTAAATCATTGTATCCAGAATAATATAGATGATTTATACTATTATATACTAATCTTGTATAGTGTTCGTAATTAGTACCTCCTAATCTTTTATCTCCGGTACTCGGTAACCATTCACCAGAACCAGAGATTCCTATATACGTTTCTACACCGAATTCATCATGTTGACTTCCACTAATAGTGAAAGTTTTATGAGCTACATACGATGTTAAGTATGAATCTTCTTTTTTTAATTTTTTGTAAGCAGCCATTCATTAATAATCAAGTTTGATTCTTATTAAGGCCTCTTTAGTAAAGTCTTTAAGTAATGGTTTAGATAATTTAGCTACACCTAATAGATCGTTATTATCATTATAAAGACCAACAGAAGTGATATAAGCCTGTGGGTTATTCACCATAGAGTTATGTCTTAACTCCCCTGAACCTGTAATATTAGAAGGATTATTAGAATAATTAAACTCGCTATTTCTAACTCTTACAAATACATAATTAGAGGATATCGTTTCTTCTGAATTTAATTTAAATGATTGTGCTGAGCCATGATTTAGAGCTCCAAATAATATTCCATTATTAGCACCATTATTATCAGCTGAACCTGTAGTAAAGTTTAAACTCGTTAAGTGGTTATCTAATGCTTGTCCGTTAAGTAGTATAACGCCGATATCTGGTAAGAATTTACCAAATGAACCTGCATAATTATTTGCAGTAGAATATCCGTTACCACCGTCAAATGATACTCCATTAGATCCAGATATGATTTCGTATACTCTACCTGCATCATTATATGCAACTGTAGATATTTGACCGCTGTTGTCAGTTAGTTCTAAAGTTTGAGAACCTGCATGTAGTTTTATATTAAAAGTACCAGGCATTAATTTTTCTTTATATCTAGCTCTATCAACAGAAATAGCAAAAAATCCTTTTGTAGATGGTAATCCTCCGAAAAGAATATCTTGTTCTTCGTCTCCTATAACTAACGATCTATATTGACCGTAAATAGTTGAAGAAGGTGATTTACCTGCAACGTTTGAATTAAACGGGCTAGAACCAACTCCTGAACTATTAGCATAAGCAATAGAAAACTGTACAGCAGAGTTAGATAAATCTGAACCTGTTTGATATACATTTAAGTAGTAGTCTCCACTTGTTGCTGACTCTTGTGTAGAGGAAGTAAAAAATGCAGAGAGTTCATACGTATCAGTACTCCATACGGTAGATGATATAGAATCTGAGCTTACAATTACGTCTTCGTTGTCGAATGGTTTAAATGACATATCTTATTAGTTTATTTTAGTTACGTTAATTGGAATCGTTACTCTAGCTCCACTATCTCTACCAATAATAGTGATTGTACTAGTTAAAGAAGTACTAGAAGATCCGTATAACGTGTTAATAGTTGTTCCTGTTAAGTTAATTGAAGTACCTATTACTGTTTTAGATACGTTAGTACCTAAGGTTGTAGTAGCATTTAGTCTTTCAGCATCAGCAGTGTTTATACCTACACCTGTAAAGTTAGAAAGTAATCTTACGTCTGCTATAGTAACGGTATATCCACTTGATTCAAATGCTTGAGAAGTTCCTAAAAAGTTCAATGTTTGAGGAGTAATAGTTAAAGAAGCTCCTTGCTTCAAAGTAATAGATGCATATCCTGCTTCTATTATAGGTAATTTAGCAGTACCTCTTGGTAAGGTAGCTAATTTATATTTCATTACTTGAGTTTCATCAGGAAATGCTTCTAACAATGGCATGTTTTCGATTGCCTCACCGTAATATGCAGAACCAGATGGGTGTGTAGTATTATACAGTGTATAGTCTATTTCATCATCTGCTAATGCGAATTGGGTGATACGAAAAGATCCATCTCCTCTCGCTAGTAGCTCTCTTCCTTTTTTGGTCAAGATTGCGTCGACTGTTACGACTGAGTTATTTAAGTATCCCATTTTCTAACTTTTTTATTTATTATAAATATATTGTTTTATACTTTTATTGTTGTTATGCTGGACAAGTAAACGAAGAAACAACAAATCCTCTATCACCTGTGTTAATTAATGTTCTATTATCTTTTACCCATATTCGTTTATTAGAAACAGAAAGTATTCTATTACCCTCTATTTTAAATATTTGAGTACCAGAAAATCTACTCACTACGGTTTGGTCACCGAACGATGCTTGTGCTGTAGTTCCTAAAAATGCTCTACTAACTATTATTTCTTTAATATTAAGCTGAGTAGTAGTTATACCTATGAAAGTTCTAGTTACATTAAGTATATTAAGTACTTGAACAGTCTCTTGATTACTACCTGAGGTTAAGGTTAAGAGTTCTCCTACTTCTAAAGTAGCTAAGTTTTGAGGTAACCCTCTTAATAAGAAAGAATTATCGCTATTAGAAGAAATTATATTTTGAGCAGTATTACCTGCTGTTGAATTATAGAGTGCACTACTTGTTATAGTTCCTACTTCAGAACTTAAAACTCCTGGTAGCTCTCCAGAACCTATAAATAAATAATCTTCTAATTCACCTCGATCTGATAAGCTCTGACCACATATAAAAGATGAAGTTTCCTCTAACCTATACTC
>Ga0163109_10000540_pt1 | contig 30397 bp, 34 predicted proteins | sample CRUFie1St13metaG_FD_108704 | JGI IMG/M metagenome (GOLD analysis project Ga0163109, IMG submission 108704) | Marine microbial communities from the Costa Rica Dome - CRUD Field 142mm St13 metaG | ecosystem: Environmental > Aquatic > Marine > Oceanic > Photic zone | place: Costa Rica: the Eastern...
ATTTATTATTTAGCTAATGTAAATGATAGTGAAGATATGTTACATACAGTTATTACGGGACCACCTGGTGTAGGTAAAACTAAACTAGGTAAAATAATTGGTGATATTTATTTTAATTTAGGTATTCTAAAAGGTAATAATAATAAAAAAAAAAGAAAGAAATCTAAAATTAAAGATTATAATTTTAGAATTGTAAAACGTTCTGATTTAATTGGTAAATATGTTGGTCATACTGCAGCTAAAACTCAAGAAGTAATTGATGAGTGTGATGGAGGAGTTTTATTTATAGATGAAGCATACTCTCTTGGTAATAATGAAGGAAAAGATACTTTTTCTAAAGAATGTATTGATACAATTAATCAAAATCTAACTGAAAATAAAAAAAACTTATTATGTATAATTGCTGGATATAAAGAATCTTTACAAAAATGTTTCTTCGCTTATAACGAAGGATTAGCAAGAAGATTCACTTTTAGATATGATATTGAAAATTATTCTCCTCAAGAATTAAAACTTATTTTTATTAAAATGATTGAAGAAATACACTGGTCATTAGAAAGTGCTGTTAATTATGACTTTTTCAAAACTAATTATGAAAAATTTAAACATATGGCTGGTGATATGGAAACTTTACTTTTTCACTGCAAAATTGAACACGCAAAACGAGTTTTAGGAAAATCAGATGATATAAAACGGATTTTAAATCAACAAGATATTGATAACGGATTAAAGAAATTTATTGATTTAAGAAAAAGTAATGAACCTAAGAATTATCTTAATCATTTGTATATTTAAAAATATATATATATATATATGGTTAATAAATATAAGTTTCCAATAGATTATAAATTATTAGGTGGAAGTAGCTCAAATTATACTAATTTGAATAATTTATTACTTGAATTAGTAAAAAAATATGAAATTAATTTATTAGAAATGAAAAATATTAATACAGAAGACACAATTTTTACGTATGCAATAAGAAATAAAGATTTAGAACATGTAGAATTTTTTGTTAATTCTTTAATAGGTAATATAAATACTAAAGACGGTTTTGGTCGGACACCATTACATATTGCTGCACAAACTGAAAATAATTCAGATATAATTAAATATCTAATTGATAATCAAGCTGAAGTTAATGCTTTAAATAAATTAAATTTTACACCTTTATTTGATGCTGTTCAACACACAAATAATGTAAAAGTTTTAATTGAAAATGGTGCTGATATTAATATTGTAGGAGAATATGGTTATACACCATTACGTCAAGCAGCATTTGTAGGTAACAATGATGTTATTGATTTTTTAATTGATGAAAATACTAATATTAATGCTGTAGATGAAGTAGGTAATACACCATTACATACTGCTGTAGAAAAAGGTCATTTAAATATAGTAGAAAAATTAATTAATAAAAATGCAAACATCAATCTAAAAAATATTTACGGTAATACACCATTACATAAAGCTATTATGTCAAATAATATAAATATAATAGAACTTTTAATTAATAATAATGCAAATGTTAATTCTATAAACAATGGTGGTAATATGCCATTACACGTTGCTTCATTGAATGGTAAAATAGATGTAATAAAAAGTTTAATTAATAAAAATGCAGATATAAATTTTAAAAATGACCAAGGTAATACACCATTACATATTGCAACATTCGAGAACAACATAGATACAATAGAATATTTAATTGATAAAAATGCAGATATTAATGTTCAAAATAATCTGGGTAATACAATATTACATTATGCTACATTTAAAAATAACAGATATTTAATGAGATATTTATATTTTAAAGGAGCTGATCCTAATATTTTAAATTACGAAGATCCTCCAATAATAGCATTTCCTGAAGATCAAAGATACATAACTTATCAATAAAAAGAATTATTATATTATGTATAATTAAAAATAAAAATAAATTTATTTAGTAGTTAAATAAATTTATTCAAGATAATATAGAGATAATTACAAAATTATTTAAGTTTACTAAAATATTTTTTTTTTTGTTCATCAGTATGAACATTTGCATTTACAAATACAAGTTTAGTATCGTTTAATAAGTTAATTTTAACATCTGAGTTTCTAAAAATACCATTTTTCAAATGGCTAATTACAAAAGATTTCATAAGTAAATCTAAATTATCTTCGTGTATTTCATCTGATATTTTATTATTTTTGTAATCTTCTATTAATTTATCAAATTTAATCATATTTTTTGGTATAGGGAATACTAAAACCATTTTTTCATTAGATATTTTTGAGCTTAAATTAACATACATTAATGGAAATTCTAATTTTTTTAAATTTTTATCATTATTTAATTTTACATAATCTAAATCTTTTTTATTTTTAATATAAAAAAAAATACATTTATTAATATCTAAAATTTTTTTACCACCTGTTTGTAAAATAACATCTTTCATATATTTATAGTAATATAATTTTTTTATAAAAATAATACATGTTTTCTTCTGTCTAATTTAATTAAATGAGAATTTTCTTTAATCTTATTTTTTAAGGATATAGTATTATTTATCATTAAATCTAAAAAAAATTTTAATCTAAATAATTCAATATTATTTATTACATTAATGTAATCCTCTATACTATTTAGTTGATATAATTTTTTGATGTACCTTTGCTTAAATATAGAATAATTATTTACAATTATTAATTTGTTATTTTCACTAAATGGATCAATATAATTAATATTTTTTTTTGCTAATTTATCAACTCTTTGCATCATACACTGAATTAACATACTCCTTAGCTCTAATTTATTTTTTATAACTCCTAAATCATTTAATATTGATATTGCATAAGTTTTATTTTTACAATAATTGACATGATTAAAATTTTCATTCATTAAACCCTCCAATTCATAACTTTTTACTTTTATCTCATTTGATTTTAAATAATTTTTTATTTCATCTATATCATTAACACTTAATACACTTTTTAAAAATTTATCCTTTAATATATATTTAATTTTATAAACACCATATATTAATTTAATTGATTCAATAAATATATTATTATTTTCAATTTCATTTAACCATTTTTTAAAATTTAACTCGTTAATTAAAATTTTATTTTCTATAGTATCATCAATATGCCCAATATTATAAATACTATCTAATAAATCTATATTTTTATACATTTTTTTAAAACATCTTCTAATTAACTCTTCAACAATATATTTATATTCATCTTCTTCACCACAAATTAAATAATCAAATAATAAATCATTAATATTTAATTTATACTTTTCTTTTAATGAAACTTTTTTAATGTAATCCATTTTTTTAAACAACTTTGTACATGTAAAATATAATGAAAATAATAAATTAATCCATTTATCAGATCTATAATTCAAATCACTAAAACTTAAGTTAATCATTTTTAATAATACTACTTTATAAATCTTATTCATATCATTACAATATAATAAAGGATTTCTATTAAATAATAACCCAAAATTATAATTTTCATACAATTTTACTAACTCCCAATGCTTTTCATCTATGTATAATGGTAATATACAATTTCCATTTCCTATACCATTACCACTTATCGATACACTAAACTCATTTGTTAATTTATAACTTTCTATAATTTGATCTAAACCAACTATACTTGTTGTGATATCAGCTACTGTTATATTTTCATAACTAAAATAACACTTATTTAACTCAGTTGGTTTAACATTAATTAGTAATCCCATGATATTACCACAATTTAATTCTTCTTTCCAATCACTTCTACTTATAATTGAATTATATAAATCAGTTGATTCATCTTTTATATTTTCATCTACTTTTATGTTCTTAAATTTTATAATATCATCTAATAATAACAAACTTAATAAATCTTTACTATACTTCAAATCACTAATATTTATAAAATTTAACATTTCTCCTAATAAAGAATTATCAAATTGAATTTCTGATAAATCATATAATAACTTCTTAAATATATTAAAATCATCTACTTGACTATTATTTAATACTTCAATTATTTCTTTCATATTTAGCTTAGTTTTGAAAAATATATTCATAAACATTTCATAATATTTATTTATATCCATACCTAATGTTATTCCAATTTCTAATAAATCAATAATATTTATTATTATATCAATATCAAATGATATGTTTATTAAATATAAATAATCACTTAAAGTATTTAACAAAATATCCCTTTTTAACTCAAATTTAATTATATTATTTGTATTTAACTCATTTTTTGATTCGACAATTTTAAAATTATCTGATTCATTCTTACTTATAATTTGAAATTCGTCATTACAAACTAGCAATTTTACATCATTTAATATTAATATATTATTAGTTTTTTTCTTCAATAAATATGATATATTTATATCTTTTAAATCTAAATCAATATATAATTTCTTGTAATTTGATAAATTAAAATAACTAAATTTTCTATTCTTTCTTAACTCTAATATATAATAATTATTATGTAATACTCCTGATAACATAATACTTATTTCTAACATCTCTTTATATAATGTATTTTATTCACTCTCATTATCAGATATATCTATATAATCTGATAAATTATCAGATGAAGAGTCATCTGTTTCCATATCTGTTGATTTCATTGGTTTTTTTATAACAACATTATTATTTAATATAAGTTTATTTTTATTATTAAGTAAAATTTTATTTTTTTCATTAGGTTTTTCATTTTGTAAATTTCTTATATCTGATAAAATTTTCTCTCTTTTTTTATCTAATTCATTTAATTTATTTTGTGCAGATGAAATCTCTTTACAAATATTGATGTAATCTAATTTTAATTTTTCATAATCATTTTCATTAGTATTAATTTTTTTTTTTGGCATTTATATTGATTATAAATATATTTTTAAATAATTATATTAATTTTTTCAATTTTTAAAACAAGTTCAAAAGGACAATATTCGTCAATTTCTAAATTATAAATTTTATGATTTACTATTCTCATATGGTATTTATTTTTTAAATAATCATTTATATTATCAATATTATTAATTATTTTTTTAGAATAGGCGAATATGTAACTTTCTTGTTTGTTATTATTAAAATTAGTGATTAAATTATTAATTTCAGATATGTTTAACAATTCTTTAATATTATTTGTGTAATCAAAAAACGTTCCAATAATTAGATGTATTTTATCATCGCTTTTACAAATGTAATCGAATAATTCTTTAACTTGTTTATCTCTAATATTAATAAAATTAATTTGTTGAATTTCATCTGGAATAATCTCAGTATTATAAATATTTAGTTTGATATTATTATAACATAATTTTATATGTTGAAAACCATATAAATTTTTATTTAATAAATTATAATCATTTGTATCATAAATGTAATCATTTTTTTTTAAAATATTTAAATTTGTTAAAATTAATAATTTTAAATTTTCTGAATAAAAATAATTTAGTTTAGTATTTTTCAAATCAAAATTTATATCTTGTATACAAAAAATTACATCTTTATTTACAAAATTATTTATAAAGTTTAATAATACATTATTACTTAAATTAGAATTATTATTATTATAATTATAGGTAACAATATGGAGATTAGAATATTTTTTAATCTTACTAAATTTAAGTCCCATATTAAACTTATTTAATAAATTAATTTTAATATAGGTTAAATTATTTATGTAAATAAATATATGAATAATCTATTATATTTTAATAATAATACTCCAAATTATGAATATATATTAAAAGAAATTATTATAGATAATAATTTATCTAATTTAAATGATTTGTTTACTAAAGATGAATTTGATGTAATTTTTATTAAAACTAAAAATGATTTTATTGAATTACTTAATGAATTTAAAAAGAATAATATCAAAATTATTTACAATAATTGTGATTACAAAATTAGATATCAATTATATGTAGATAATATTAATAATTTAATTAATAAAATTAATACTATTTTTAACGAAAATTATTTTAACTTTAAATATATTAATTGTTGTCCTCAAAAAAATGAAAAAATATTAAACTATTTTTCATTTAATAAAATAGATAAATCCTTTAAAAAAGAATTTTATTTACAAAGTATTAACCTCTACTTCAATAAAAATGATTTATCTATTTATATTATTATTAATAACATTAACAAAAATAAAAAAATTACTATTACTAAACCAATATGCATCAATGATGATAAAATTAAAAAATCACACTTTAATCAACTTATTAATTATATTAATAATATAAATATAACTAACATTTCTAACTATATTTTCAAAATTTATAAATAATAAATACTATTTGGTGATAAATGAAAATATGGAAATAATTTATATACAAATGGTCCATAATAAAATCTATTACTTTTAAATGGATCTCCTCTTAAATCATAAGACATATTTCTTGTTAATCTTGTTTGCAATGGAATCCATCCGTATCCTTCTTTTACTTTTGTAAATTTTAAAATAATAATGATTATTAAAAAAAATATTAATAAACTTTCTAACTTATTCATATATAATATATATATATATTTTATACATACATACCAAAAGGAATAATTATATCTTTTTTTTTCTTATTATTTTTAAATAAATCAAAACCTAATTTAATATCATTTAATATCATTTTTTTCCTTAGTTCTGGTTTTTTTCCAAAAATTCTTGTAGAATGAGCAATTTTTGAACTAAATAATAACGTCTCCATATCTCCTCCAAAGTTTTTAAAACTATCATAATTTTTTTGAAAAAATTCATTTAATTTATTTTTATCATCTAAATTTAATGATTCATCTAATATCCATTCATTATCTAATAATTTATTAATAAAAATTTGACCTAATTCTTTATAATCATATGAATCAATAACATACTTAAAAGGAAATCTTCTCACTAAACCTTCATTATAATTAAAAAAACATTTATCTAATTCATTTTCATATCCAGCTATAATTACTGCAAATTTACCCTTATTCTCTGTTAAATTTTGATTTATTGTATCTATACATTCTTTTGAATAAATATCTTTTTTATCATCATTTCCTAATGAATACGCCTCATCTATAAATAAAACACCCCCTAATGATTCATTTATCATTTTTTGAGTTTTTACCGCTGTATGTCCTATATACTCTCCTATTAAATCTGATCTTCTTGCGATTTTAAATTTAAAATCAATATCATCTCCAGTTAAAGGACATTTATATTTTTTTTTGTTGTCACATTTAATTACTCCTAATTTAAAATATATTTCAGCTAATAGATGAGCTAATTTAGTTTTACCAACACCAGGTGGTCCAGTTATAACTGTATGCATCATATCTTTTTCTTCATCTAAATTTAGTAAAAAATATAAAATTTGATTAATAATATTTTTTTTTACATTTTTCATACCTACAAAATTTTTAAACTTTAGTAATGGATCTTTCATTAATTTAAGTTTCTTAGTATCAAAACTATATTCTTTTTTATCGTCTAATAAATCTATTAATTTTAACATTTTATCTAAATCATTTATTTCATCTTCGATTTCAAAATAATTTTTATTTAAATCAATTTTAAATGAATTAATTTCTTCTAATTTTTCTTCTTTTTTTTTAACTAATGGTTCATCTAAAGATATTTTCATTAAAATGTCATTAAAATTAGGTAACGGAAATTCTAAGTTTGTTTTAGTTTCTAAAGGAAAAATTTTCATAAAAGTATTATCTATTGAATTTAAAGAATTTTTTTTTTTATCTAGTTTATTATTATTTTTTTTTTTTCTTTCAAAATTAAATTTAGGATACTCTGAATTATTCATTTTATATATGATAATATTTTTTATTATTTAAATTATTTTATTAAATTAAATTCAATTCAATAAATTATTTTAAGAAATATTTATATATATTGAATATGTATTACATTATTAATATCATAGATACTAATTTAGAAATCGTATTTAATGAAGAAAATGATGCATTTGATTTTGTATTAAATCATTTTATAACAAAAATTTTAACAGTAAATAATATTAAATCAAATAATAAATTATTTGGTGAACTAAAATTTGATTTAAATGATATTGAAATTAAAAAATTTAATAAGTTATGTTCATATCACTATGATATAATATTATTTAGTTTTGATAATTTCACTTTTTATTATAAAAAATTAAATTCTAAAATTCATTATGATAATGAAAAAATTAATACATTAAAAAATTTATTTAATAAAGATTTAAATTATAATTATAATTGTGAAAAAGATATTACATTAATAGAAGAATTATATAATGAAGATAGTTTTATTGAAGAATTAGATTATAGTAATGAAGAAATTACTAAACAACAAGAAGTAATAAAAAAATTAAATAAGAAAAAAGAACTATTAGAAGAAATAAATACTAAATTTAATGTGGATTATGATTTATATTTTAAAATTAAATCAGATTTTAAGGAAGTTCCAGAAATATTCAAATTTAAATATGAAGTTTTTTCTGAAATGGAAAATAATAATTTTATAAGTGATAAAGAAAAATCTAAAAAATATTATACTGAAAATTATAATAGAATAAATAAAAATATAGGTAGCTCTATATTTTCAAATATTTTCTTTCAAACTGAAAAAGAAGAATCTTTATAATATCTTTCTATACTTAACATTTTGAAATTTTTTATTGTTTGATTTTACAAAATGAAATTTATCATGTTCATTTCTCTTACTATACATACATAAATTATTTAGTTCATCATACATATGTTTTATAACAAAAGATATTGTATTAATACATCTCATTATTTCCTTATTTTGAATTTCATCTTCTTCTTTATAATATTTATTAATACATTCTATTAATGATAAACAATCAGCATATATCATATTATGAGGATAATGATCTGCATAACATCCTTTTTTCCCAGATTCATAATTATAATTACAATTTTGTTTAAAATTACAAAATTTATAAGAACTTCTAATTATTTTATCTTTTTTTAAATATTCTAAATTATGATTAAATAAGTTTTGTTTAATTTTTTCAGATAAATATTTAGATGAATCTCTTAAATAAATTATATTTTTTATAAAAAAATTTTTATTAATTAAGTTATTTTGTATACTTTTACTAATATAGGAAGAAATTAAATCTTGATTTTTTAATATTTCTAAGGAGGTCATATTTGAAAATTTATTATTTTGTAATATTTTATCTATTTCATTTAATATTTTTTCATTATTTAAACTAAAATCGATTAAATTTAGATCATGTGTTTTAATTTCTTCTTCATTATCTGATTCATAATCACAACAATTTTTATTTGAGTAGTATTCATTCCAATTAATTAATTGACTCCATCTTTTATCTCGCATTTATATATAAATAAATAATATTTATTTAAATATAATATATGTCTGATGATGATATTTATATTAGATTATCTAATCAAGGTATTTTAAAGAAAGAGAGTGATTTGAGAAAAAAAAAAAGAAATATAAAAAAAAATATAACTTTAAAAAAAATATTATATAGAAATTATTCTTCGGACGAGGAAGATTATTTAACAGAAACTATTACAAAGAAAGAAATTAAGAATTTTAAATTAGATGAAATAATTAATCATAATACAAATGAAGATTATATTAAATCTTTAAAATTAAAATTTAAGGAATTAGATGGTTATGAATATGTTAGTATTAAAGATTTACCAATTATTAAATTAGGTGGTTATATAAGATGTGTTACATTAGATGAAGAACTAAGATGGGGAGGAATTTTATTAAAAATAAATAATTTAAAAGATAAAGAAAATTTAGAATTTGTATTAAAAAATACTAATAATCAAATTTGGAAAATTTCATATTATAATTACTATATTTTTTATAAAAAACAAACAACAAGAAATGATATGTTAAAACAAATACTTTTAAATAAAATAGATAGTTAATATATATGAAATTATTAGAAATAGCTCATAGAGGATATTCTGAATTTTATAATGATAATACATTAGAAGCTTTTGAAAAAGCTATTATTCATAAATTTGATATGATTGAATTAGATATACAATTAACTAAAGATAACAAAATTATAATTTATCATGATACATATATTAAAAATAGTAATAATTCATACTTTATTATAGATCTCACATATGAAGAAATAAAATCTATAAATAATAATATACCATTACTTACTGATTTTTTTAATTATTTAATTAAAAATAAAAATAATAATTTCCCATTATATTTAGATATTAAAGGTACTAAAAGAATTGTACCATATTTAATTAGCTTAATAAATAAAATAAAAAAAAAATATGATATTAATAAATTATATATTGGTAGTTTTAATATTCTTATTATTGAACAACTACATAAACTTAATGATAAATTAAATTATGGCATTATATCTGAAACAATGTTTACTTCAGATATTACAAAATTATTAATTTATAAGTATAATTTAAAATTCTTTTCTTTTCATTGGTCTGTACTACAACATGATGAGATTAATTTTTTAAAGGAAAATAATGTTCTAGTATTTAGTTATACAAATAAATTTGATATTATTTTACAAAAGATGAAGCAGTATAATTTAGATGGAATAGTAACAAATTACAAAATATTGAAAAATTAATTTTTTTATCATTATATAGAATAAAAAAAAATGATGACATCTCCATTTATATTATTATATTTAATTTTGAATAGATACGTGTATATATTATAATATTGAAAATTAATTATATTTATTATTTAAATTCTAAATATATAAAAGGTGTAAAATGTTTGATGAAATATTGAATAAAAAAAATGAATTAGTTAGAGAAAAATATGAATTAATTAAAAAACTAAAATTATTAGAGGAAGAAATTACAAATAAAAAAAATGATATGGCAAAATTATGTAAAACAATAAATAATGGACATAAATGGATTACAGTAAGAGAAAATTGTGTATACGGAGAAAAATTTACATATTGTAAATTTTGTAAAATAAATTTATATGGAAATAGTTTTTATGATTAAATAGATATAAAGAAATATATGTTAAATATTTTTATAATGAAATTAAAATTATTATCATTTATTAGTATTTCTTTTCATAGTTTTTTTTTAGATCAAGAAAAATCTATTGAAAAGTTTTGGAAAGACGATAAAAATATAAATTTTGGTTATTATGATACTGTTGGTAATATTTATAAAATTGATAATAACACTAAAACTTCAAAATTATTATATAATAATATAAATTTTTTAAATGAATTTAAATATATTGATGATTATCATTTAATTAATTTTAGTAATGATGAATGTGAAAATTCTTGTATAATTAAAAATGATTATATTAAATCATTAAAATGGAATGACACAACATTACATGAATCTATATTTAATAATAATTATTATAGAATTAATTTTTTTGGTGATGTATATATTAAAAATTTAATAGATAAAAGTACTATTAATATTAATATAAAATTATATGATACAAATTACTATCAAAAAATTGTTAATTATAAACAATATGTATTTACAATTAATGATAAAAATGAGCTAAATATCTATGATTCCAATTATAAATTTTTAGAAAAATTATCATATAAATTGAAAGAAACGAATATTGTAAAAAAATTAATAGTTAAAAAATTTAGTACATATTATATTGTCATAATATTATATGCAAATAATAAAATTGATATTATTACTATTAGTTATATTGAAAATAGTAAATCATTTATATTTTATAATAAGAATTTTCTTGATTCAAAAATAGATGTAATTGATTTTGAAGTTAAAGATAATTTACTTATTTTAAGTTCAAATAAAAAAATATATTTTTATAAATTTAATCCATTTGCGGTTAGTGTACAGAAGTTAATAGATAAAAATTTATCTATCCCTTATTACACATCAATTATGTGTTTGGATAAATTTTTGTTATTCAACAATTATACTTTTATACCTTATATTTTAATCAATTATAATGATTAGGTATTATAAAGTTCAATATCGATACCATCATCAACTTCAAAGTATTGGTATAATTTTTCACAAAAACTGACAACGTTTCTTCTGAAAGTATTGTCTGTATATTTTGAAATATTATGTTCAATTTCATATTTTCTATTTATGGTAAAATATGATTTATCAATTTCATAATGAAGAATATGTTTTTGATTTACGGTTAAGTCTCCGTATTCATTATTAGATAATATGTATGAAGCTTCTTCTACATCACTTTGAAATTCATTTAAGTAATCTTCATATTCATCTTCATCTTCATATTCATCAGGATCATTAAGAGTAAGAATAATATAAAATATTGGTGACATTTTAATTATTTATTTATTTATTTGTTTTTCTTGAAAACTTTTCCTTACAAATTGTAGTTTTATTGATTTGTTTTGTTTTATTTTATTTTTAGGTTACTTAAAATTTTATAGGAAATCCTAATAATTTAATTTTTCAATTTTTTATTAATAAACGGATATTTTTTTTATATTTGAGGAAGAGTAATAATCGTTATTATTGAGAATAATTAGATTATTTTTATTATTTATATAATCATTTTTTAGGATAAAAACTTCATTTTTTGATAATAGTCTATTATAAATATAATTCAAATAATTTATAATTAAATCTTTATTTTTTTGATCATATAATTTATATTTATCATAAAAAAAATAAATTATATTATCGTATATACCAAAAACTAAATAATTAGGATATTTTTCATATTTTATATTTTCATAATATAAAACTTGTTCTAGATCAGATAAATTAATTTTTCTAAATAATTTTGTATTTTGATTCATTTTTTTAAATAAATAATTATATGCTAGATTAAAAAATTATCAATTTTTTATGTACAAATTATTTAATTTGTTATTAATTATAAATGAAAAATGAGATTAATAAAAAATGGGATATAAGTATAATTAAAGATAAAATTAAAGTATTAAAAAATAATGAGATTTATAGAATAGGTGATGTATTATGTATTAATAATAAAAATTCAGCAATAGTAAAAGAAATTATGTCTAATGAAATTTATAAAGATAAATTACTTTATCAATATTTTGATAATGAATCAAATGACTTTTATGAAATATTAATAAAAAATAAAAATGTAATTGATAAATATTTTGATGATAATTATATTGTTATGCATATTAGATTAGGTGATGATTTAAATGGTAGATGTCTTACTAATTCAAATAAAAATAAGTTTTTAGAAAGGTTAAAACAATTTGATTTGAATAAAAAAGTAATTATAATAACTGCGATGCATTATGGTCATAACTTAAATAGTTCAAAATTTTATTCAGGAAAAACGTATTGTTATAATGATAAAAGTTATAAAGAGAATATAGATAAAATTCATAAATTTATATCAGAGATGGATCATGAATTATATAATATAATATCAAATGAGAATGTAGATTTAGATTATTTAAATTTAGTATTTTGTGAGAATTTGGTAGCGTTAGATTCAGCTGGTGGTTTTGCTAAATCAGTAATAAAATTTCATAAAAAATATAAAAATGAAAAAATATAATTATTATTTATAATATGAAAAATAGTATAAATAGTAAATGGACATTAGATTTAATAAAAAATAAAGTTAAGATATTGGAAGATAATGAAGTGTACAGAATAGGGGATATATTATTATGTGATTGTTATAATCATAAAAATAGTATATTAGCTAAAGAAATATTGTCAAAGGAAATTTATAAAAATACTTTACTTTATAAATACTTTAATTCTAGTAATAGCTTTTTAGAAATTTTATTACAAAATAAAAATAAAGTTAATAAATATTATGATAACAATTATATTATCTTACATATTAGAACTGGAGATGATCTTATAAAAAGGGGACTTACACAAAAAAATATTAATTTATTAATATCGAAATTAAATCAATATTCTTTAAATAAAAAAGTCATTATTATCACAGCATTACATTATGGACATTCTAAAAAATCGACATTATTTGATAGCAAAAAATTTATTTATAATGAAAATAATTATAAAACTAATATTGAAAAAATTCATTTACTAATTTCACAAATTAATCATGAAGTAGAAGATATTATTTCAAATAAAGATATAGATTTAGATCTATTAAATTTAGTATTTTGCAAAAATTTAGTAGCTTCAGAAACATCAGGTAATTTTGCTAAAATAATTATTAAATATCACAATTATTTAAAAAATTAAAAAAATTAAATATCATATATATATGTTTAATAATAGGAAATTTAAAAAATCAAATAAAAATAATTTCTTATAATATATTAGCTCCATTAGTTATTAAGAGTAATGTTCAGTTGTAGAAATTATATAATTAAAATAATATGAACTTCTTTTTACTCTTCTTTTTTAATTTTGCTGTAAAATGTCTTAGAATAGGTGGTTCGTATTCAATCTCTAAACCTTTTAAATTCTTTAACTTGGGAATTATTTTTTTAAAAATAGATACTAAATAATCCATATGTGAATTAGTATATACACGTCTAGGTATTGTTAACCTTAAAAATTCATAATCACTTTTTTTTTGCTCATTTGTCCTTAAATCTCTACCTAATAAAAATGAACCTATTTCTACCGATCTAATACCACCTTCTAAATATAACTCATTTGCTAATACTTGTGCTGGGAATTGTTCAGGTGGTATATGAGGTAATAATTGTTTTGCATCTATAAAAACTGCATGACCTCCAACTGGATATTGAATTGGTACATTTAATTTTCTTAATTCTTCTCCTAAATACTCAATTTGATTAATTCTATATTTAAGATAATTTTCATCCATACCTTCTTTCAAACCAATCGTTAAAGCTTCAATATCTCTTCCTGCTAAACCACCATAAGTAATGAATCCTTCAAATGGTACACACCTCTCACAAACTTTTTTATACAATTCCTCATTATTTTTAACACAACATAATCCACCTATATTTACTAATGCATCTTTTTTTGATGACATTAACATAACATCCGCATAAGAAAACATTTTTAAAACAATACTTTCAATAGAGGAATTTACATAATCTAATTCTCTAGTTTTTATAAAATACGCATTTTCACAAAATCTAGCACAATCTATTATTAATGGAATATTATATTTTTTCGCAATTAATGAAGTTTTTTTTATATTATCCATAGATACAGGTTGTCCTCCTACAGAATTACAAGTAACTGTTAAAATAATTCCAACTACATTATTACTTCCTCTACTAATTACTTGATCTTCTAATTTTTTTAAATCAAAATTACCTTTAAATGGATGATAATTTAATATATCTTTTGATTCATCACAAATTACATTTATTGGATCACAATCTGTAAGTTGAACATGAGCAGCAGTTGTATCAAAATGATAATTAGATAAAAAACATGGTCTCTCAGTAAATTTTTCTTTTTTATCATTATACAAAATTGGAAATAATAAATTTTCTCCAGCTCGACCTTGATGACATGGTATGGTATAATCGTAATTAAAAATTTCTTTAACTGTATTTTTTAATTTATAATAACTCTTTGAACCAGCATAAGATTCGTCTCCTATCATAATATGAGCCCATTGCTTGTCTGACATAGAACCTGTACCAGAATCAGTTAATAAATCAATATAAACATCTTCTGATTTTAACATAAATAAATTATAATACGCTTTTTTTAAAGCTAATTTTCTATAATCTTTAGTTGTTTGTTTAATTGGCTCTACCATTTTTATACGGAAAGGTTCTGGAATATTCATAATATTATAAATTAATTATGTTTTTAAATAATAATTTTATTATTATATAAATTATATGAGTAAATTAGGTGATGATAATTATAAAAGACCAAAACAAACATATACAGATAAATTAACAGATGAAGATATTAAAGCAAAATTAGAAGATTATATAGAAGTAGATGACATATCAAAAGTTCCGTTAAATACTCATGTTAGATATTTTACAGAAAAAATTAATGATAAAAAAAAGAAAGAGAAAGTATTTAGATTAGGAGGATTTTTATTAAATAAAAGTAATTACGAAAAATATGTTATTTTAAGTAATGTACCTGAAACTGGTTTTATTAATCCAATTAAAAAAACGTGGTCTGTAAATACTAAAACATCTATATTTTATAAAAAACAAACCATTGATGAAATTAAAGAAGAATATGAATTAGAAATTGAAGAATTAAAAGACCAAATTAAATTTTTAAAGAAGGAAATTAAGAAATTAAAAAGTAAAAAATAATTTTAATTTTATATAAACAATAAATGTAATTTTAATATAATGAATGATATAACTATTAAAATTGCTGTTGCTGGTAATGTTGATTCAGGTAAATCTACATTAACAGGAGTTTTAATGAATAATAAATTAGATGATGGAAGAGGATCTAGTAGATCTTTAATATTAAGAAACAAACATGAAAAAGAAACTGGACGTACATCATGTATATCACACAATAGTTTTAGTGAGGTAGTGAATGATAAAAGAAAGATATTATCATTAATAGATTTAGCTGGTCACGAGAAATATTTAAAAACAACAATTTTTGGTTTATCTGGTTTATTTGCGGATTTTGGTTTAGTATTAGTTTCAGCGAATATGGGAATTACTCAAATGACGAGGGAGCATATGATGTTATTATTATTTTTAAAAATCCCATTTGTAATTTTAGTAACTAAGATTGATATGGTACCGGAAAATATAAAAAATTTAACAATAAATAAGTTAAAAAAAATGATGAATATTCAGATGTTTAATAAAAAATCATATATATTTCCAGAGGATGAGAATAAATTTAAAGATGAGATGATTAAATTTAGTAATTTACCGAATAATTTGAGTACATTCATCCCTATAATACCTTTATCTAATAAAACTGGTGTTAATATAAATAATTTAAAAAGTTTTTTATTAAATTTAAGTCCAAAGGATCATTGGATGAATGAAAATATAGATGGAACGATAATGTATATTGATTCAAAGTTTAATGTAAAAGGTATAGGATTGGTAGTATCAGGTACAGTAAGAGGAGATCCAATTAAAATAAATGATAAACTATGGATAGGTCCTATAAATGACAAATTTATTCATTTTAAGGTTAGGTCTATTCATAATAATATTAGAGAAAATGTAAATCAGTTAAATTCGAATGATGCAGGTTGTATAGCTATTAGATTTATAAATAAGGAGATAATAACAAAAAATCAAATTAGAAAGGGAGTAATAGTAATAAGTAATGAAAATTTTAAAAAAAATGTAGTAGAAAGTTTTAAAGCAGAAATTACTATATTAAATCATTCAAGTACTATAACAGATAATTACACACCTGTTATTCATTGTGGTCTGGTAAGACAAACAGCCAAAATTAATATATTAGAAATTAATGATAAAAAGAGTAATGTATTAAGATCGGGATCTAAAGCGATTGTTAAATTTAAATTTTGTTATAAAAAAGAATATTTAGAAACTGGAAAAGTGTTTTTTTTTAGAGATGGAAATACAAAAGGATATGGTACTATTTTAGAAATATTTCCTAATATATAATATAGATGGATGAAAATATTAAGCCAAATACATTAAAAGTTGATGATGATATTAATGATTTACATTTTAAAAATAAAAATTTAAATAACTTAAGTAATATAAATAATTTAGATGATTTTGTTTGTGTATTTGAAAATAATGGAATAGAATACCCAAAATTAGCAATGGGTTTACAATATAAAATTGCAAGAACAAAAGGAGAGAAGAAAGATATTTGCGAGTCTAAAGGAAGATTAAGTGGTGAAGGATTATTATTTATAAAAAAAGATGAATGGATTAATCCTGATACATCAGAATATGAATGTGGAGTATTTAATTTAGATGGAACTAGAAAAAAATATACTAATCCTACTCAAGATCCAAGAAAATTTCCATCAACGAAGTTGTGTGATAAATATTATGATATAAATAATGGAGCTGATTTTTACACAAAAATGATTCCTAAAAAATTAGATAGTCCATTTGTTGATTTAAGAGAACCTGAATTTGATAAAGAAAAACAATATAATTCAATTAAAAAAATATTTTTTATAATATTATTTTCTATTCTTTTTTTCACTTTTTACTTTATATATAAATTTGAACTTAAAAGACCTTATGATTTTTATGATCATCTGAAAAAAATAATTTTTAATAAAGTTATTATTTCTTTTATAATAATCGGTATATATATAAATATATTTTGTCCATTTAATATGTGTTATTTATCAAATGATTCATCATTATTTAGAAGAGATATAAATAAATTTATGAAAATTACCTTTTGTAATTTTACAAAAAACAATATAAGTAATGTAGGTTTAAATATATCAAGTTTGTATGATAACAGTGATTTGATAAAAAATTTTGATACTATAATTGCATATTTGATAGATATAAATACATTTATAGAAAGACCTATGAAGTATTTAAATAATAAATTATGTAATAGATGTGAGGTTAAAAATTCCTGTATTTTAAGAAAAGGATATTATAATATTAAAATAGTCAAACCAGAAATAATAAATTATTTTTCTAATAATAATAATGTATTAAATGAAATAAATAATAAATTCAAATATAAAAAAGTTAGTAATTATTTAGTACCATATAATAGTGGAACTATTATTCATTTAAAATCTGATAAAAAGGATTTAAATAATAGACTATTTATGTGTTGTTTATCAATGAATGGAAAATCGTCTATTGGTAGAGGTAGATTAAATGGAATTAATGGTTATGATTATGTTTATCATTGGATTAAGTTAAAAGATAGAGATGGTGATATAGAGTATAAAAGTGATATAAGTTTATTAAGAATAAAAATGTGTAAGGATAGTTATAGAATTTTATCAGTTGATAATAATTATGATTTAATAGATTATAATATATCATTACCAATAAGTACTTATATTAGTTTATTTGAAAAAAATAATTTTGATTATACAGAATATCCATTTTATCCAAATTTTTCAATGGACGAGTTAAGAAAAGATAGGACTTATAATTTAAAACCGAATTTTATAAAGAGGAAGATAGTTAGAATTTATAAATATCATACTTCTAATCCTTGTTTAAAATTTAAAACAAAGAATGTTACTGTATATAATAATAATATTTATAGATATGATTACAAAAATTCAAGAAGATTTAAGTTCGCTAATTATTTTGAAAAATATATTAATAATTCATTAAATTTATTGTTAAAATTAGATGAAATAAATGATTATCATAATGATGATGAAGATGATAATGATTATTTAACTTTTTATAATGTTAAACATGATAAAATTAATAAAGATTTTTATTTAAATAGTAGTTATAATTTAGATATGGATTTAATTGATAAAAATATTAATTTAGAGGATGATTTAGATGATTTTATGTATAAATTAAATTTAGAATTTTCTAATTTAAATTATATTCAAAGAAGTTTAATAAGAGAAAATATAAGTAAAAAATTATTAGATAATTATAATAAAGTAAAATTTGATAATTATATTTTTGAGAATAAAAATAAAGTAATAAATAGTAATACAAAAGAAATTAATATAAATAATGTTAAGTTTAAAGAGTATTATATAATGCAAGAGTTTAAAAAAGATCATTGTTATGAAACCATAGATTATTTACAAGATGGGATTGTAAATAAATGTATTTTTTGTAAACAAATTTGTCATATATAAGTCTAACATTTTATCAAAAAACGATTTAATAAATATTCTATTAAGTAACTTATAAAATCTAGTATATATTTTTATTAAATAAAATTATTTTAATAAAATTATCTATTCTCAAAACCTAATATAAATAAATATATAAAAAATATGTAAATTAATACAATTACAATATTCTTTATACTAAAGATTATTGTACCTTTTAAATTATCATTACTACATTTGACTATCTTATTTTTATATAATCTATCTAATAAATAATTTAATTTTTTATCTCCAAACCATACATAATTATAAGAATCTAATATATGTAGTTTTACATCGTTACCTCTTTTATCTAATACTATCGGTACCCAATGTTTTACTAAATTTATATCATTTATATAAAATATAAAACACACCTTATAAGATTTTTTTCTTTTTATATCTTCTAATCTTATTAATTCTTCCTTAGATAAGATTTCATTATCTAAATATGTTATAAAAACATTATTCAAATTATAAAAATTATTTGCTATTTTTATTAAATCATCTTTACACAATTTATTACTTTTATAAATATTCATGTAATTATTTAATTCCTTATTTAACTCTTTCTTTGATATTAATAATTTGTAATTTTTAGTGCTTTTAATATTATATACATAATTTTTACTTTTTATATTATTATCGTTTAATAATTTTAACATATTTATACCATTTCTTATTGCATGATAACCACATGTTGAATCAAATAATTCTTGTTTTGGTAAATACGAATTCCAAGTATGACAAGTTAATTTAATCATATATTATATTTATATAATTATATTTACTTGATCTAAATATGTTATCATTCTCATTCTACAACAATATCTAGTTAAAGAAATTTTATCTAATAACTTTTCTATATTCTTTTCTTTCTCTTTTTTTGATAACTTCTTGTTATTCTCTATTTTTTCTTTTTCTTCTTCAAAATAAATTTGCTTATCTGCTAATAAATTATTACAAGTTGGACATGTAGCATACAACATCTTATATATATATAAATTATTTTTCTTTAAATATAATTTATTCAATTTTATTATTTTAAATTTAAAAAATTAATATTTTCAGAACCATATAAATTTCTAATTTTAACATTTCTTTTTAATTTATTGTTTAATTTATATTTATCTTTTGTTGATAAAGAATTTATAAAAAACATTGGAAGTTCTATTTCATTACAATATCTTTTATCAAAATTTATTTCTGTTAATTTTTTTAATATCTGCTCATAAATTAAATCTACTAAAGTTTTATTCATTATTTATTAGTTAATATCTTAATTATAAAAAAAAAATATTTTCAATTTTTATTGTTTAAAATATAACAAATTTAATGTTCATCATCATCGTCATCATCATCATCATCAATTAATGATATTATCTCATTATTATCTTTAGATGATTTTGATCTATTAAAATGTAAATTATTTGTATTGCTATATTTATTTATTAATTTTTCTGATTCTAATATTTCATTTAAAGTATTTTTACTCGTACACAGTTTTTCTTTATCAGAATTATACGTTTTCGAATTAATACTTTTATAATTTTGAGTTAGATCAATGTTATTAATTATATCCATATTTGTAGATTGTAAATTAAAAATATCGTTTATCGAATTATCTGAATTAATATTTGATTCTGAATTTAAAAAATCATTTAAAGATGGATCATATGTGTTTTCTTTTTTACCTCCTGAGCTACAAGGTAATGTGTCCAAGTATTTTGAAGTAAATGAACTACTTGAAGTACAACCAAAAATATTTTTATCAAAATTTTCTTTAGTTTTTTCTTTTTTACCTCCTGAGATAAGATTTAATAAGTCCGAGTATTTTGAACTAGATGAACTACTTGAAGTACAACCAAAATTTGAATCCATATTTGAAAATAATGAAGATATATTATTTGTTGAACTAGAAGTTAAGCCACTTATAGATGGGATATTTCTAAAAGTATCTCTAAAATTATCTATGTTTGGTAAACTAGATGTTAAATTATTTGTTGAACTAGATGTTAAACCAAAGGTTGAATTATTTGTTAAACTCAGAGGCAAATTATTTGTTTTTAATTTTTTATTATCATCTTTAATCTTTGGTTCTATTTTTATCAAAAGCAGATCAGTTTTTTGTAAATTAATTCTTGATAATCTTAGTGTTCTACCAATTCTTTGAGATTCTTTTTCGTGTGATAAAGATGAACCTAATGTAATAATACCATCTATATATGGAAAATCTAATCCACTAGTAGTATCACAATTTTCAGAATCATAACACAATAAAATTTTTACTTTTCCTAAATCTTCTTTTTCATAATTATTTCTTTTATCTATAGAATCTTTTAATTTACCTTTATTATCATATCTTATAAAAATAAATTTTTCTGATTTAAATATACTTATGATATTATCAAAAACATACTCAAAATCATTTGATTTACATATCATTAAAAATGATAATTTTTTATCTGTGTTCTCTACATATTTATTAAAATAATAAAACACTTTTTCTAGTCTTCCTAAAATTGATGTACTCATATAATATCTATTCTCATAACTACCTTTATATAATTTAGACCCTAATTCATTTAAATCATAATTTTCAAAAACTTCAACATCTTTACATGATGAACTTTCATGATTTAAAAATAATGTTTCCTTACTAGATCCTCTACAATTAGGACAGGAATTGCTTTGTTTATGCCATTCTTTCAAACAATCCGAACAAGAAATTTTTTGACAATTAGTACATAATTGTAAATTGCTTATTTTATTAATGTTTATTTCTTCTAAACATATTTGACATTCATATGTATTTTCACTCCAAACTTCAATACCAACATTAATTCTTTGAATTGTTCTATTGATACTATCTATTTGAAAATTTTTTTGAATATTATTTATTTTTTTATCATTTTTTATTAAATCTTTTTGTATAATATATTGATTTTTTTGTTCAACTGCAAGATCAATTAAATTCTGAAATGAAATTTCTCTATTAAAATAATCATCTGGAATATCAATAAAATATGATTCTAAAATATTTTTTTTCCAAGAATTAAAATTTTGAATAGGATTTTCTAATGCGAGTAATTCTTTATCATTTTTTTCTGAATTAATTTCCATATTTATAACCGTAATTGGAATATCTTTTAAAATTTTATATAATGGTAAAATATTTGTAGTAGAACATCTTATTGAATTTAATAAAGCTAATTTAAAATACTTATTATATTCATATGCTGATAAGTATAATATTTTAATTAATTTTAATAATTGATCTTTATAATAAATTTTATTTAGACTTTTATCATTATTATACAAAATTGTTGATAATTCAAACAATAAATAATCGTCTATATTTAAATCTTTATTAATAAAAAAGAAAAAATTAGACTCGTTCGATGAATTTAAATGTATTGATAGATTTTTTATATAAACAATACTTTTTTCATTAATTTTATATTTTATATTATCTTGAATTTTAGAAAATTCTTTTTTACATTTATTTCTAATTTCATTAATTTGTTCATATTTATTTACTCTAGTTTTAGTATCACTATCATTAGATTTGAATTTAAGGTAATTATTTATATTAAAGTATTTAAGTAGCTCTTTTTTTTTTATAAGTTTACCATTAAATATATTTTTTGCTGTTTCATTATTCGAATTAAATATATCAAACTCACTAAATTGAATTAAATCAAAATCTAAGTTTCTAATAATATCTTTTTTTAATTCATCTTTTATTGAATTGCTATTTATTTCAAAACTAATAAAAAATATATTTAATAATTTATCGATTATATCATTAAAATTTTCAATTATGAATATAATGTTTTGCCTCATTAAAATATTAGTTTCAAAAAATTTTAATAGTTTCATATACCTAAGTTCATCCTCTGGTAAAAAATTTTTAATATCTATAAAACTATTTAAAAGACAATCATTATAATTTTGAAATATACCTTCATGATACCTACGTTCTTGATTATTTTTAAAATTTAAAACTTTATTATTATCTAAGCAATGATAATTATAACTATTTATCATACTTAAATGATTAAATTCATAATTAAAAGTTGTGTGTAAATTTTTTTCAAATAAATCTTTATAACATTCTGAAATACTTGCTGATAATACAATGAAATGACTCGCTAATGGCGATGGATATTTTTTCTCTCTTAAATTATAATTAATTTCTGATACTTGATTAAACATTTGAGAATTATAAAGATGACTCTCATCTTGAATAAAAACTGGAAAAGCTAAATTATCTTTTTCAATATCAATATTTTCTAAAGATTGATTTTCATAAAGAAACTTATGTGTATCACTAGTTTCATTTTTAGATATTAAAATTAAAAGAGTATTTTCATTATAATTTGTTTTAAATAGTTTACAAGTAGGAGAGTGACAAACTTCTAAATTTCTATTATATTTTTTAAGAATAAAATCATATAATCTATCTTTTAATTTTAAAGATTCTCTTTCCCATTGGGGAACTAAATTTTGACTTGCAGAAATAAAAATTACATTTCTATATTTAGTATATTCATTTATTTGATACCATTTTGACTTATTAGTATAGTATTTTTGCATATTATTTTTAATGTTATTCTCTTCTTCTAAAGAATAAATAATCGCTGATATTAATGAACATAAAGTTTTTCCTGATCCAGTAGGATTATCAATTATACTAATTTTTGTTCCATTTTCTTTTGGTTTTGATTCCTCTTGTAGTTCAGCATTCTTGTATTTAAATGTTCTTTTATCTGCTAACACGGTATTATAAATTATTTCTTTTTGAAAATCAAATAATTTTATATCCTTACTATCTAATTCTTGCAAAAATTCTTCAATATTTTTCTTAAGTTTATCATTATTATTATTTTCAACAAAATTAAACGAATCAATATTATCATTTTTTCTTAAAGAATTTATACTTTCTTGATAAATCAATTTGTTGAATTTTAAATAATTATTTCCTTTTTTTTTTTTTAATTTTATTTTAAATTTATTAGTTTTCTCATTTATTAAATGATGTTTTCTTTTACACGAACTTAAGTTAAATGTAGACATAGTTATTAGAAAATTTAGTTATTTTAAGTAATTATTTAATAAAAATAAAATAATTTATTTTTCAATTTTTTATAAATAAAATTAAATATAATAAATATTGTATATATATTATATCAAAATATAGTTTATTTAGTATTTTGTGTAATATAATTTGTTTTACTAAATAATATTCATTTGCACTACCATAATTATTTCTCCAATCCATTTCATTATTTCTTATTTGTACTTCAACTGGTATATTATAATACCTGATATATAAATGAATTGATTGATAACCATTTTCTTTTTTATTAGAAATATAATCTTTTTTAAAATTTAATACATTAAAATTTCTTTCTAAATTTGATAATATATTATAACTAATATTCTCATTCTCGTGATCATAAACTATTCTTACACCAAATATGTCTTTCGCTAATTTTTTTTCAATATAAGACTTATAAATTATTTTTTCAAATGATTTAACTCTAGATTTTACACTAATATTTTTTATTTTATAAAATTTTATTGATTGATCATTTTTTAAACTCTTCAATATACTATAACATAAAATATTAATAATAAAAAAAGGTTTTTTTAAATTCATTTTATAATAATTATTTTAATTAATAATATTTTTTTTTCAATTTTTATTAATTAGTCTTTATTTCTGTTATTTTTATCAAACCCTCTACTTCTAAAAACTTACTATTTTTACCTCTTGCTAATTTAAATCTATCATCTGATCCTTCTCTTTTAACATTAAAATGAAAATATTTTGGTTTATTATTATTATTATTAAATACTCCAGATGGGAAAAAACTTCCACTTCTAGCTCCTCCTCCTATTTGTTTTTCAAATCTAATCTTTCTTATTGCAATTCTTTTCCCTCCTTTTGAATCTGTATAATGATTTTTATCTTCTGATACATTAATTTCACATTCAAATTTATCTTTATGAGTTCCGCTTATATCATAATATGATGATATTTCGATTAAAATTTTAGATTTTTCTAATTTAGGTTTATAAAAAACTCTGAAAATTTTACTTTTATCATCATTATAACTATCCGCTTTTGTTTCATCATTCCAGATAACAATATTTGGATCTTTTAAAGTGTAGATCTTCATATTTACAATTCTATTTGTATCATCATTTGATTTATTTAATTCATTAAACCTACTCGATACCAAATTAGTTACATATCCACTTAATATAGAATTATTTAAATTTTGATTTGATGCTTGTTGAATAGGAGGATTTAAATTAATTAAAGGTATTTGTGATTGACTTGAATTTGTTTGTATTTTACTTGTTCTTGATGATGTTGTCGATGTTTCTTGTGATGCTGTTTGCTCTGGAACTGGTTCAGGTTTTTGTTCAGATGTTGGAACAGGTTCAGATGTAGGAACTGGTTCTGTAGATACATTAGTTGATACCAATCCTGATTGTTGTGCTGGAGGTGTTTGTTGTGCAGGAGGTTGTGCTGGTTGTTGTGCAGGAGGTTGTGATGTATTCTGTGTAGATGTATTTACAAATGGTATTGATGATGTTGATTGTTGTGCAGGAGGTTGTGCTGGTTGTTGTGCGGGAGGTCGTGCTGGTTGTTCAGGAGGTTGTGAATTTGAAAAATTTAATCCATTAATAAATCCTTCTATACATTTTGATTTATTATAAAATCCTTGAATGTCGTAAAAATACATATATATATATATTTATATAATTTTTTTATTATTTTAAAATCTAAAGTTAATTATGGACGAATATTATGACAATAATAATTTAGATATTGACAAATTTAATAAGTTGTTTAAAGAGAATCAAGATAAAAAAGATGAAAAAGAGAATTTAGAAAAATTAGAATATTTAAAATCTTTAGAAAAAAATGAAAAAGTAAAAAGTATTAATGAGTTAACTTTAAAAGAAATAATATATAATTTTAAAAATGAAAATTTAGATTTGATCTACGATTTATTTACTTTCAATTATTCATCATTAAATGAGTTTTATAATTTATTCAGTAAAAATAATAGATTATTTTATTTTGGTTTATTATTATTAGTTATTTGTATTGTATTTTATTTATTTGTATTAGTTTTTAGTGAATCATATGATAGTAACATTAATATAAATATACCTAATAATTACAATTTTAATCATACTCAAAATAACAATGAATTAAATAAATTAAAAAAAGATTTTAGTGAATTAAATAAAAAATTAAATAATTTAAATTTAAAAACTAAATTACCAGAAAAACCACAAATAAATAAATTGCCACAAAAACCAAAAATAACTAAATTACCACAAAAAACTAAATAACAAAAAATGTAATACCTTTAAACATTTTGAAAAAATTGAAAAAAATTTAGTATAAGCAATGTTTATTAATATAACTAAATATATTATTAGATTATAAAATATTTAAAGGTATTATATTAAATAATAAAATGGATTGTATTAACAATTATAAAAAAAATGATGATAGTGATTATATAGAGGATGATTATCAAAGAGCAGAAATTGATTATGAAAGAGCTAATAAATATCACTATATTAGTGATTGTGAAAGAGTTGATTACAATGATTTTTATGATATGTTTGATATTTTTGATATAAATGAAGAAAATTGTTATGATTTATTAAATTCTTTTACAAATGAACAATTAAATAATATTAGTTTTTATGGTAAAAATATTACTGGAAAATGTTTAGGAAGATTTATTGAAAATAATCCAAAAATATTACAAAATATTGATTTACAAAATGTTAAATTATTAAAGTTAGAGTATTTAGAAAATCCATTAGGTAATTCAACAAATATTAAAAATTTAAACTTATATAATAATAATTTAGAATATCAATTATCAAGTTTAAACAAAATTATTAATAAAAATAAAAGTATTGAAATATTAAATATTAGTAAAACTGAAATTTTTAATCAAATTACTTTTAATCAATTACAGGATTTTAACAAATCGATAACAAATAATAAAACAATAAAAACTCTTAAAATGAATTATATATTCAAAAATAAAGAAAGTGTTGTTGATTCAATTTTTGATAATGGATTTAAAAATAATAAATCTATTGAAACTTTAGAGTTAACTGATAACGATATAATTGATTGTGAGGTAATTTCAAAATCAATTAAAAATAATAATAATTTAAAAAAAATTGATCTAAGTAATAATAAAATTACAGATTACAGTTTAGAAAATTTATTTAAAGAATTAAAAGATAGAAAATCTAAATTAGAAATCGATTTAAAATATAATAATGATATCACACATATTTATTTTAATGAAATACCTAAATATGTAACTTTAAAAGTTAATGATAATATTAATGTTATTTATTAACTGATAATATAAATATCTAATCATAAATTTTAAAATATATTAATATTTTATTTCATGAAGTAATTTTAATATAAAATTATTTTGATAATTTTATTAAATAAAGACTAAATTAGTAAATATTAAAAAATTTAGTAAATATTAAAGGATAAAAAATGTTAGTTAAGTATTATAACTCTAAAATATAAATTATGTTTTTTATTATAAAAACATAAAATTAATGTTATAAAATAACATTATAATTAATTAAATTGTATCTTTATTTAAGTACAAACTTAAATTCCAAAACTATCATTATCTAACAATCAATAAATATTAAATTATATTTAATTATAATTTTTGTTATATTCATTAATTTTTTTATTATTATATTTAGTATAAATATTTATATTATTATAATCAAGTATATCTAATTTATATTTAGACAAAATTCTATTTAGTAACTTAATTTTGTTTGTTAAATCATTATTATTCATCGGAATACTATATTGAATATTTTCAAAAGATTTTAATGAATTTAATTTATATTCATTTAATATATCATTTTCATAATATTTGAGTGGAGAGTCTTTAATTTTATTATACAAATCAATTAATTTTTTTGTATAATGTAATGATTCATTAAAATTAACAGAATCAAATTTATTTAAGTAACTATTTTCAAAATAAAAATTAATTAAATCATTATCTAAACTTTTTAATTCAGGATATAATTTAATTTTATTATTTGTTTCATCATAATCAAGTTTTTTTTTATATAAAAAATAACATAAGACTGCTAATAATAAAATAATTTTTTTTATTTCAATTTTTAAATCAAAAAAAATTATAAAAAGAATTATTATTAGATTATTGTAGTTCATATAATATATAAATTAAAATAATATTTAATTAATATATATGGAAAATACTAATTTTTATATTGATTATTTAGATTTTATAAATGATGCTTATATGGAAAATCATTTTTTTTTAGATAATAGTTATAGTGTATTATTTAAAAATTTAGATTTACCCATAATTAAATATAAATATTTAAATGATAAATTAAAAAATTCTAATGAAGAATGTTTAATTTCTTTACAAAAATTTAAAAAAGATGATGATGTTGTCTTATTACCATGTGAACATATATTTTTAAAAGAACCAATATTAAAATGGATTAATAATTTTTCATATACATGTCCTAAATGTAGAAATAAAATTAATTAATTATAAAAATTTTATTTATTATTATATTATAAAAAAAATAATAATTGTTCAATTATCTAAATTATTAAATCCTAGCTTTGATATTTTATAATCCTACATAAAAAATATCATTTGTTGATATAGATTCATGATTTAAAAATTTTAATAAATTAATTTTTTTTCTTTTATTTACATCTTTATTAAGATTATTATCAACAAAATTTTGTAAATCATTTCGTTTTAATTTTTTTATAAAAAATTCAGGATATTCTTTAAAATATTTCATTGAATAATATTTTCTAAAATATCTAATCACCAAATATTTATTTGTATTAGGTTTTATATCAAAAGATTCTTCAGAAAGATTAAATGTGTTTTTTTTATACCATTTTATTATTTTACAAATTTTATCTTTATAATTATTTTTATTAAATATAATATTACATTTTTTATTAATTTCGTTTAATCTACTATCATAATTATTGTTGTATGATAATATTTCATAAACTAATTCATGAGGTAAATTGTCCATAATATAAAATATTTTTATGAAATAAAAATATTTTTATTCAATTTTTTTTTTCTAATACTTAAAGCCAATTTATGAATTTCTTCTTTTGACATATTCGGAACTTCATATTTAAGATAGTGATCACAAATCATTTCAAGTGCTATTTTTTCACTATCAATATTTTTTTTAGCCATTAAAATTTTTAAAGCTTCCGAACCTACTTCTTCACATTTTTCATCTTTTATAATACTGATAGAGTAATCTAAATTATTCAAACAAACTTGATATCTAATTTCATTATATTCTTTATATAAATTTTCTGAAGATGATAATTTTTCTGAAGATGGTAAATTTTCATCTTCAGTTTTTTTAGATTTATTCATATTACTTTAATTATTAATTAACGAGTTTATTATATTATATTTTTGATTAATTTTAAATTTTAATTTAATGTACTTTATTTTTCAATTTTTATATCTACCAACCTACTTTACATAAATCTTCTAGTGTAATATTAGGA